>JACXTT010013900.1_pt1 | contig 10571 bp, 11 predicted proteins | sample 9270951 | NCBI WGS metagenome assembly JACXTT01 (sample SAMN15532306, study PRJNA645909) | rock metagenome | isolation source: weathered quartz diorite | place: Puerto Rico | collected 2017-06-21
TGTTGGTGGGCGCTCTGGTCGCGCGGGTCGGGGGAAGTGTGGGGGAGGGCGGCTTTGTGGCCTTGGTTCGGGACAGAGGGGCGCGGGGATCGATCGGAGCTCTGGTTCTTCGAGGGGAAGGACATCGCGCGCGGTCCGGTGGCGCGGCTCCGCGTTCCGCAGCGCGTGCCGTTCGGATTCCATGCGATGTGGGTCCCTGGCGACCGGCTCCCGAAGGCGGTGGCGTCGTGAGCGCGCCGGTCTTCTTGTTGGGCGGCGCGCAGACCGACTTCGCGCGGAACTTCACGCGAGAGGGCAAAGACGTCTTCGATCTGATGAGAGACACGCTGGAGCCCGCGCTCGATGCGACGGGCCTCGCGGCGAAAGAGATCGAGGTCGCGCACGTCGGAAACTTCGTCGGAGAGCTCTTCTGCCATCAAGCGCAGCTCGGCGGCCTCTTCGCGTCGCTCTCGAAGGACCTGCACGGGATCCCGACGATGCGGCACGAGGCGGCGTGCGCGTCGGGCGGCGTGGCGATCCTCTCGGCGATGGCCGATCTGCGTGCGGGCACCTACGACCTCGCGTGCGTGCTCGGCGTGGAGCTGCAGCGAAACCTCCCCGGCGAGGCGGCGGCGAAGAACCTCGCCGTTGCGGCATGGACCGCGCGCGAGGCGCAGGACGCGAAGTACGCGTGGCCCCATCTCTTCGATCGCTTCGCTGCGTACTACGAGGAGCGCTTCGGCCTCGATCATCGCCACCTCGCGGCGATCGCGCGCATCAACTTCGACAACGCGAAGAAGAATCCGTTCGCCCAGACACGCGGCTGGGTGCTCGGCGACGAGCAATTCGGCGACGACGCGGAGAAGAATCCCATCGTGGAGGGACGCCTTCGTCGTCACGACTGTTCGCAGATCACCGACGGCGGCGCCGCGGTGTTCCTGGCGAGCGCGCGCTTCGCCGAGGCGTGGGCGAAGCGGCGCGGCGTCTCGCTCGATCGCCTGCCGCGGATCCTCGGCTTCGGCCATCGCACGGCGCCGATGCTCCTCGCCGACAAGCTCGCCGCGGCCTCCGAGCCCGACGCGCCCTCGCCTGGTTGGGTGCTCCCCCACATGCGCCTCGCCTTCGAGGACGCCTGGCGACGCGCCGGCATCTCCGGCATCGACGCGATCGACGCCGTGGAGCTCCACGACTGCTTCACGATCACCGAGTACATGACCCTCGAGCACCTCGGCCTCGCGCCCCTCGGTCGCGCCTTCGAAGCCATCGAATCGGGTCGCATCGCGCCCACCGGCAAGACGCCCGTGAACCCGAGCGGCGGGCTCATGGGCGTCGGTCACCCGATCGGCGCGACGGGCGTTCGCCAAGCCCTCGACGCCTGGCGCCAGGTCTCGGGCACGGCCGGGGCCACACAAGTAGAGGGAGCCCGGCGAGTCCAGACCGCCAACATGGGCGGCAGCGGCACCACGACGGTGAGCCTCGTCGTCGGCGTCTGATCCAGAAAACCCTTCGAGTCTGGCCTCTTCCATCGACCCCGGAGAGTTGGGCTTGCATTAGTTCGATGAGTGTCTAAATAGAAGGCCATCGAACAATGGCTCGGGACGAGTCCACAGCCTTCGCCGCTCTCGCGGACCCGACGCGCAGGAAGATCCTGAAGATGCTGCGCGCCGGATCGAAGACGGCGGGGGAGATCGCCGAAGCGTTCCACCTCACGAAGCCCACGCTCTCGCACCACTTCCGAGTGCTGCGGAGCGCGCACCTCGTCCGGGCGGAGCGCCGTGGAACGAGCATCGTCTACACGCTGCAGACGAACGTGCTCGAGGATCTCGCGACCGAGCTGCTCGAGCTCGGCTCCTCGACGAGCTCGAGGGCTCGTGCGGCGACCAAGAAGAGCCCGGCTTAGGTTCGAACACGGAGGGTGCGTCGATGCGTGGCTCCAGGTGGGACGTCGTCTCGGTCGTATCGCTCGCAGGCGCCGCTGCGTTGACCGTTGCGGTCTACGACCGGCTGCCGGACCCGATGGCGACACACTTCGATCTCGAGGGACACGCCAACGGGTGGATGCCGCGCGCGATGGGCGCGTGGTTCGCGCCGGTGCTCGGCGCGGCGCTCTGGGCGTTCATGCGTTTGTCGCCGAAGATCCTTCCGGCCACCGAGAAGAAGCGTCTTCCGGACTCGCAGATGGCGATGATCGCGTCGCTCACGGCGGCGTTCGTCGCGGCGATCCACGTGCTCCTTCTCCACGTGTCGGTCGTGCCGGGCGCGTCGCTCACGCGGCCGATCTGGCTCCTTCTCGGCCTCTTCTTCGTCGCGATCGGCCTCGTGCTCCCGCGCGTGCGCCGCAATGCGATCGTGGGCATCCGCACCCCGTGGACCCTCACGTCCGACGAGAACTGGGCGCGCTCGAACCGCCTCGCCGGCTACTCGATGGTGATCGGCGGCGTTCTCGCCGGGCTCGTAGGCGCTCTCGGTGGCCCGCTCGGCGGCGGCATCGCGATCGTCGCGCTCCTCGCGAGCGGGCTCGTGCCCGCGGTGTACTCGCTGATGCTCGCCCGGAAGCGCGACCAGGGCGAGACCCGCTGACCCAGCCGCGCTAGCATCTCGTTCGTGAAGCTCGTGGTCCTTCGCGCCGGCGACGCCGCCGCGCCCGTCGCTGCCCGTCGCGGCGAGTTCTTCTCCTGGATCCGTCGTGAGGTCGGCGACACGTGGGGAGGGGAGTGGCACGAGCACGACGTCCGCACCGACGCGCCGCTCCCCGATGCGCGCTCGGCGGCCGCCTTCATCATCACGGGCTCTTCGGCGAGCGTGACCGAACGCGCGCCGTGGATGCTCCGTACCGAGCAGCTGATCCGCGACGTCGCCGACGCTGGCACGCCGCTCTTCGGCATCTGCTTCGGCCATCAGCTCGTGGGGCAAGCGCTCGGCGGCCTCGTCGCGAAGAACCCGCGCGGCCGCGAGATCGGCACCGTCGAGGTGCGCGTGCTCCCTCACGAGCCGCTCGATCCGATCCTCTCGGGCCTCGGCGCGCGCTTCACCGCGAATCACACCCACGTCGACTCGGTCGTCGAGCTCCCGCGCGGCGCTCGCGTGCTCGCCGAGACCGATCAGGAGCCCCCCGCCGCATTCGCGATCGGCGACCGCGTGAAGTGCGTGCAGTTCCATCCCGAGATCGACGGCGACGCCATGCGTGGGTACATCGAGGCGCGCGCGCATCTGATCGAGGCCGAGGGCCGCGATCCGAAGCCGATCCTCGCGGGCGCGGTCGACACACCCGGCGGCGCGGAGACGCTCCGTAACTTCGTGCGGCACGTGCTCGGGCGATGAAGCGAGCGTTCGTCGTGCTGGCGGCGCTCGTCGCGCTTGCGCCGTCGTTCGCGGGCTGCGGCGAGACGGCCGAGCTCGACGTCCGGACGGGCTTCGAGCTCGGCGGCTCTCCGTATTCGCTCGCGCTGTCGAGCGATGCGCGCACGATCGAGCTGCGTCGTCGTGGAGCGGCCGTCGTTGTCCTGGAGGCGGACGCGTTCCAGGTCGGCGTGGTCGAGGCGAACGACAAGCAGAAGAGCTACGACCCCTGGGACATCGAGCGTCGCGGGGCAGAGGAGTCGGGCGTCACGTTCCGATCGCCGGTCGCCGCATCGGCGCGCCTCGACCCGAATCGGCTCCGCGGCGACCTCGAGCTCGACTTCGGCGACGGGGTCACCGCGCACGTGATCGTCGACGACGAGGGGACCGGCGGCTTTCGCTTCGTGCTCGTGCCGACGAGCGCGCCCGGCCACGAGGTGGTCGTCACCCGCTACCGCGTACGCACCAAGGGCGACGCGCGCGAGGGCTTCTACGGCCTCGGCGAATGGCAGGACGGCGTCGACCATCGCGGCAAGCTTCGCGCGATGCAGCTCGAGGCCGACCTCGAGATCGAGAGCGCGAACAACGAGGCACACGTCCCGGTTCCGTTCCTGATCGGCACGAGCGGCTGGGCGATGTTCGTCGACAGCGATCGCGTCGGCACGTTCGATGTCGCGCGGAAGGATCCCACCATCGTCGAGGCGACGTTCGCCGTGGCGTCGACGGGCGGCGAGGCGCCGGCGCCGCTCCCGATGTGGATCTTCGCGGGCGAGCGCGAGACGCCGCTCGATCTCGTGAAGGCCTGCTATCGCGTCGGCGGCGAGATCAAGCTCCCGGCACCGTGGGCGCTCGGTCCGTGGATCTGGCGCGACGAGAACAAGGATCAGAAAGAAATCGAAGACGACATCGCGACGATACGCGCCCTCGACCTCGCGACGTCGGGCGTGTGGATCGATCGGCCGTACGCGAGCGCGGTGAACTCGTTCGACTTCGATCCGAAGAAGTTCGGCGATGCGCCGGCGCTGATCCGACTCGCCCACCGCGAGGGCCTCGCGATGGCGCTGTGGAGCACGCCGTATCTCGAGCCCACCGCCGAGCCATTTCGCTCGCAGGCGGTGGGGGCCGGCTACTTCCCGCCGGGCGTGGGGCTCCCGTTCAACAAGTGGAGCGCGCCCATCGATTTCACGAACCCCGACGCGTACACGTTCTGGACCACGAACGTCCGTCGGTATGCGGCGCTCGGCATCGACGGCTTCAAGCTCGATTACGGCGAGGACGTCGTGCCCTCGGTCGCCGATCGCCGCAACGTGTGGGTCTTCGCCGCCGGCGACGAACGCACGATGCACTACCACTACTCGTCGCTCTATCACCGCTCGTACGGCGAGGCGCTCGGGCGTCCCGAAGGCGCGTTCCTGTTGTGCCGCGCCGCGCACTTCGGCGAGCAGGCGAGCGGCTGCATCGTCTGGCCCGGCGACATGGACGCGTCGTTCACGAAGCACCGCGAGAAGTTCGTGCCCCGCGGCGACACGAAGGAGGTCGTCGGCGTCGGCGGCCTCCCGGCCACCGTCGCGATGGGCCTCGGCCTCGGCGTGTCGGGCTTTCCGTTCTTCGGCGCGGACACGGGCGGTTACCGGCACTCGCCGCCCGATGCGGAGCTGTTCGTCCGCTGGGTCGAGCAGACCTCGCTCTCCTCGGTGATGCAGGTGGGCGACAGCTCCTCGCAGCCGCCTTGGGTGTTCACGCCAGAGAACGGACGCACGAAGGAGAGCGTCGACGTCTACCGCACGTACGCGCGGCTCCACCTCCGCCTCTTCCCGTACGAGTGGACGTACGCGAAGCGCATCGCTATCGACGGCAAGCCGATCCAGCGGCCGCTCGGCCTCGCGCATCCCGAGCTCGGCATCCATCCCTACGACGCGTATCTGTTCGGCGAAGATCTCCTCGTCGCGCCGGTCGTGACGCGCGGCGAGCGTCTTCGCTCCGTGGTCGCGCCGAGCGGCGCCTGGATCGACTGGTGGGACGGCGCGCGCTTCCAGTCCGACGGCCGTGCGCCGCTCGCGATCGACGCGCCGCTCGAGAAGCTCCCGTTGCTCCTTCGCGAAGGCGCGATCGTGCCGATGCTCCGTCCCACCATCGACACCCTCTTCGCTGCAGACGACCCCGACGTCGACTCGTTCGCGCGCGATCCCGGCGTGCTCTGGGCACGCCTGGTTCCAGGCCTGCCTCGCCGCTTCGTGCTCTGGGACAAGACCCGTATCGAGCGCGCGAACGACGGCTCGATGGAGCTGGCGAGCGGCGACGTGTTCGCACGGGGCTTCGCGCTCGAGTCGATCGCGACACCGGAGCCACGCGAGATCGTCCGCGAAGAAGACGGCGGCGGCCCGAGCGTGTTGCCGAAGCTCCCGAGCGTGAACGCCCTCGATGCCGTGAGCGACGGCTGGGCCTGGGAGCCCGCGCGGCGCGGCACGCTCACGGTGAAGACGAAAGCCGGCCGCGCGCGCCTCCGATTCCGTTGAGCAGGCCCGCGCGCAACGCGTCGCGCAACTCCTCGCGCATCGCGTGACGCATGCAGACTGCATGCATCGTCGCGACCGCTCACGATGTGTCGATCGCGGAGCTGCCGATCGCGCTGCTCACTCTCTCGTGCGTCGTTGCCGGCTGCGGTTCGGACGATGGCGGCGGAAGCGCGTCGACCGATGCCATCACGCCTCAAGAAGAGGCCGAGGGCGCCGCGTGGAGCGGTAGCACGGACGACGACGGCAACCGCGATCAAGAGCCCGTCGATATCGCGGAGTCGACGAAGAGCTGCCACAAGGCGACGGGCTATCGCAGCGGTCGCGCCTTCACGATCTGCGTGACGAAGGTCGACGGCAAGGGGGTCGAGGTGAACACGGCGCGCGCCTACCTTCGCATGAGGTCCAACGCACGTGCGCACGGCGTTGGCTTGTACGTGGTCAGCGGCTTCCGCACGATGGCGGAGCAGCGGTACCTCTACCACTGCTACAAGACCCGCAGCTGCAACGGGGGCAACGTCGCCGCGCCGCCAGGCTACTCGAACCATCAGAGCGGCCATGCGCTCGACCTCAACACGAGCGCGCGCGGCGCGTATTCGTACCTCGCGAGCCGCGGCCACGTGTACGGCTTCCGCCGCACCGTGCCGAGCGAGAAGTGGCACTGGGAGCACTGACGCTGCTAGACGAAGTGTGTGATCGGAGCCGGGACCGCAGCGCTGCTCTTCGTCACGGGCACGCTGGGAGGCGCGCTCAACGCGGTCGCCGGCGGCGGGAGCTTCATCGTGTTCCCGACGATGCTCCTCGCGGGCGTGCCGCCCGTTGCCGCCAACGCGACGACCGCCGCGGCGCTCTGGCCGGCGGGTCTGGCGAGCTCGGTCGCGTATCGACGCGAGCTTCCACGCGAGAAGCGCACGCTGCTCGTGCTCGCGCTCGCGAGCGCGCTGGGCGGCCTCTTCGGGGCGAAGATCCTTCTCCTCACGTCGGACGAGACGTTCGCGAAGCTCGTCCCGTTCCTCCTGTTCGCCGCGTCGGCGGTGTTCACGTTCGGTCCGCGCCTCTCGAAGCGGAACGCGGAGGCGGGCTCTCATGTATCGCTCGCGGCGGGCGCTCTGGTGCAGCTCCTCATCTCTTCGTACGGCGGCTACTTCGGCGGTGGGATGGGCATCCTGATGCTCGCGACCTTCACGCTGATGGGCATGACGCACATCCATCAGATGAACGCGCTCAAGATCGTGCTCGGTATCCTCATCAACGGAGCCGCCAACATCGCGTTCCTGCTCGCGCACAAGGTCGTGTTCGACGTCGCGGCGCCAGTGGTGGTCGGCGCGATCGTCGGCGGCTTCGTGGGCGCCTCGGTGGCGCGTCGGATCGATCCGCAGCGCGTTCGCCTCGCGATCATCGTGTTCGCGTGGTCGCTGACGGCGTTCTTCTTCGTGAAGCTCCTGCGCTGATCCGCCGTCCGCATTCTGTGACATCCTCCGGTCGATGGCGATCGACCGCGGCGATTCTCACTACGACGATGCGGGTTCCTGGGAGCGCGCGTGTCGTCACATCGGGCTCTTCCTCTGGTGGGCGGCCGAACGCGGCCTCGCGTCCGAAGACCACGAGCTCGCGTCGCTCCGGGCAAACGCGACGCAGCACGTCATCGACCATTGCGACACCAAGCTCTGGGACGAGGACTTGACGGACGAGGGCAACGCGTTCGCGACGAGCGAGTACGACGCCTATCTCGGCGAGGTCAGCGCCTATGCACGGACGCTCGGCGTGGGCGACTACGAGGTGCCCGAGGGCGAGGTGACGAAGAAGCACTTCTTCGAATGGCTCGACGGTCGACTGGCGTCGCGGCGGTCGTGACGCATCATGCCTTCACACGAAGATAGCCCGCGCTGAGGAACCGGAAGATCTCGGCGACGATGCGCTCCTCGGCGTAGTCGAGGCCGCGCATCACGACCTGGTACATGATCTCCTTCACCGCGCCGAGCGTCATGATCGCGAACACGTGCGCGTCGCCGGCCGCGACGATGCCGCGCTGTTGGCCGTCGACGAGCGACTCCTCGAGCAGCTTGCCGACGCCTTCGTAGAAGGAGATGAGCTTCCGATCGAACGCCTCGTCGAGGCCCACGGCATCCGAAAGGAGGATTTTCGTCGTCGCGCGATCGGCGAGCAGCGCCCGCACGATGTTGCGGATGTTCTCCTCGATCTGGCTGGCGACGGTGCGCGATGGATGCTCGGTGTCGACGCGCATCACCGCCGCGCCGAGTCGCGCGAACGTGTTGTCGACGATCTCCTCGAAGATCGATCGTTTGTCTTCGAAGTAGAGATAGAACGTCCCGCGCGCGACGCCCGCCGCCGCGACGATGTCGTCGATCTTGGCCGCGTGATACCCGCGCTTCGCGAACACGTCGCGCGCGTGCGTCAGGATCTGTTGTCGTCGCTCGGCCTTGTCCAATCTGCGGTCCTGGTGGGCGATCTGCACTTCGAGCGTACAGGATCGACTGCTCGCCTGACCCTGGATCGCCCGGGCCCCAGCCGCCTTTCGACCGCCACATTGGCGGTTCGAAAACCCCTCCGAGATGGCCCGACAAAAATAGGCCCGGCCCCGAAGCGACAGAATGCCGTCGAACGCGTATCTTGCATGGTGAAGTACACGCCACGTGGCGTGGATCCTGCTCGGTAGAAGTCTCGGATGGGAGCGGTTTTGGGGTCGGACGGGCGCGTGCCTTCCCCTGCGAAGGTGAAAACTCTCGAGCACGGCGCGCGGACCACGCGTCCCGGAGGGTCGTCGTCCATTCCCACGCCACCGCCGAGCCAACGTCCGGCGGCCGTCGCGACCAAGCCCTCGCATCGCCCGATCGCGCCGACGCCGCCCCGCGCGCCGAGCATTCCACCGTCTCCTCCTTCTGCGCCCGCGTCCAAACCGCTCGGCGTGTCGGGCCTTCGGCCGAAGTCGCACAACGAGACGGCGCTCGGCATGCCAGCGCCTCCGCCGGCGAGCGTGCCGGCGCCCGCGACGAAGCGAATGTCGTCTGCGCCTCCGCAGATCGGTGGGACCGTACCCCTCGCGCCGAGCGCGCCGCGCTTGCCGACGATCACCGCGCCGATCCCCGCGGTGGGGACCGACCCGATGGCGCCGCCGATCGAGCGCAAGCCGCTCGTCACGACAGAGCCGACGAATCCGCCGCTCCCGCTCCCTGCTGCCATGCGCTCGGCGCCGCCGCCGCCGGTGTTCATTCCCACGCCTCCGCCCGGCGCATCGTTCACGCCATCGCCAGCCGCGTCGTTCGTGCCCGCGCTACCTCCTTCGCCGTCCCATCCGTCGTTCCATCCGTCGTATCCGTCGCATCCGTCGTATCCGTCGCGCCCCGACGGATCGCCGTCGCGGCCCGACGATGCGAGGGCCGCGCTCTCGTTCCAGGTCTTCGAGCCTGGCGGTGAAGGAAGCAACCCGCGCATTCGCCCGTCGCGTCCCGACGGACGTCGTGACACGGCGCCGATGAGCCTCGGCGCGCGCGTGTGCATCTTCCTCATCGGTCTCTGCATCGTGGTCGGCACCGCGTCCGCAATCGTGGCGGTGTCGACGGATGATCCGCCGCATCCCACCTCGAGCGCGCCGTCGGCGGGTCCGGTACTGGTGAGCACGGGCACGCTTCCGATCTCCGATCCGAACGCGCCGCCTGCCGTCGCGAGCGCTGCGGCGCCGGCGGGATCGATCGTCATCGACGGCACCGGTGGAGCGGGTGCGCCCGCGCCCACGCCGGCCACGACCGACTCGGCGACGCCCACGCCGGTCGCCCAAGGAACGGCCGCGCTCGCGGGTGGTGCGCCGAAGAAGCCAGCGAAGCCGCCGCCCCCTGCCGCCGTGCGTAGCGCTGCGCCGCCGCCGAACCCGTACGCCACGCCTGCGCCGGCATCCCCGAAGCCAGGCGCGCTACCGGGCACACGAAAGTAGCGGCTAGTTCTTCTCGAGCAGCGCATCGAGCGCGCGCTCGACGATGTCACCGAGCTCTTCGTTCTTCCGCAGCGCGCGCAGGCGGTCGAGCTTCTCGAATCCCGAAGCGCTCAAGTAGAAGCCGTATTCATCGTCGTCGTCGTCATCGTCATCGTCCTCGTCGAAGGCGCCTGGGTCGACCTCGCGCAATTGCTTGCAGAGTACATCGAGGCGTTCGAGGAGCTGATCGTCGGTGAGGCGCTTCACGTCTTCGATCTTCGGCGCAGTCTTCGGCTTCTTCATGGCGGGCCGATGGAGCACGCGCCGGGCCACAATCGCGATCGAGTCATCTCGCGACGTTGCGCTCGCCGCCCCCTGGCCCGGACCAAATTTGGGGTGGCCCGGGCCAGGCCGACCCTAGGCGACAGGCGACCCCATGCATTCTGCATCCGTTGTCGCCCGAAAAAGCCTAGGAAAGTCATTGGATTGGAGGCGTAAGGGAAAACGTTTTCCCCGGTTGCCACTTCCGATAGCCTCGCTGAACTGACACGTCAGTCCAGGCCGCGTCGTCCGCAGTTTTTGCGTCGCGAGTCATCGGCACCTCGGCATCTCGCAGCGCGCAGCAGGAGACAACATGGCATCGGACACGGGCCTTTCCGGGAAGCCTTTCCTCGCGATCGGCATGGACGTGGGGTCGACAACCGTCAAAGCGACGGTCGGGAATCCGAGCTCGAAAGAGATCCCCGGGTGCGACACCCAGCACCGTTCCACGGAGCAGCCCGAGCAGGTACCCGCAACCCTCATCGCCCACC
>JACXTT010013901.1_pt1 | contig 10571 bp, 11 predicted proteins | sample 9270951 | NCBI WGS metagenome assembly JACXTT01 (sample SAMN15532306, study PRJNA645909) | rock metagenome | isolation source: weathered quartz diorite | place: Puerto Rico | collected 2017-06-21
TCCTGCACCGCTTCGACGACGGCCATGCCCGTCATGATCGTGGTGCGACTACCCGACTCGCCCACGGAGTACGGGCAGCGCTCCGTATCGCCCGACACCACATCGACGTGCGACAGTGGGATGCCCAGGGCCTCGGCGGCAATCATGCCCATGGTGGTCTTGGCACCGGGACCGACATCGGTTACACCGACAAACAGGGTATACCGCTGTCGGGCATCGACTTGTACGATAGCGCTGCTCATGCCCAGAGCGGCGCGGAACATCATGAAGGAAAAACCGGCACCGCGTTTGAGCGGCCCGGCGTCGGAGCCCGGGGTCACTTTGCGGCGCGCCTGCCAGTCAAACCTCTCCACCCCCATCTGAATACAGGCATCCAGCGAGTAATTGGTAAACGGCTGCTCCTCGGTCGGCCGCAGCATATTCTTCAAGGTGAATTCTACCGGGTCCATCCCGAGCTTGTAGGCGATGTCATCCATCATCGATTCGATGCCATAGACCCCATGGGGTTCAGACGGCGCGCGGAAATTGCCCGAGGTGGTGCGATTGGTATACACCGGCGTGATCGAACGATACCGATTGGGGCAGGCATACAGCTCCATACCCCCGATGCCCCCGGCATTCTTGCGATAGGGTCCCATGCCACTGTAGCCGATGAGCTGGATGGCGGTGACGGTGCCATCGTTTTTGACACCCACCCTGTACTGTTGCACGGTGGGCCAGCGACCATGCATGCCGAGCCAGTCATCGCGGCGCGAGTATTCCAGCATGACCGGCGCGTTGGTGTGGCGGGCGAGCGTCGCGGCGATCAGGTCGGCGTCCTGGTTTTGATTCTTGTTGCCGAATCCACCGCCCATGTAGTTGCACACGACGCGCACTTGCTGGTCTTCCAGTCCCAGATCTCTGGCCATGTCATGGCGGCAATTGGCAATGCCTTGTGAGGGGGTATACAGGGTCAGCGTATCGCCCTGCCAGTGCGCCAGGGCGCACCGTCGTTCCAGCTGCGCGTTATGCACAAAGCCGGTGTCATAGCGCTGTTCAAACACCTGATCCGCGGCGGCAAAACCGGCTGCGATATCACCATGGTCGGACACCACCGGTGCAAAGTTGTTGTGCACATCAGGACACAGATTCCCCTCCGGCCAGATGAAGGGCGCATCGGCCGCCAGAGCCGCTTCTGGTTCCAGGACAAAGGGGAGCAGTTCGTATTCGACCCAGATCAGCGTCAAGGCCTGCTCGGCGGTGTGACGATCCGTGGCGGCGACTGCAGCCACGGCATCACCCACGCAGCGCACCGGATTATTGAAGATATAGCGCCGCTGCAGGGTCGTCTTCTTGATGGCATCGTTGTACTGGCGTCCCCCGGCCACCGCGCCTGCACCCCAGACCACGTGGGCGGTTTCGTGGCTGATCACGGCCCGCACACCGGGCAATCGGGATGCCTCGCTGGCATCGATGCGCAGAATACGCGCATGGGGATGGGGACTGCGCAGCACGCGCGCATACAACATGCCGGGCAACTTGATATCGTTGGTATACTTGGCCTGCCCGGTGACGCGTGCAATGGCGTCCACACGTGGCGTGACATGGCCAATGGTCGTTAAGGGTTGGACTGCTTCGCTCACGCCGCACCTCCCTGTTGTGCGCCAGCGGCGACCACAGCCTCGACGATGGCATTATAGTTCGAGCAGCGACAGAGATTCCCGACCAGCGCTTGTTGCACCTGCGCTGCGTCTGGCCTGGGGACCGTGTTGAGCAGGGCGGTGGCCGTCATGAGTTGGCCGGGCGTGCAAAACCCGCATTGAGGGGCATTGTGATCGATGAAGGCTTGCTGCAGTGGCGACAGCTGTCCGTGCTGCGCCAGGCCCTCTACCGTCTGCACGTCTGCCCCATCGGCCCAGACCGCGAGCTGACTGCAGGCATACACCGGGAGACCGTCCATTAGCACGGTGCAGGCCCCACACTCGCTGCGGTCACAGCCGATTTTGGTGCCGGTGAGGTCGATCTGGTCACGGAGCAGTTCCACCAGGGTCCAGCGGTCCTCCACTTCGACGCTATGACTGACGCCATTCACGGTAAGTCTGATCGCTGTTCTGGCAGGAAGGGCTGTGTCGGGCGGAAGCGGAACAGGCCGCCACTCGCTGCGCTCCCCCTGCGCCGACGCCGTCGCTCCAGCGGTCATCGCCGATGCTGCGGCAGCAGCCGGAGCGTTACCCAGGGCCTGCGCAGCGGCGGTGGCGACCTCCGTTGCTGTGGGGCTGCGTTGATCAGATTGTGGGCTGTTGCCCTTTGGGCTAGAGCTGCTGGCGTCGGGCGTATCGTGCATGGCTTCGCTCCTGCCTTGAAGCGTGCGTTATTGTGACTTCTCGCATAAGATAGCAGAAACTGCCATCTCATAGTTGCAAACACTCACTGCCAAGATATCGTTGCACAGCGGCAAGTGAGTCACTGCCACGATATGCGCCACAGACAGACACACTGCCACATAATGCGAGAAAGCGTCCGCAGATGGGGTGCCTCACAGCAAGGAACGACGTCAGGGCACTGCCAGCATAGGCGAGAAAAACTCTGCCCCATGCCATGAGAAGTCACAGTTATGATGAAGAACTCGCCTAAGACTATAGCTGTCTGTGTATCGTGCGCGCAACCGCGAAGCCACAAACGCAGCGGAGTTTTTGAACCCGGCGAAGCACGGTGAGCGTCTCGGGCATCGTTGTGCTACGCGCTTCGACCATGCCCGCGCAAAAGACAAAAGAGAGACCATAAGACATCTGCGCCACTTTCTGTGCCACGGCGTCGATGGTATCCGCCTTCTCGATGCCAATCAGGGTGCGCCACAGGCCCGAGACGGTCTGTACCGCCTCGGGCTGGGTGATGAGGAAGATCGAAGGCCGCACGTCTTTGGCCGTGAACTCTCCCCAATGGTCGTGGAACTGGACACTCTTACGGAGGGTGAGCCACGTGAAGTTGGTGTCCCAGCCCACGGGCGCTACGGCGGTCCGCAGCCGCTCCAGTTTCCCTTTCGCTGGTGAGGGAGGCGTGGCCGTTTGGGCCCAGGCGAAGGTCGCGAGGTATTGCCGGGCTATGGCCCTATGGTCCGCGTGTATCCTCATCTGTTTGGTATAGACCGCGTGATCTTATTTCCCCAGGAGCTGTAGCGCTCTGAGCGGTGTCTCTGATGTATGCTGGCGTAGTGCTGGTCTGTGTACCGCAGTCGTGGTGCTGTGGGGGCTGCTGGCACCGCTTTTTGCCTCTGCTGACCTGTGCACGGGCAAGGTGGTCAGTATCAGCGATGGCGACCCGAACAGCGTGTTACGTGAGGGGAAGGCGGTCGAGGTGCGGCTGTATGGTGTCGACGCTCCTGAGAAGGCGCAAGCTTTCGGCCCGCAAGCGCGGAAGTCCATAGGGGATATGGTCTTCCAGCAGACTGTCACCGTGCCTATCCGGGCTACGGACCGCTACGGCCGTCTCGTGGGTGAGTGCGGCTCCCCGATGGCCGGGTCTTGGGGCAGGAGCCAGTCAGGGTCGGTCTAGCTTGGTGGTATCGGCAGTACGCGCCTCATAGCATGACCCACGCCCAGCTTGAAGCCGAGGCCTGGACTGCGCAACACAGGCTGGGACTTATGTACACCCCCGTACCGCCCTGGCAGTGGCAGAAGGGGGACCGAGAGCCCGCACGTACCGGCGCTTCCCTCGTCTCAGCAACACCTCCACTGCTGGCACGATCATCGGCAATCAGCAAACTCCTAGGATACCCGCAGGCCTCCCGCCGCTGATCTGTCCTGTGTTTTGCCTGCAAGCCGTCCCGCCCATGGCGCAAGTCGAGCTTAGGCGGCTCTCTTAAAAATGAAGACGGTGCTGGTCATGTTCGAGAGGCTTTGGACCATCTGGTCGACCGACTGTCCTCCTGTTCCTTCAAATTGGAAGGCCGTGACGAGTTCCCACCCTTCTCGGGCATGTGCATCGAGCAGATACTGTACGCGGTCGAGACAGGGATGATCGTCAGGGGTCAGTTGCGCGACTTTGTATTGACATACCGCTATCATGGGCATCATCCTTTCATGGCGATATGCGCACGGCATGGCGATCCGTTCTCCCTAGATCTTGGGTCGAGATCGTGCATCCATGCCCGTTGTTCAGCAATTCCTAGAGAGAGCAAAAAGTGTGCCAAGCACCACGAAATGCTCCGTGGCTCGCTCTGGAGGCGACCTGGCAGCTGCAATACCAAGGTGCGTGTGCCGTCAGCCGAGCGATGCCTACCTGCACGTCAAATACCCCTGAACCACCGGCCAAAAGCTCTGGCCAGCTCACGATCTCCCTCGATCATCAGACGTCCAGACGCCAGGGCTGCCTCCAGGTCGAGGCGTCCGTAGACCAGGAGTACATAGGTCTCGGTGTCGCAACGCATGGTCACGCCGGCTGTCGTCGCCCCGGCATCTTCCATACGGAGGGTATTGCCCTCGACGACGATATCTGGCTTGCTGGGGCCCAGTCCCGACACTATAAAGTGGTAGCGGACTGGGGTCGTCAGGTATGGCCCAGACCAGAAAGCCCATCTGAGCGAACCGGACGCGATCGACTCAGAGATCGTGGTCATAATGGCCGGTATGCTTGCCGGTGACACATGCGCCTCGGGCTCCAGTGCCGAGCGGATGTCCCACTCGTGCACGGCCAGCTCTTTGAGCCGCAGATCCATAAAATGCCGCGCTTTGACGATGCCGCCAGGGTGATAGCAAGGCCTATCCCGCTGCTCAAGCTCCAGACCGGCCAGCAGGTTGTTCAGATGGTCATTCGCCGCATCGAAGGTGGCGAGTAACTGATCACCCAGCGTCTGGCGCGCCGCGATCGAGCGCTGCGCAATACTCTCAGCCGAGAGCGCCGCCGTGGCCTGGCCGGCCGGGAGACGCCCCGGCAGCGGTCCCGTATCCCCCTGCAAGCCACGTGAGACGGAGTTGGCATAGGTCTCAGCCACCCCGATCAGGTGGGCGATGACGTCCTGCACCTGCCACTGTGTACAGGCACTCGGCTTGCTCAACGCTGCGCGAGGCAAGGCGCGCAGGTACTGCTTGATGCGCTCAGATTCTGACTGTAAGACGTGTACACGGTCTGGAAATGTCTCCATAGAGCTCTCCCTCTGCGGCGTTACCAGTGGGTGGTCATGAGGCGCGCGAACCCTCACTCGGCCTCTCCTACTTCTCGGGCGCAACCTGCACGGAGATAAACACGGTGCATGGGTGGGTTTCTGCTCCTCCCGTGCGGGCTCGACGTACGAGCCCACACGGCTTGGGACGCAGTCCTACCGGGATGACGCAGAAGCCGCCATGGGCGGGGCCTTGAAACGATAGTTGGGGTCGGGGTTGACTTTGGGCGTGATGGTGTTGCGCAGCACGCCGATTTTTTCGACCTCCATCTCGACGACATCTCCTGGTTCCAGATAGTGGGCCGGGAGTCCATTGCGTATTGCCTCGCCAATCGACCCACCGGTAACTGTGCCGCCGCCGAGGACGTCGCCCGGGACAATGCGGCTGTCCCGCGAGGCCCGCTCGATCATCGCCCCCCAGGTGTGATACATCAGGCCGCCGTCGTTGTCCATCCACTGCACGCCGTTCACTTTCAAGGTGCAGCGGACGTGCAGACGGCCGTCGCGGATGGCGGGCGCCAGCTCATCCGTGGTCACTACCCAGGGGCCAAGCGAGGTGGCGGAGTCTTTGCCCTTGGCGGGCCCGAGGCGCACTTCCATCTCGTCGCGCTGGAGGTCACGGCAGCTCCAGTCGTTAAAGATGGTGAAGCCGGCAATGTAGGCAAAAGCGTCCGCCTCGGCGATGTTGCTGCCTTCACGGCCGATGATCGCCCCCAGCTCCAGCTCGTAATCGAGCTGTGCGGAAGCGGACGGGTAGGGCACGGCGTCCTCGGGACCGAAGATGCGCAGCGGGTTGGAGAAATAAAAAATCGGCAGCCGATACCACGCGTCTGAAAGTTGCCGTGTGCCGCCTGCGCTGGCGTGGCCCTCATACACCATGAAGTCACGTACGGTCGGCGGCTGCAGGACTGGTGCGCGCAGGCGGACGCTCGTCAACGGCACACCCTGGGCAGCGTGTACCGAACCCAGGGCTGACTTGAGCCGCGTCAGTGGGTCGTTTGGCAGCTCCAGCAGGGCGCGGACGTCGCGTAACCCCCCCGGCGCTCCCAGCAATGGGGCGACATCCAGGACCCGCTCGTCGAGGACAACGCCGGCGCGCGGGCCGTTCCCAATGTCATACGTGCACAGCTTCATTGCAGTGTCCTTTCCCGCATATTGTGCCAGGGTCTTCTTGACCCCTCTCCCCTCGGCAGAGGGGTAAGGTGAGGGATTTTACTGAGACGCTGGGGACCCTCACCTCCCCCGCATTATCAGAATGGACCGACCTCGTGTCAACCCACCTGTCGCACCTCAGCGTGCCCCAGGCGCGCCCCGTGTCGTGTCGCCTAAGCCGACCCCAGTCACAGCGTGGTAGGCATGCTGCGTTCTGGAGAGGGATAGGCGATAGACATCGGATATACACTTCTCTCATTATGAGAGGGGGCACACGAGTGGCCGCGTTACGGTGGGGCGCTCCGCCGTGGCCAGAGGCCGGAGTTATTCCTGGGGGTGTGCCAGTGCGCACAGAGCCATGTACGCCAGGTGCATCGCTTGAGGGGCGGCACGCCGGCTCAGGATCACGGGGACGAGCGTCACCTCCTGCGCGAGAGAGGGCAGGAAGATCGGGGCGAGATCCACGACCACCGTGGTGCAGCTCCCCCGCAGATCGAGGATCGCGGCCATGGTGGTAAACGGGTCCGAGGGAACAGAGGTCGCGGTGCCCAGGGCGGGGGTCGCCGTCCCGGTGAGGAGACCGGTGGCAGTGAGTTGGCCCTGTGCATCGACGGTCACGTCGTGGACCGTCAGCCAGCCGTGAAAGGCGCCCCCATCGGCCAACTGGCCCGTCACGGGCGTCTGTGTGAGGGTTGTGGTGACCCTATGCGCCTCGCCATACGGTAGCATCAGCCCCAGCATGACGGTGAGCACGAGAAGCTGGAAGCGCAGGTGTGGTGTCATGGCATAACCACCTTGTGCAGAGGACAACACTGGAAAGGGACAACGCACATAGTGCAGCAAGAGGCGTGCCACGCGCAACGCTCTCTCGCACTGCCCCGCACGCCGCCGAGGCCGATAGCGAGATGTATTGTAAGTGTTACGAGTCGTGGACTGAGAGGGGATGGTGTAGGGAAATGAGGTGAGCGGGGCCGAGCCGGTACCCCTGGGCCTGTACAGGTCCGCCACCCCGGGCTATACTGGCATGGGAGCGAGACCAGGGCCAACCTGTGTGGAGGATCAGGGGATGTACCTGCAGCGACCGTGGTGGAGCGGGCTCGTAGCCGCTGTGCCCGGCAGGCTGGTGGGCGTGAGGTTGGTAGGGGCAGCGGGCGAGCAGTTTATTCCCATTCTCAGCATGCGTGAAGGGGCCGTGAGGTCTGCTGGGAGCCCGTTGGCCGATGGCTATATCGCCTATGTGACCCTGCTCAATGCGCGCGATGGTGGCATCAACGGCGTGCCCCTGGTCTGGGAATTCTGCGAAACTGTCTTCGATGTCGACCGCAGTGTGGAGTGCTACGAGCGCCTGAAAGGCAAGGGGCCTGGTCTGGAAGCGGATGTCGGCACGGTGTATTGGATCCGGGGCCTGCTGCAAGGGTTTTTCATCACGGAGGCGATCCGTCGGGCCATGCGCGAATTCGGTAACCAGCCCCTGACGGGCGCGCAGGTGCAGTGGGGGCTCGAACACCTCAGCCTTACGCCAGCCTATCTCCAAGAGCTAGGAGCAGAGGGCCTGCTCCCTCCGCTCACCCTCTCGTGCCGCAATCATGACGGGAGCGGAGGGGTGAAGTTCCAGCAGTGGGATGGTACGAAGTGGATGGTGCTCACCGACTGGATTGCGCCGGATCAGGCGTTGGTGCGGCCCCTGGTGGAGGCGTCAGCGGCCAAGTATGCACAGGAGAAGGGCATCACGCCGCGGGATTGTCCGTAAGGCGCAAGACGCTCTTGCCGTCATGGCGAGCTGGGTCTTGACCAGGACGTGGTAAAATACGCGAGAAGCGAACCAACGGAGGCACTTGCAATGCTTGAACCACTGGTGATTGAAGCCGGGGGCAAAGTCACCATCCCTGAGGCCCTCAGGCATCGGTATGGCTTTGAGCCGAACACGCCTGTCCGTGTAATCGAGATGCAAAGCGGCATTCTGCTCGTACCGCTGACCGATGCGCCCATGAGCGAGGGGCTCAAGACTGAGCTTGCCGAATGGCAGTCTCTTGGCGCTGACGCTCTTGCGAGATTCCCTTTCGAGGAGAAGGAGTAAGTGCACATCGGAGACCTGTACTGGGTCGAGTTCCCTGCTCGGGGCGGACACGCTCAGGCCGGACGCCGCCCAGCTATCATTGTACAGGCGCCTTCCTCTCTGCCCACCGTTTTGCTCATTCCTCTCACCTCGTAGCTTGACGCACTCCGTTTCCCTGGAACAGTTCTGGTTGAGGCGAGCCTGCAAAACGGGTTGCGCCATCATTCTGTGGCGCTGGTTTTCCAACTGACGGCCGTTGACAAGCGCTACATCGCGGAGCGGCTCGGTAAAGCCTCAGAGGCGGTGATGGCGCACATCTGGTCAGCCCTCGATGCGCTCACAGGCCGGCTCTGATGGACCTAATCTTACCGGTGATGCGTGCGCCGCATCGAGACGGAGGGTGTGCCTGGGCTCAGCCTGCGTCCCTGTACTGCTGCGCGATCTGGCATGCCACGGGGAGGCAGTTCCCGCTCATCCAGGAGGTCCTCACCTCCGTCTATGCCCGGGGCAAGGGGGCGGGAGCGTGAAGTTCCAGCCGTGGGACGGCAGGCAGTGGAATGTGCTCACCGACTGGATCGCCACGGACCAGGCGCTGGTGCGGCCCCTGGTGGAGGCGTCAGCGGCCAAGTATGCGCAGGAGAAAGGGATCACGCCGCGGGACTGCCCGTAGGTGTGTGGATGCGGAGGAAGTGGGTGCTTTACTTGAGATAGTCGTCCATATTAATAGACGGCACCTGGCCAATCAATGTGTTCACCAGACGATCGCCCTGACGTTCGGTGCGGAAGATGTATTCTGGATTGATCGGATCACCATGCGTGTCAAATTTCAGTACCTTGCCATCGCGTGGGGAGGCAAGCGGGAGGGTTTTCATCCGTTGGACGACCTGCACACCATTCCAGCGCCCCTCGAGTTGTGTCAGCGCTTTCACCAGTAACCGGCCGGCATCGTAGGCAGACATGGCATAGTGCCTGGGAGGAGTCTTGTATTCTTCCTGATACAATCCTACAAATGTTTTGTTCTCCTGATTCTCCAGCTCTACAGCCCAGTGCAGCGCACTCAGCACCCCAAGCGCCGTACCATACTGGTCCAGCGTCTTTTCATAGAGTCGGAGCCACTGTCCCGTCACGATATCACCAGGCGCCAGTAGCGGAATTTTTTCGTGGATTTTCAAGCGATAGTAATCCTGCACGAAGACAGCTGCATCCGCCCCTCCAAAGAACGCAAAGGCAAAATCAGGCTGCAATTTGGACAGCTGCACTAACTGAGGTTTTGTCTCGAGGCTTTTGAAAGGCACAGGAATACGCCCGATTTCTTCGCCAATCTGCTTATACAGCAAAGCGAATCCATTGCAAAAATCAGGGCCGGCTGCAAAGTCGGAGTGAATGCATGCCCAGCGCGGTTTTGTGCTAGGCACCACTGGATGCTCTTTAATCCACAAGGCTAACCCAATCCCGGCATGTTGATTGGAAAAGCTGGTCCGCAGAAACAGCGGATGCGTGTTGCGCAACTCGGAGGTTCCAGAAGCGGCAAAGACAATAAACGGCACCTGCGCCTCGTGTAACACATAATCCTTCAGTTCCAATGCTACTCCTGAAGAGACAATGCCGAGAATGGCTTTGGCTCCCTCGCCAATGACCTGCTTGGCGAGCGCAAGACCGTGGTCTGGATCTGCCTGATCGTCTATAAAGTCGAAAGTCACCCAAGATTCCACATTGACTTTAGCCTCGGTTGCTTCTTTCTTGAGGCCGAGCAAAAAGCCATTCTTCGCATCAACCCCTAGCTCCTTAAACACCCCACTGAAAGGCAGCAACACCGCGAGTTTGACAGGCTCTGCTGGTAGAGGAGGAGCATACAACAATCCATACATGAGAGAGATGAGGAGCACACTTTTGCAAAGTCTTCCCTTCACGAAACCTTTCGTAACCCAACGCATGCTGCGACTCCTACCTGGCGTGAATGACAGCAGGATGGCCTCCGCTCCCCCGACAATGTCCCTACCATACTCCGTCCTGAGGGGGCTGTCCAGCACCAGCGGTGGCAGCGTCTGAAAGGTTTGGATGGGGAAGGAGGATTTAGATTGACAGCGGGCGCTAAGGGTGCTATGGAAACTATCTAGCATATGCGTCCTGCCTGAGCATGAGCAATACTGTAAACCTGGGGATACAATACACAGGCCCCTCATCCATGATGGGAGTAGCGCGGCCATGGGGAAGTTCACAAGCCTG
>JACXTT010013902.1_pt1 | contig 10570 bp, 8 predicted proteins | sample 9270951 | NCBI WGS metagenome assembly JACXTT01 (sample SAMN15532306, study PRJNA645909) | rock metagenome | isolation source: weathered quartz diorite | place: Puerto Rico | collected 2017-06-21
CGTGACCGCGCCGATGAAGCCCGCGTAGCCCGCCGACACGCTGTGATACACCCGCGCAGGCGGCACGAGGTCGCGGGCCTTCCACAGATTCCAGAGCGGCAGGTGGAGGAAGCGCGCAGTCCAGAAGAAGTCAATGAACGACTCGTCCGGGCAGAACTCCTCGTAAGCCGCGACCAAAATCTCCCACGCCTCGCGGTCGCGGAGCAGGTTGCCGAAGCGAAAGCGTTTCTCGACCTCGGTCAAGCCCTCCAGCACGGCCCAGAAGCAGGCCATGCGTTCGGCGTCGGTCTTCGCGAGGTAGAACTTCGCCAGCAGGTCGTAGAGCGCGATGCGCAGCTCGGCGGGGATGCGCCGCCGCTTCTGCTCGCGGCGCGAAAGCTCGCTGTGAAGATAGACCTCCTTCAACGTGACAACATTCTCCGGCAGCTTGTAATGCTGCCTGGCCTTGGGGTCGGCCTTCGCGCCGATGTAGAAGAGCGAGAACTTCAGCTCCGGCAGGCCGGTGATGATTTGTTGAACCCACGCCGACACGCCGCCGAGCACGTAGGGATACGTGCCCTCGAGGAAGAGCGTCACGTCGGCGACGGGTTCAGGTTTGGGGACGGGCGGTTGCATCACGCGGGAAATCCCAAGCGCCAAGCTCTAAGCTCCAAAGAAGCTCCAAATCTCAAATTCCAAACCTGCCCGCTCCTGTCCGCCTGCCCGCCGCTTCGGAGAACGGTGGTTTGGAGCTTGGAGTTTGGAGCTTCTTTGGAACCTGGAACTTGGGATTTGGAGCTGCTCATGCCTTTGCCGGTTGCAGCCAGAACTCCGCCGGGCCGCGCAGCGCGCCGGGGGTCGCGCCCTCGGCCTCCAGCCTTTGCAGTGTCCGGGCCAGCAGTTCCCAGTCACGTTCGAGGAAGGCGACTTCCGCCTCCCACGGGCCGAGCACTTCGGGCTGCCAGCCTTTCGTGCGCAGGAACTTGATGCCCTCGCGCACTTTGTCGAGCTGGCCGCACTTGAGCGCGCACTTCACCAGCAGGAAGCGCGCGGCGGCGTGGTCCGGGGCCAGCCGCGCGGCCTCCTCCAGCACTTCGATCGCCCGGCCCAGGTAAATCGTCTGCGTCTCGTCCGTGGCGAGGCCGAGATAGACCAGCTCGTGATACTGCTCGGCGAGGAGGAGCAGCTTGTTCAAGTGGCGCGGCGGCGTGACGAGGTCGGCTTCAAGTGTTTTTACGCGGCCCTCAAGGCCGGCGATGATTTGGTTGAACTGCGTCTGCGCCAGCAAACGCACCTGCTCGTCGCTGTCCTGGATCGCCTTTTGCAGCAGCGGCAGGGCCTTGCGCGGTTCGACGACGCGCAGCGCGAGGATGGCGGAACGACGCGCGACGCTGTCCTTGCCGTTGAGAATCTCGGCGACGGAACGTGGCTCCTCGTGCTCGTCCATCTCGTGGCGCGGAAGCGTGAGATACTGCGTGGTGCCGAGCACATATTTGCTCTCGACGTTCCGCGCCGGCTCCATCGCGAGCAACAGCCGGTAGCCGACGAGGAACAGCGGCCCGGCGACCGGCAAGGGCAGCGCGAACCCAACGACCAGCGCGGCGAAGGTCCACTTCAACCGCCGGTATTCCTCCGGGAAGAGCCGTCGCAGCGCGGGCACGGCGCAGAGCAGCGCGACGAAATGAAAACCCAGCACAGCGAAGGCGGACGGCTCGCGTGCCAGGAGCGATTTGGCGGAAAGGAATTCCAGCACGACCGCGATGAACGCGCCGGGAATGGCGGCGAGGCTGAGGGCGTTGCTCTCCGATTCCTGCGATGGCTCCTCGGCTCCGGCGCGCGGAGCGGCGGGAGGTTCGGCGCGTTTCCGTTTAGGCGACATGCCGGGTGAGGTCGGTCCAGAGCTGGTCGAGGCTGGTCACAGTGTCGAGGTTCACCACATGCGCCTGCACCTGTGCGCCCAGCTCCGGGTCTTTGCGGCAGGAAGCCAGGATGCGGTCAACGAAGATGCCGACGCCGCGCTCGCCGCAGAGCGGGAGCAGCACGGCGAGGTGCGGCATGGGCAGGCCGATTTCCGCCGGGAAGTCGCCGCCCCGGATGTTTGCCATGATGAGCGACTCGATTTTTGCCTGCCGGGACTTGGGCTGCCGGGCCGCCGTGAAGAGCACCACCGCCGAGGGCAGGCTGTGCTGCCGCCAGGAATCGAACGCCAGCTCGACGTTCTGCCGGAAGAAGTCCTGCGTGAAGACGCGCTGGCCCTCGGCGCCCTCGACCACGCGGCTGGTCGTGGCCGCCTGCGCCCCGACCTCCGCGACGCGCGACGCCCAGCGGCAGATGAGCGCGATGAGATAGACCGACTTCTTCGTAAGCGCGATGAACGGCATCCCGGTGACGACGAGCAGCGCCAGCGGCTGGTCGCGCGAGTCGAGCAGCGGCACGACCATGAGGTAGTCGCGCTGCCCGCCCAGCGCGCGCTGCCAGAACTCCGGGATGGTCACGGCGGACTTGCTCTTGAGCGCGAGGCCGGCCATCTCGACGTCCTTCACGGCGAGACGCGCGCCGAGTGACCGCGCGCCGCCCAGCAGGCCCTTGCGGACGAGCGTCTGGCCGTTGTCTGCGAGCGTGTAAATCGCCGCATCGCTCACGCGCGCCTGCCGGTTCAACAGCAGGAGAATGTCCTGCCACAACTCATCGCCCTCGCTGTCGAAGAGCCGGCGAATTTCCGCGTCGAGCGTGGACAGCTCGGCGTCGCGCGTGGCGAGCAGGCGCTCCAGTTCAGCCTTCGCCTCGCGCAGCAGGAAGAGGTCGGTGTCGAGTTTCTTGAGCCGTTCAGCGGCACGCGCGGCCTGGGCGGTGAGGAGAATCTCCCGCGCCTTGAAGCCGCGTTGAATCTGCCCGCAGATGCCGCCCGCCGCCGCCATCGCCGCGAAGAGGTAGCCGTGCTGCTTGAGCAGCGTGACGAGGAAGAAGTCCGCCTGCCGCGCGAAGCCGATGGAGACAATCACGATGGCGACGCCCGCGCCCGCCATGCCGGACGGGAAGCCATAACGGCAGCCCATGAGAATCGGCAGCAGGAGCCACGGCGTCGGGTGCAGATGCGTCCAGCCGATGTCGCGCGGCGCGAACATCCCGTTCACGACAAGCAGGAGGCCGGCGATGACCGCGAGATCGAGCCAGCCGTGCTTGGGCGCGAGTTTGTTCAGAAAGTCCATCGCGGCGAAGCGCCAAGCTCCAGGCCCCAAGTTCCAAAAAAGCTCCAATCAACAAACTCCAACCACACTGCTTCGGTCGAGACGGCCTTTGAAGTTTGGAGCTGGGGAATTCTTTGGAACTTGGAGCTTGGGATTTGGAACTTTGGCAAATTCATTGGTCGCCGCGCCGGCGGATTTGCTCCACGTCCGGCTCGTATTTGCCGCGACCGGAGCGAGGCGGACGCGGGGCGGCGTAACTGGAGCCAGCGCTGCCTTCGACGCCGGGTTCGCCGTAATGAAAATTGCCTGAATAGCCGCGCGCGCGGCCGCCGCGCTTCGCGGTGCCGGCCATTTGTTGGACCAGGTTCTCCACCGCCGCCTGCGCCGTGCGGCTGAGGCTGCCGAAGTATTGCGTCATCTTCGTGCTGGTGCCCTGCCAGACCGTCGCGCCGTCCGCCGCGTCCACGAGGCGCATGGTGACGCTCACGATGGGCGAGCCGTCGAGGTCGCTCTTGTAGCGATACTCGGTGACGGTGCCGAGCAGGACATGGGTGCATTGCAGCGAGCGGGCCAGCTCGACGATTTGCGCGGCCTTGCCCTCCTCGGCCAGCGCGCGGCTGCGGTTGAGCGAGTCCTCAGTCTGCGCGAGCGGGACGCCGTAGGAAAGCAAAGTGGTCGCCGCCAGTTCCGTGACCGCGCGCCCGGCGGTCTCATCCGGGGTGGCATTGTAAACCGGCGCGAGGAAGACGCGGCCAACACCACCCATCGCCGTGCGGCTGCCGCCCTGACGAACCTCGGAGGAAGCACAGCCCGCCAGCACGGCAGCAAGGAGCGGGACGCAGAGAAATCCCAGCCATGTTTGGCGCATAGAAATTGGGCGGAGCTTTTCGGAGCGCCGGGGAAATTGCAAGACTACCGTTGGCTGCGGGCCGCTACATCACCATCCCGCCGTCCACCGCGAGCACCTGGCCCGTGATGTAGCGCGCCGCCGGACTGGCGAGGAAGGCGGCGGCGCTGGCGATGTCGTCGGGCTGGCCGAGCGCGCCGAGGGGAATCTGCTTCAAGACTTCGGCTTTCAGGTCTTCCTTGAGCCCGGCGGTCATGTCCGTCTCGATGAAGCCGGGCGCGAGCACATTGGCCGTGATCCCGCGCGAGGCGAGTTCCTTGGCGACCGATTTGGTGAAACCGATGAGGCCGGCCTTGCTCGCCGCGTAGTTCGCCTGCCCGGCGTTGCCGATGAGGCCGATGACCGACGCCACGTTGATGATGCGCCCGGAGCGCTGCTTGAGGAACGCGCGTGTGAAGGCCTTGGTGAACAGGAATGCACCCTTGAGGTTCGTGTTGATGACGGCATCCCAGTCCGCGTCGCTCATGCGCATGAGCAGGCCGTCGCGCGTGACACCCGCGTTGTTGACGAGGATGTCCACCCTGCCCGCGTCCTCGAGAATCGTCTCGGCGGTGGTCGCCACAGCGGCGCTGTCCGCCACGTCCACGGCCAGCGCCCAAGCACGGCGGCCCAGCGCGCGCACCTCGGCGGCGATTTTCTCGGAATTCTCCGCCGTGCGCGAAACGCAGGCCACGTCCGCGCCCTCGGCGGCAAACTTCAACGCGATGGCGCGCCCGATGCCACGACCCGCCCCGGTGATAACGGCAACTTGCCCAGCCAATGAACTCATAGGGCCGGATTTGTCGGCGGGGGCGGGGGTGAAGTCAATTCACGAGTGGGCTGGACGGCCAGCGCGCGATATTCCGGGTTCGCGCCGATGATTTCCTCCCACAGTTCACCCAGCACGATGCGCCGGTCGCGCGAGCGGTCCACCCATTCCACTTCCGTCGGCGTGCCGGGCATGGTGAAACGGATGCCCCAGATCGGATCGAAGGCCTTCGCCGAAAGCGAATACCTCATGTCGCCGATGACTGCCGGATCGCCGGGCGAGCGGGCAATCCAGCCGTCGGAGAACCAGGTGAAGCGCTCGAAGGAGTGGAGCGGCCCGTTGCGCGCCGCCTCGGCTGGCGAAAGGTCGCGCCGCGTCACCAGCGGCAGCGCAGTCCCCTCGCGCCGCGTCACCACTCCCAGCCACGGCACGCGCAGCCGGTCGCTGTAGATGCGCCCGTCGTGCAGGTAGAGCGAGCGCCAGACGAGATGATTGCCCAGCGTGGGCATCGCTTCGGCGCGCTCAATGCGGTGACCACGCAAGCGGGCAAGTTCCGCCTGGGCCGCGTGGGCGCGAACCTTCTGCACAGCGCCGAGTGCCAGGTAGGCGGCGCAGAAACCCAGCGCGGCCCAAATCCAACGACACGTGGCCGCCGGGGCGGGGAGGCTCTGTTCCGATGCTGAATGCGGAATCGCCGCCTTGTTTGAACGGCGGCGGGCGGCTGCGTTTGCCACCAGCCCCAGCAGCAGCGCCAGAGTGAAAATCGGATCAATGATGGAGATGAAGTCCCAGCCATACCGATGCCGGCTGAACGGCACGAGGAACTGCGTCCCGTAGCTTGTGCAGGCGTCCAGCAGGATGTGCGACCAGCAGCCAGCCAATGCGCAGAGGAACAATTCGCGCCGCCGGTCTTTGAACTCAGCGCGGAAAAACCACGGCAGCACGGCGGCCAGCGCGATGACCGGCGAGAAGGCAAACGAGTGCGTGAAGTGCCGGTGCAGTTCGATGTTCAGCAAAGGATCGGTCGCGCTGTGGATGAGGAAGTCCATGTCCGGCAGTTCGGCGGACACGACGCCCACGACCGTCGCGCGCCAGCCGAGCCGCCGCCCGAAGGCGGTCTGGCCGAGCGCCGCGCCAAGCAGCGCGTGGGTGAGCGTGTCCACTGCCGGGGGATTCCAGCCGATTCGCGCGGCCGACGGAAGCCGGGATTCTCCTGCTCGTGATCCCGCTCGACGGCCAGTTCGTCGAAGAGGATCAGGATCACGCGCAGGAGCGGGAGTTCACTCCCCGCTTTCCGCCGCCTGAAGCGCCCGTTAGACTTCGCGCACCGATGGGCTTTTATTCGCTTATCCACTGGGTGTCACTGGCGCTGGCGGGAGCCACGCTGGCCATCCTGCTGGTGGTGATCGTGCGCCAGTCGTTCCGCAACCGCCGCACCAAGCGGGACGCGCAGCGCCGCCAGTCCCTCATGGCGCTGGCGCTGGAATACATCGAGGAGCCGCAGTTCCTCCCCGCGTTCAAGGCCCAGCTCAAGCCCGAGGACCAGCGCCTGCTCGTCGAACTCTTCGCCGAACTCCTGCCCAAGGTGCGCGGCGACTACGCGGACAAGGTCGTGCATCTCATGCGCGAGATGGGCCTGCGCGACCGCTGCCTCAGGCAGCTTCACTCGCTCAAGTGGTGGAAGCGCGCCGATGCCGCCGCCGTGCTGGGCTGGTTCCAGGAGCCGCAGGTCGTCGTCGCGCTGGAACGCACGCTTGACGACCCGCAGGTCGAGGTCCGGCTTGAAGCCGCCCGCGCCCTCGCCCAGCTCAAGGCGGTGCGCTCGGTCGCCGGTCTCGTCGCGCGGCTCGCGGTGGTGGACGCCACGCATTCACTCGGCGTGAAGGAGATTTTCCGCTCGCTTGGCCCCGGCGCGGTGACCGAGCTGATGGGCGTGCTGGAGAGTGACGTGCCGGAGCATGTGAAGATTCTTGCCGCGGACGCGCTCGGTCACATCGGCGACCCGCGCGCGGTGCCCGCGCTGCTGAAGCTCTTTCACGCGCCGGCCAAAAACGCCGGCCAGACTTCCAACCACGCGCACAAGGCCCGTCGGGGCCGCGCGTTCACCGAGCGCGACCAGCCCGCGAACGCGTCCGTCGCGCTCCGGCTCGCCGTCATACAGGCCCTCAGCGTGCTCGTGGATCCGCGCGCCCTCGCCGCCATCCTCGCCGCGCTGGAAGACCCGATTTGGGAAGTCCGCGCGCAGGCCGCGCACTGCGCCAGCCAGCTCGGCTCGCACGCCGCGATCCCCCGGCTGGAAACGCTCCTGCACGACGAGCATTGGTGGGTGCGCTTCCACGCGGCGGAGGCGCTCTTCAAGCTGGGCGAGGCCGGCGTGCAAACGCTGCTCAAGGCCGCGCACAGCACCTCCGCGCGCGCGGCGGACATCGCAGGCGGGCTGCTCCGGGAGAAAGGGGTGGCGGTGTGAACCAGGAAACAAGGAAAAAGGAAAAAGGGAAAAGTGTCCCGGACGGCCCGCAAAGCGAGCGGCTTCCGCTTTCTTTTTGCCTTCCGCCTTTGGCTTTTGGCCTTCGCTCCGCATGAGTCTGCTCTGGGCCATCGTGAAGTTCATCAACGGCTGCGTCCTCGCGCTGCTGCTGGCGCAGAGCGTCGTCTATCTCTGGCAGCTCGTCGTCGCCTACCTTGAACTGCGCCACCACCACCGCAGCGCCTCGCGGGCCGACCCGTGGTGGATGCTCACCAGCGGCGTCGCCCTGCCCATCTCCATCCTCGTGCCCGCGCACAACGAGGAGCAAACCATCGTTGAGAACGTCCGCTCCATGCTCGCGCTGCACTACCCGGACTTCGAGGTCATCGTCGTCAACGACGGCTCGAAGGACCGCACCCTCCAAGTGCTCATCGAGGCGCTGGGCTTGCAGAAGATCGAGCGCGTCTGGCACGCGGATGTGCCACACCGGGAAATCCGCGGCCTCTACGGCAGCCCGCGCCATCCGCGCCTGCTCGTCGTGGACAAGGTCAACGGCGGCAAGTCCGACGCGCTCAACGCCGGCATCAACCTTGCGCGCTGCCCGCTCTTCTGCGCCGTGGACGCGGACTCGCTGCTCGACCATGACTCACTGCTCCAGGTGATGCGGCCCTTCATCGAGGAGCCGGAGGAGATGGTGGCCGTCGGCGGGCGCATTTGCATCGTGAACGGCTGCACCGTGCGCGCCGGGCAGGTCGTGGACATCGCGCTGCCCGCGCGCCCGCTGCCGTTGCTCCAGAGCATCGAATACATCCGCGCCTTCCTCATCGCGCGGCTCGCGTGGAGCCGGCTCGGGGCGATGCTCATCATCTCCGGCGCGTTCGGCCTCTTCAAACGCAGCGCCGCGGTCAAAGTCGGCGGCTACAGCCACGACACTGTGGGCGAGGACATGGAAATCGTCGTGAAGCTGCACCGTCACTTCCGCGAGCGGGGCCAGAAATATCAGATGCGTTTCGTGGCCGACTCGGTGTGCTGGACCCAGGCGCCGGAAACAATTGACGTCCTCCGCCGCCAGCGCACCCGCTGGCAGCGCGGCATGATGCAGACCCTCGCCAAACACCGCGAGATGGTCTTCAACCCCAAGTATGGCCCCGCCGGCACGCTGGGCATGGGCTACTTCTTCCTGTTCGACATCATCGGCCCCGTGATCGAGCTCGCCGGCCTGCTGCTCATCCCGATTTCCTTCTGGATGGGCGAAATCACGGCGCACTTCTTCCTCGCGTGGCTGGCGCTGTCGTTCACCTACGGCGTCTTCCTCAGCGCAAGCTCGTTGCTGCTGGAGATGATGGTGACGCGCACCACGCGCGCCCGCGATCTCGCCCTGCTCACGATGAGTTCCGTGCTGGAAAACTTCGGCTACCGGCAGCTCAACAACCTCTGGCGGCTGGAAGGCATCTGGCAATTCATCACCGGCAAGCAGGGCTGGGGCGCGATGCACCGCACCAGGTTTCAAAAGAGCCTGGAAAAGTGAGCCGCAACCCGCGCTCGTCATTGCCACTGTGACCGGCTTGGCGGATGCTGCTCTCAGCTTGCCATGCTGACATACGAAGAAGCCCTCGCCCGCGTCCTCGCCGCGATGCCCGGCCCCCGGCCCGAGAAGGTTTCCGTCGCGGACGCGCACGGGCGTTTCCTCGCGGAGGCAGTCGGCTCGCCGCTTGACTTGCCGCCCTTCGACAACTCCGCGATGGACGGCTATGCCGTGCGCCCGGCGGACGTGGCCAACGCCAGTGGGGACCATCACGTGTCCTTGCATGTGCTCGGACAGATTGGCGCGGGGGACGTTTTCAACGGCAGCGTGGGCGTGCAGACGTGCGTGCGGATCTTCACCGGCACGCCGCTGCCGGCCGGGGCGGATGCGGTGGTGATGCAGGAGGACACGCGCACCGATGATTCACAGCCGGATCGAGTGCTGGTGCTCGACCGCGTCCGGCCCTGGGAGAACGTCCGCCTGCGCGGCGAGGATGTGAAAACGGGCGCGGCCATCGCGCAGCCCGGCACGCGGCTGGGTGCGGGACACTTGAACCTGCTCGCCGCCGTCGGCACCGCGAGCGTGCGGGTGGCAAAGCGTCCCGGCGTGGCGCTGGTCGCGACCGGCAGCGAGTTGCGTCCGCCCGGCAAGCCGCTGGCACCCGGGCAAATCTACGAAAGCAATCGTCCGATGCTCGCCGCCCTGCTCGCGGAATGCGGCGCGGAGGCGCGTGCGTTCCCGCTCGTGCCGGACACGCTCACCCGCACGCGCAGCGCGCTCCAGCGCGCGTTCGCCGAGTGCGACGCGGTGGTGACGACCGGCGGCGCGTCGGTCGGGCATCTGGATTTTGTGAAGGCCGCGTTCGCCGAGCTGGGCGGCAGCCAGGAGTTTTGGAAGGTCGCCGTCAAGCCGGGCAAGCCGTTTGTCTTCGGCACGCTGCAAGGCAAGTTTCTCTTCGGCCTGCCGGGCAATCCCGTGTCCGCGTTCGTGACGTTTCTGCTGCTCGTGCGCCCGGCGCTGCTGCGCTGGCAGGGAGCGCAGGAGGTGGTGTTGCCTTCGCATCCCGGCACGCTGGTTGAAGCGCTGGTCAATCAAGGCGACCGCCGCCACTTCGTCCGTGTGCGGGTGGATGCGGACGGCTGCGTCCACTCGGCGGGCACCCAGGCGTCGCACATGCTGCATTCGCTTGCGGCTGCCAATGGTCTGGTGGATGTGCCGCCGACAACGACGCTGGCAGCGGGGTCAGCGGTTCGCGTGCTTCGCTGCGACGGAGTTTCTTTTTAGCGGCAGCTCGGGAAGCTGGCCGGGCGTCAACCAGCCTTTCCATCCCCGCACACCGGGCAGTCCTTCCGCCGCGCTGTTTTCAGCCGGCGGAATTGCATCGTGCCCAAGTCCATGACCAGCCGCGTGCCGGCGAGCGGCTCGCCCAGGCCGGTGAGCAGCTTGATGACTTCCACCGCGCCAAGGCAGCCCGCCGTGCCGCTCACCGCGCCGAGCACGGGGAAGTGCCGCTTCCAGTCCGGCGGAATCTCCGGCACGAGGCATTGCAGGCAGCCGGTGCGGCCCGGAATGAACGTCGTGACGTGCGCCTCGAAGGCATACACCGCGCATTCGACCATCGGCTTGCGCGCGGCGACGGCGGCGCGGTTCAGGGCGAGGCGCTCGTCAAACATCGGCGCGGCGTCCACCACCACGTCGGCTCGCGCGACAAGTCCGGCGGCGTTCGCGTCGGAAATGTTCTCGGCGACGGCGGTGA
>JACXTT010013903.1_pt1 | contig 10569 bp, 9 predicted proteins | sample 9270951 | NCBI WGS metagenome assembly JACXTT01 (sample SAMN15532306, study PRJNA645909) | rock metagenome | isolation source: weathered quartz diorite | place: Puerto Rico | collected 2017-06-21
TTACCTTGCGGTTAAGCCCGGAAGAATTTGCCGTCATTAAACACCTGCAATGGCTCCATCTGCCTTCGGCTGGAGCTACGCATGTGCTCTTTCCTGAAATGATCACGAGTCAGACCATCATCACAAATTCGCGTGGACTCCACGCCATCCCAATTGCTGAACACGTGCTGGGCGTGATGATTGTTCTGGCGCGTAAGCTGCACGAAGCGTACCGCTTGCAATTGGAAGGGAAGTGGGCGCGGCGGGAGATGTTTGCCCTGTACCCTACGTTTTCGGAGCTGTACGAACAGACTGCAGGTATCGTCGGGCTCGGCAGTATTGGACTGGCGGTGGCGGAACGTGTGAAAGCCCTCGGGATGCGGGTGATTGCTACACGACGAAACCCGGCCGCACGACCTGCGTGCGTTGATGAATTATACAGAGCGGACGGTTTGCCCCAGTTGTTACGCACGTCAGACTTTGTCGTTATCGCGGCCCCGCTCACGCCGGAGACCCAAGGACTCATTGGCGAACAAGAACTGCGGCTGATGAAACCAACCGCCTATATTCTGAACGTCGGCCGGGGCGCTATCATCCAAGAACAAATGCTGATCCGTGCGCTCAAAGAACAGTGGATCGCCGGCGCGGGACTCGATGTGACGGAGGTGGAGCCCTTACCGCCGGAGAGCGAACTATTTCACCTCCCCAATGTTTTTCTGACGCCCCATTGTTCCGGGTTACGCTCCCGCTATTGGGAACACGCGACTGCTATTTTTCGCGCCAACCTTCGCAAGTTTTTGCGTGGTGAACCTCTGGATAACGTCGTGGACAAACAAGGCGGGTATTAACCTTTGAGAGACTCCGCGCCGACGAAGACGCTTGCTAAAATTTATGAGTAATACTCCCACCCGCACCCGCTGGCTGATCGTGGCCCTGCTGTTCTGTATCTACATGCTGATGGTTATTGATCGGGTGAGTATTGCGGTGGCTGCAAAGTACATCATGTCGGAATACCACCTCAGCGAGGTGCAGATTGGGTCGATTTTTAGCGCGTTTCTGGTGAGTTATGCTCTCTTTCAAATTCCAGGCGGATGGTTAGGCGACCGGTTTGGCCCCCGGCGCGTATTAGCGGGCGCTGTGTGCTGGTGGTCCCTATTTACTATGCTCACTGCTCTTGCTGGAGATTGGTTTCTCACCTCGCTCGTTGGAGTGATGGGCTCCTTTGTCATCGTACGCGTACTGTTTGGTCTCGGCGAAGGAACGGGGGTTCCCAACTACAACCGGGTAATAACCAATTGGGTAGCGCCGCAAGAACGCGGGCTGGCGCTCGGCGTCGTCCTGAGCGGCAACGCTTTTGGCGCGGCGGTGACCCCGCCACTCGTGGCGTGGATCATGGTCACGTTCGGGTGGCGAATGTCTTTTCTCTTGGCCGGCGGGATGGGCATTGTTGCAGCCTTAGTGTGGTATTGGTTTACGACGGATCGGCAGGAAGAGCATCCTTGGGTGAATGCTGCGGAGCTGCAGCATATTGCGCTGACTGCGACGTCCGCCTCTAACCAGGGTCCAGTGCTTGGCCCCGTGCCCTGGAGGGCGATTCTCAGTCAGAGGACTGACCTGTGGTTTTTGAGCGGCGCTACGTTTATCGGCGGTTATGTCCTCTACGTCTATGTATCCTGGTTCTACTTGTACCTTGTTAATGTGCGCGGATTTTCTGCGCTTAGCGGCGGGGTGTATGGGGCGGGACCGTTTGCGGTTGGGACGGTGGCGGCGCCGTTTGGGGGTTGGTTATCAGACCGCGTCTGTCAACGGTTTGGGAAAAAACTGGGACGGTGTGGGATTGGTTGTAGCAGCCTGTTGCTCAGCGGAAGCACCATTTGTATTGGGGCCGCTGTCGCTGATCCTTATCTCGCTGTCCTATTTCTTTCCCTAGGAGGAGGGGCCTTATTTTTCTCTTCCAGCGTAATCTTTGCTGCGGTGATCGACTTAGTGCGAGTGTACGCCGGCACGGTGACGGGCTTCGTCAACATGGGCCTTCACTTAGGAGCTGCTATTTCTCCAACACTTACGCCTATCCTTGCTCGCCGTTTTGGTTGGGAGAGCGCGTTCTATGTGGCGGCCGCCTTGGCTTTCCTCGGCTCATTGCTCTGGCTTGGAGTTGATCCTGAGCGTAGCATCGATATCAACCAAGAAGCATCGGTCGTAAAAGGAGGAATACCATGAATATCGGCATTTCGACCACGGCTACCGCGCAAAGTGGCGATCTGGCTGAGATCGCGCGACAAGTGGAAGCTCTGGGCTACGACTCCTTGTGGATTCCCGAACATCCAGTTGTGCCTATCCACCGAGTGACGCCGTTCCCGGCGTCGCGGGATGGGCAGATGCCTGAGCATTACGGTCGCTGGACCGACCCCTTTATCGCGTTGACCGTTGCGGCAGCGGTGACAAAAACTATCAAGCTGGGCACTGGCATTTGTCTCTTGCCTGAGAGGGATCCTCTCATCACTGCAAAAGTAGTTGCGAGTTTAGATATGTACTCAAAAGGGCGAGTCATTCTCGGCGTTGGCGCCGGATGGTTGAAAGAAGAAACAGAACTGATGGGCACGAGATTCGGCGTGCGCTGGAAACGCCTGCGAGAAAGCGTGGAAGCGATGCGGATGCTGTGGACTCAACCTGAGGCCAGTTATGAAGGAGAATTGGTTCGTTTCCCCGCCGTGCGCTGCGAACCCAAGCCCGTGCAGCCCTCTGGTCCACCAGTGCTCCTGGGCGCATTGGGTCAAAAAGCGATTGAGCGAGTGGTCCGGACCTATGATGGCTGGTATCCCTTCGTGCAGAGCGCGGCCAGCTTTCAACAAGATATGGCGACGCTGAGAAAACTTGCGACAGAGGTGGGCCGGGACCTTGACTCATTACAAGTCACCGCTATCGTCGATCCACGGGACGGTGGGCCATCGGTTGACGATCTCAAACGCTACCGTGATGCTGGCGCCAGTAGAGTTGTGGTGTATTCACAGCAAACTCGACAAGCCGACGCTGACGGCAAAGCACTAGAGGTTGTAAAGCGTTTGGCGGTGGTCGTTGAACGCGGGCAGAAAGTGTAACTAGCGGGGCGGTGGAGTCTGTAGGGGCACGGCGCCGCGCCCCTACGAAAGCAGGAGGTATCTATATGAAATCCGCTATATGTTTATTTTCTCCAAGGCCCCAATAAGGGCGGTGAGCCCCACCTGTAATTCTCGCATAGTCGCCGCGCCTATCTGTTGACGGAGTTGCTCCTCCAATTCTTTCAGGACAGACAGACCATGGATAAGCGCTTGCTGTCCTCGTTCTGTGAAATACACTAAGGAGGCGCGGCGATCTGATGGGTCCGGCTCTCGTCGCACTACCCCCATATCCGTCAGATCATTGATCAGTTGTCCTACTGCTTGCTTACTAATCCCAAGGCGCTGAGCGAGTTCGCTGGAACGAGTTCCTTCCCAAGCGATATGTGGAAGCAGCGCCGTATGGGCGGTGCGGACTTGCACCTTGCTGCGAATCTGTATTGTTCCAATAGCTCGTTCATTAAACAACCGAGCAGCTTTAAATAATAACTGGCCGACGCTTGCCTGCTTGGCTTTCTCGAGAGAGGCAAGAAACCGGCGATCTGGCGATTTCCTCGCCATATAGGCAACCTCCTTGACTAAATTGGTAAAGGTACTTTACTATGTGATCATTGCTTGGGAAAGGGGGCAGCTATGCCGCAACTCCATGCTCTTGCCAAAGATCTCTGGATAATTGACCATCCTTTACAGGTAGGAGGTTTACAACTCGGGACGCGCACAACCGTAGCGCGACTGGCTGCTGGTGGGATCTGGATGCATTCTCCTGGTCCGCTTTCTCCTGAGCTCGTAGATGAGATTACGGCTCTCGGTCCGGTCCAGGCGCTCATGGCGCCGAACGCGATGCACCATTTCTATCTGGCGCAGAATGTTCACACGTTTCCTCAAGCAACCCTCTACGTTTCTCCTGCTCTTCCTGCAAAGCTGAAAGAACCGTTCATGTACGAGACCTTGAGCGATGAGCCGCCGGCGCTGTGGCGCGACGAGTTTGCTCAGCACGTCACGCGAGGCATCCCCAAACTACAAGAGGTAATCTTCCTGCACCGTGCGAGCCGCACCTTGATACTCACCGATCTCGCCTTTCATATTCGCCACTCTGGCTCTTGGTTCACGCGTCTTTTTATGCGGCTCAATGGCGCCTACGGTCACTTTGGGCCGTCACGGATCTTTCGCTTGCTGGTGAAAGATCGCACAGCGCTCCGGTCTTCGCTCAACTTAATGGAGGACTGGAATTTTGATCGCGTGATCGTTTCGCACGGCGAAGTGCTTGAAGGCGGTGGGAAACAGGCGGTACAAACGCAATATGCCTGGGTCTAATGCCCCTTGCGTTAAGAGCAAACGCGATTCCCAGTGAAATGCCTTAAGCAATCAGGGACTTGTAGAGGGAGTAGGCCAGTAAGCAGCCCAGTAAGCGAATAGGTAAGGCGTGAGCCGCGCGATGGGTGCTACGCTCCGCGCCAAATGCCACCTTGAGAAAATCAAAAATCTCCTCGACCCGATGGCGCAATCGCAGACACGCCAACTGAAACTGGCTGGCCAGGTGGCGCATATTTTTGCGAGTCGGCGTGAGCAGGTACACACCCCGCTGCGCTAAGGCCTGGGCCTTGGCTTTGGAGAGATAGCCGCCATCACCCACGACGATGCCATCTGGCATCCAGCGGGTGAGTGGATCGAGCAGTTTACGATCATCGACGGTCGCTGTGGTGAGGTCGAAGCCACACAACCGTCCGGTCTCGTCACACTGCACATGGAGCTTGAAGCCATACCACCACCCCATGCCGTTCTTAGACTTGCGGGCCCAGGGCCGAAAGGTGCGATGCCGGCGCACCTGTGCGATGTGACATACCGCAATGGCGGTCGAGTCTTGCAGCACGATGAAATAGGCCCCCTGCGCTTGCCGGTTGCGATGCAACCACAGCGCCAGTAAGACCCGTAGCTCCAGACTGTAGCGGTTCGTTGCCTCCACGAACTTGCTGTATGCCCACAGCGTTGGGAACTCTCGCCGATGGTAGGTCTGCAGGTGAAAGGAGAGTTTGGCTTTGTTCGGCAGGTCCCCGCCACGTTCCCCACACCAAGATGGTCAGAACCTCTGCAGCACTCAACGTGGGCGTCCCTCTCCGCCTGGATCACGCGGCAAGTGTGTCGCCCGCAGTTGCGGCTGCAATGCTTTGAGATCTTCATCAATGGTGGCGTAGAGCTTGAGCCACGTGTCCGGAGCGCTTATTTTCTCTTGGATAAGCATGGTCGCCTCCTTGAGGATGTGTCACGACTCTCTCATAGCTCCAGGCGGCCGTGCTCTTCAATCTTTGCCGGGAATCGCGTTTAAAGACTTGGATCGGCAGGTGACCGAGTTGGAACAGCAGATTATCCACTGGCACAAGAGAGAGGAGCGCAGTCGCAAGCTGGAGAAAGTGCCTGGCGTTGGGCCCATTACCGCCAGTGCGCTCGTAGCTACCATCGGGAACGCCCACGGGTTCCACAACGGTTGCCAGTTGGCTGCGTTGTTAGGCTTTGTGCCCCGGCAACATTCGACAGGCGGGAAGACGCGGTTGCACGGCATCAGTAAACGCGGAGATATCTATTTGCGCACCTTGCTCATTCACAGGGCTCATTCAGTGCCGCGTGTTGCGACCTGGTATGCTGATCCCACCACGACATGGCTGAAGAATTTACAGGCGCGCCGCAATGCGAATATCGCGGCCGGGGCGCTGGCCAACAAACATGCGCGAATTGTCCGGACCTTACTGGCCCATGACCGAGAATACACCCCGGACTATGTGGCTACGAGTCCGTAAAGCTAGACAGGCAGCGCTGCTGGCAGAAGGGTAAGCAGGAGAAAGGAGTCGTCCCATCAATTGCTCAGGCGCACTCACTGTGATGGCGCAACAGGTCAGACCGAGGTTGATAGAGCCTGCGGTAGTGCTGGGACTCAGAGTCCGCCTGGATAGTCAGGCGTCGACCCGCAGATTCCATCAGGGCCAGCGAGCGTACTCGCCTCAATAGGCCGCATGTATAACTACAATCCTATCTTGTTCACCAGTACAAGGAGAGGGCTTGGCAATCAGGGGCGTCCATGTGTAGCACTACCTTCGTATCCCGCGCCCGCCAACCTAAAAACTCTCTGCATCATGTGATGTTTCACATGAGCAGGAATGGTCCTCGGAGGCCTATAGACCCGCTGCCGCAATTTGTGCTAGCGCTTGGGAGAACCAAGGCTGGACTTTCTGCCATAGCGGGCTGCTATAGTTCTTGTAAAAGTCGGCGTGCGCTTGTACCAATTCAGATAGTTTTGCGAACGGCTTGGCGGTTCCGTCTGGGCCTTGCTGAGCAGACTCAAGATATTTATCGAGAGCCTTGGACAAGGATAGTCGGTCTTCTTTCGCAATATACTGAAATCCGCGGTATTTGCTTTTGCTCTGGCTTAAGGCCTCTGGACTGGAGATGTGCCATTCATAATGTAGGGCGATGGTATCCATATCGTTTGCAGACTGCCACCCAAACACTTTCTTGAAGTCCGCAGCGAATGTCTTGAAGAATTCGTCCTTTACAAGGTGATGAGCATTCAGTTGCATCGACAGATACTGTTCATCCCACAACCCGTATCCCGCCACGTTGCGTACTGTGGAGTTGAAGGCTCGAGTTTGTCTGGTCAGCACTTTATAAGGTGCAATCCTGTAAGCTACGTCATTGTAAATTCGGATTGCTTCCTTGACTCCCTGGGCTGCCTCATTCCCCGCTTCGGAAATACCGGGCGACACATCTGCCACAATCTTCACTGCCATGGCAATTGCACTTGTGCCGGCCAATGCGTTCCTTAGGTCGAGAAGCACCGAAGTAGCAGCCGCAGCAACGCCCCGAAGCGACGCGAACAAGCCGGTTGCAATCGAGACAACCTGAATAATGACGTTGCTGATGACCTTCCCAATAATCTGCCCTTGCTCCACTACCTTTCCCGCTGCGGCGACGAGGTCTGAAATCAGCAATCGCAATTGATTTCCGATCGCCAGACTCAACGCCACAGCCCACCGAGCGATGGCCCAGACTGCAGGCCCCCAGGGAAGCGCCACTTCTTTCGTGGTGAGACTATCTACGAGAACACTGAAACTCTGCTGCAGTTTGGGTATGGCGACGATCGCGGTATAGAGGTTGGAGTAATTGGTTTGCAGGAATTGCCGAAACTCGTCGATTCCTTTTTGATCAGCATATGCCTGAGCCAGTTCTACCCAGACATCGACATCGAAAATAAGTTGATAAAAACCAATCAGTAGTCCGCCGCCCTCAGCCAGGAAGCTGAGGTTCTGATTGACGAAGTCGGTAATCGAATCCCGTACACCAGCAGCAATACCAGTGACAAACTCGAACATTTGGTCAGCTGATTTTGGGTTAGGTAGCGCCGGTTGCAGGCTGGACCATGCATCCTGCCCCAGTCCGACCTGAACACCATGCCGGATCGCCCAGAAGATCCTCTCTGGTGGGTCGAAGCCCATTATGGGAGTATCGGCAGTTACCGCTGGGAGAGCCTGTGATGCCCTCGATCCAGTCACCCTTACGTTCAATACCAAGCCGTCGTTAATTAGCGCATTTCCCACAGCACAGTCACCTCTCTACCCACCGCTGCCGCCGGAACTCGGTGGAACCGCTGCCGCAAAGTTCAGAGAAGCAGGTAGCTCTTGTGGATGCGTCTTTTGCCAAGCATCCGTCTTGTTGGGATCGGGGTTATTCACCAGATCAATGACTTGTTGCGCTGCCGCGTTTGCCAACAGCCGTTGTTGCAGTGATGCTTGTTGCAGGCCGACGTTGTAGTCATCCAGTGCCGGACTCTGGCCCAGCGCGGAATCCACCAGCACACCGTCTGTTCTCATCGTTACATTGGTTACGCCGAGGATCACTCCCGGGACGGAATAGCTCACGCCCGTGTTCGGGTCCGTCCACGTGCCGGCCAGATTGCGGCGAAAGCGGAAATAGCTCGCTTCCGGCACCGGAGCACCCGTAGCCTCGTCTGTCGGCACAACAGTTTCGGCGAGTGTATGCCGCACGTCGGCATAATCAACGACGTTGTTCAGAATATCCATGATGTTGCCGGTAACATCTGCCTGAAAGTCGCTCTTGATTGCCTTGGAAATCAGCGTAGGCAGGTCGGTGAGAGTGACCTCCTGATAGTCGAACTGCGTGGTTCCATCCATCAGGCTCAAAAAAGCCGAGACATATCCAATCCGCACGTCCACCAGGTGCAGCAGGCTGATGTACTCCTGATTGAGCTGGTAGAAAATGAAATTCAGAGTCCGGCTTACGTTAATGTTACTGATGGTCCGCTGAATCGACTGGGTGGTGCCGCTGGTCGTGGTCTGCTGATTCTCGGCGTTGACCTGCACGGACCGGCGCGAGGAGCGTTCAGCAGCGTGTTTCAGGGTGGCCGACTTCACCGATTTCCTCAGGTCTTCCCGCGCCGAGTTGGAGTCACTCTTGTAATTACCGGTGACCTCGGCACTGCCCCATCCCCAGGAAGCACTCGCCTTGGCTTGGATCCCCCATGCCTCGCTGTCCTGCTGTGAAGACTTGTCGGCCTGTTCATCGGCTACGCTGGTATCGAAATCGGAGCTGGTCTTATCGTTCAGTTCATCAAAGATGCTGGTTGTGTCGGTGGTCGTGGTCTCCTGGGTGCTATAGGAGCTCACCGAGATGTTAGTCGTCTCGCCCGGCAGCAACGACAGCGTACGCAGCACCTTTCCGCGCCCGTACTGCCCGGTGTAATTCGTCAATCTGACCTCTTCGATGATGAGCAGTTTGGAATATAACCAAAGCCGCGGTTCGAATGGCGCCAGTATTAACTTTATCGTCTGCGAGATGCTGCTGCCGTTTGAGTCCACAGCAGTAATCTTTGCAGTCTGTGGGCCGTAGCCAACCAGAACTTGCTGGCCGCTCCATTTCGACCAGCCGGCAGCAGGGTTAGGTGTCGCATTAGAGGCAGTGGAGGGGTCATCTCCGATCTGTATTTGTACCGACTGTATGTCGGCTACATTCGAGGTAGCAGAGCCTGTGAACGGAACCACCGCTTCGGCCGGAGAATTCGGATCGCCGAACTGCGCTGCTATCACGCTTCCATCGAGAGGACTAGTAACCACAAGAGCTGGCGGCGTGGCGTTTCCTCCTCCTCCTCCCCCTATGGCATTTAGCTGGATTGCGAAGCTGATTTTCGGATTACTGTTTTCACCCACAAAGCTGGCCGTTGCAGCCAGCGTGTGGGCCCCTGATGTGCCGAAGGTGAGAGGTGCATTGCTCGCTGCACTGTAAAGGCCGCTTATATCCGGGCCGGTCACGGTCATCGGAACATCCGTCGCTCCATCCAGCGTCACTGTACAAGTGGGCAACCTCGGTGCCGCAGGATTGATCAGCCGTGCCTGCCCCGACTCGGGCGGCGTCAGTGTCAGTGAAACTGTAAAAGACGCGGAGTTCCCTGAAACCTGGATCGTCTGATTGTTGCTGGGCATATCGAACTGTGCAGTGAATTTCGTCGGTGGCGGATTGATGATTGTGCCGCCGGTGCCTGATGCACCTTCCTTACGCGGAACGGCCACTCCTGAGTACATCATACGGCTTCGCGGCCCGCTTGTTCCGCCTTGTCCCGGGGGCGTCCACGCCGATTGTACCGTTTGAGTTATCGAGGTTCCGCCGGGGAACGTAATCGTTATGATCTCCGGAGTAACAGGGTTGCTCATACTGAGCGACGAAGCGGGATCACTTGGAGCACTCGCTGCGAAGATGCCGGCCGGAGTATTCTGTGGCGTGATGACATTTCCGTTTCGGTCCACCGAGATCTGCGGCACGAACTTCTCGGAAGACAGTGCCATGTCCATGTAGTTGCGGCCCGCATAACTGGTCTGGTCGGGAATGTAAGGCAGTATGAGAGGCTCAGGGGCTGGCTGTGGTAACAGGCCGGCATTAACATTCGCCGCAAGAGTGACACGCAACGGTGCAGCAGTGTTGGGCCTCGGCGGAGCGGCTGCCGGGGGCTCGGCTCCTAGAAGCGCCCGAGGATCATTCGCGCGTGCTGGCCTCTCCGCACCGGCTGGAAGAGACTGGCTTTCGACTCTGTTTTCCACAATTGGAGCATCTGCACCGGGGTTCGCCATGCTGATTCCTCCCTGATGTTTCTGTGGCGCTGAATTGGCGAATGGAGTAGCAAGGTCCTGGAGCCTCCCTCTTCAGAGGGAGCATGAGTGAACCAATCGCCCGTAGCGTCCGACATAGAGGACAAGAGGGCGCGCTTTGCTAACCCCCCTACACCCGGAAGCGCCTCCAATGAAGGCCATTAGCCTACACGTAAGAGCCCTTCCTCTCGCCAGTTCTTGAAGCCAATGCTTGGCAGACTGGCTTGGGGAGCTGGTCCGCCAAGATAACCGACCAGCGCTTCCGGACATTGATTACCGTAACTTTGGTTGATTGCTCTTCAGCCAGTGGTCTTTGGTGCGTATCCGTCGCTCTCTACGACTCCCACGCG
>JACXTT010013904.1_pt1 | contig 10568 bp, 8 predicted proteins | sample 9270951 | NCBI WGS metagenome assembly JACXTT01 (sample SAMN15532306, study PRJNA645909) | rock metagenome | isolation source: weathered quartz diorite | place: Puerto Rico | collected 2017-06-21
GTGCACATTTGTGGGGCTCGTTTTCGTGATCCGCGGGCCTTTAGCCAAACGTACGAGCCCGTTTCTCATTGGAACGGGTTCAGCCCGGTAGGCTCTGCGGATTTGAATGGTGGGCGCGACAGGGATTGAACCTGTGACCCCTCCCGTGTGAAGGGAGTGCTCTCCCGCTGAGCTACGCGCCCGGATTGAAGCGAGACTTATTGCGTTCGGTGGCGGCGAGCGTCAAGTCCGGAACGCCGCGAAGCCGCTCGATCAACCAACGCCGTGGATTCTAGACAAGTGTCCCTGACGGCGCCGCTTCCTACTCGCAAGTCCAGAGGTGTTTGCCCACGTACGGGTAATCGCTGTCCGCGTTCTTTTCGTCGCCGCTCCAGAGTCCGAACGAGCCGCCGACGATCGAGGCATGCTGGCCGATCCGGCATATTGTGCTGGTGTCGTCGCCGACGCGGCACCCCGTTAAACGATCGCGCACGACGATGCGGTAGGGACCCCGATCGCCGCCCCCCGCCCCCGGATTCGTTGAGGCGGGAACCGGGCCATCCACGTCGGCCTTCTGGGATTCCCACGCGTTGCGGCATTCGAATGGCTCGTCGGCACGTGCCGACACGGGCAGGGCGATCATCACAAGCATCGCCGAAAACATTGCGGTGGGAAATTTCCTCATGGTGCTGACCCTTGGTGGGTCTGCACTTGGCCGAAGAAAAATGGCCGCTCAAGGGCAGGAGCTTGCGCCCCCTGGGGCCGGCGTTTCGGTGATTGATAGAGAATTCTATTGACAAGATATAGGAACAACTATCCGCTACGCCCATGGACGACGGGTCCGCAATCGCGGGCCAGGACACTTAAGGAGGAGTCATGCGAATTCGACCCCAGGGTTGGTCCACCTTCCAGCACTACAGGGATCGCAGGCCGTTGTGGATCAAGCTTCACCGCGGGCTGCTCGACGACTTCGAATTCCATTGCCTGCCAGTCGCCAGCAAGGCGCTCGCGCCCATGCTTTGGCTCCTCGCGAGCGAAGAGGAAGGCGGCTGGATCGACGCCGATTGCCGCAAGCTCGGCTTTCGCCTTCGAATGGAGCCGTCGGACGTCGACGAAGCGCTGAGGCCGCTCGTTTCGGCTCACTTCTTTGAGGCGGAGCAGATGGGTGGCAAAGCGCTAGCAGAAGCGGAGCATGTTGCTAACGATGCGCTAGCAGAGCCGGAGCGAAGTGCTAGCCCAGAGAAAGAGAGAGAAGAAGAGATAGAGATAGAGACAGAGGAGAGACAGATTGCAAGGTCCGCTGACGCGGACGAAATCACGCTCGCCGTCGATGCTTACAACATAATTGGAAAAGAACTCGACTGGCCTCTAGCTCAGATCATGAGCGAAGCACGACGAAAGAAGCTCGCCGGGCGGCTTCGCGAGTGTGGCGGCCTGCAGGGGTGGCAGGCAGCGATGGAGAAAGCGCAAGCGTCGAGCTTTCTCCGGGGCGCGAAAGGACGGGACAAGGCGCACGAGAGTTGGGTGCCGGCCCTCGATTTCTTCCTGCAGCAAAGCTCGTTCACCAAACTCATGGAGGGAAAGTACGACGACCGCGAATCCAAAGTGGAGCCAACCGGTTTCGCTGCCGTTCTTGCTGGAGCAAAGGCTGCACTTGCGGAACGAAATTGACGATCTGTCGCTCGATCCCCTCCGCTTCTCAGACGCCGAGCTTTGCGGCGAGCGACGGAATCTCCGCGAAGTCGTCGGTCACGGCGTCCGCGCCCAGCGTACTCGCAGGCTCCGGAGTGTAGCCGTAGGAGACGAGGATCACAGGCGCGTTGGCCGCGCGCGCGGTCTGAACATCGGTCACGCTGTCGCCGATCATGATCGCGGGACCGCCGCCCAAGGCATCGGTCACATCGTTGAAGAGCCGCGGATCCGGTTTGGTGTAGGGCCGTGCACCCGCACCGAAGACCGCGCCGAAATGGTGGCTCAATCCGAGAGTGGGAAGGAGGAGGTCGGTCAGCTCCTGCTGCTTGTTGGTCAACACGCCCATCCGCGCACTTTGCGCCTGCAACGCACTGAGCGTCTCGCGCACGCGGGGAAACGGCTTGCTGTTCGTCGCGATGTTTTCGCGGTAGTGGCTGCGGAAATTCTCCACCAGCCTGGGAAGGTCGGGTTCACGCACTGTCGCCCCTGTCGCGGCGAAGGCCTGCCTGATCGCGGAAGGCGCGCCAAACCCGACCATATGCCTCAGCGTGGTCGGATCGATCGGATTTCGGCCTTCGGCCCTCAACACGACGTTGATGGCAGCGAGCAGGTCGGGCGCAGTGTCGACGAGGGTGCCGTCGAGGTCAAAGATGAGGGCGCTCGTCATCGCTTTAACGTTTTCTGGCCTGAATCTGGAGCAATATGATGTCGCAAATTGTTGCTTTACGCCTATAGGGGCGGAGGCTATCCGACCGCAAATGAAACGCGCTGGAATCGTTCTCGCCGCCGGCCAGGGCACGCGGATGAAATCCGCCTTGCCCAAGGTGATGCATCCGATCGCGGGACTCCCAATTCTCGGTCACGTGATGGCGGCGATGAAGGGCGCGGGCGTTTCGCGGATCGTGGTTGTCACCGCCTCCGCCGACGAGACCATGCGCGCATTCGCGCGCTCTCAGGGTGCCGAGACCGTCATCCAGGAACAACAGCTCGGCACCGGCCACGCAGCAGCCTGTGCGCGGGAGGTGCTCGACGATTTCGACGGCACGCTGATCGTCACCTATGGCGACCATCCATTGTTCACGGCCGCGACGTTCGAGGCGTCGTTCGCGGCGCGCGAGAACGCGGGGCTCGCGCTCGTCGCCTTCAAGCCGCGAGATCCAGCGATGTACGGCCGCGTGATCCAGGATGCCAATGGCTTCGTCGCCCGCATGGTCGAGTTCAAGGACGCAAGCGCTCGCGAGCTCGCCGAAAATCCCTTGTGTAACGCTGGCGTGATTTCGGCGGACGCAAAATGCTTCTTCCGCTGGGCTGCGCGCCTCAAGAACGAGAATCGCCAGCGCGAATACTATCTGACGGGCGTCCCCATGATCGCTCGCGACGAGGGGGGGAAGACAGCCGTGGTCATCGCCGACGAGCGGGAGGTCATGGGAGTCAACAGCCGCCGCGAGCTCGCCGATGCCGAGCGCGAGATGCAGACGCGGCTGCGCGGGCGCGCTCTCGACGCGGGCGTCGGCATGGTGGCGCCCGAAACCGTGTTTCTCTCGCACGACACCGTCCTCGAGCCGGACGTCCTGATCGGGCCATACGTCGTCTTCGGCCCGGGCGTGATCGTGCGCAGCGGCGCGGAAATCCGGGCCTTCTCACACATCGAGGGTGCGGAGATCCGGCGCGGTGCGCTGGTCGGACCCTACGCAAGGCTGAGGCCGGGCGCGAAGATCGAGGAAGACGTCCACATCGGCAATTTCGTGGAAGTGAAGAACGCGCGCGTGGAGAAGGGCGCCAAGGCAAACCATCTCGCCTATATCGGCGATGCGCGCGTGGGCGAGGGCGCCAACATCGGTGCAGGTGCCATCACTTGTAACTATGACGGCTTCGACAAGCATTTCACCGACATCGGCGCGGGCGCCTTCATTGGCTCGAATGCCGCGCTCGTGGCGCCCGTGAAGATCGGCGACGGGACCTATGTCGGCGCGGGCTCGGTGATCACCAAGGAGACGGAGAAGGACTCGCTTGCCGTCACGCGCGTCGAGCAGAAACAGCTGTCCGGCTGGGCGGAGAAATTCCGCAAGCGGAAAAAAGCCGAGAAGGCGGCGAAGGCGAAAGGCAAATAGCCATGTGCGGCATCGTCGGCATCGCGGGAACGCGGGACGTGGCGCCTGTCATCCTCGAGGCGCTCAAGAGGCTCGAATATCGCGGCTATGATTCCGCAGGCATCGCCACGCTCGTCGACGGAAAGATCGAGCGGCGCCGCTCGCCGGGCAAGCTATCGAAGCTCGACGAGGTCCTTCGCGCGCGGCCGCTGCCGGGTCACACGGGCATCGGACACACGCGCTGGGCAACGCATGGCGCGCCGACCGAGATCAACGCGCATCCGCATGCGAGCGGACGCGTCGCCATCGTCCACAACGGCATAATCGAGAACTTCCGCGAGTTGCGCGCCGAGCTGATCGCGAAAGGTCACAAATTCGAATCGCAGACCGACAGCGAAGTCTGCGCCCACCTCGTAACCGACTATGTCGATCAGGGCATGACGCCAGCACAGGCGGCAATGAAGGCCGTGGCGCGGCTGACAGGCGCCTATTCACTCGCGATGATCTTCAAGGGTGAGGAGCAGCTCCTCGTCGGCGCACGCAAGGGAAGTCCGCTCGCGGTGGGCTATGGCGAGCACGAAGCCTATCTCGGCTCCGACGCCTTCGCGCTCGCGCCCTTCACCAACCACGTCGCGTATCTCGAGGAAGGCGACGTCGTCGTCGTGAAGGGACCGGAGGTAACGATCTACGACAGCGCCGGCCGGCCGGCGAACCGCGAGGTGAAACTGACCTCGGCGTCTTCGGCACTGGTCGATAAGGGTGGAAAGCGCCATTTCATGGCGAAGGAGATCGCAGAGCAGCCGGAAGTGATCGCCCACACGCTCGCGCACTATCTCGATCCGTCAGGACCGAAGGTGCAGATCGGCATCAAGGGCCTGAACGAGGCGCTCGCCAAGGCCGACCGGCTCACGATTTCGGCGTGCGGTACGGCCTTCTATGCGGGCCTTGTCGGCAAATATTGGTTCGAGAAGCTCGCGCGGCTTCACTGCGAGGCCGATGTTGCGTCCGAGCTGCGCTATCGCAATCCGGTCTATCCGGAAAACGGCACCGCGCTCTTCATCTCGCAGTCGGGCGAGACAGCCGATACGCTTGCGGCGCTCCGTGATGCCAAGGCGCACGGTCAGACCACCATCGCAGTCGTCAACGTTGCGGAGAGCTCGATCGCCCGCGAGGCCGACATCGTTCTTCCCACATTCGCGGGTCCCGAGATCGGTGTCGCGTCTACGAAGGCATTCACCTGTCAGCTCGCGGCGCTCGCGTCGATTGCGATTGCGGCGGCGCGCGCGCGCGGGACCCTGGCGGCCGAAGACGAGAAACGGTTCTGCACGGCGCTTCTGGAAACGCCGCGCCATGTCGTGGAATTCCTGAAGCAGGAGCCGAAGGTCGAAGCGCTCGGTCAGGAGATCGCCAAGGCGCGCGACGTGCTCTATTTCGGTCGCGGCCAGAATTTTCCGTTGGCGCTCGAAGGCGCACTGAAGCTCAAGGAGATTTCCTACATCCACGCCGAAGGTTACGCCGCGGGCGAGATGAAGCACGGGCCTATCGCGCTGATTGACGAGGACGTTCCCATCATCGTCCTCGCGCCGCATGACGCGACATTCGAGAAGACCGTCTCGAACATGCAGGAATCCATGGCGCGGGGCGGCAAGGTGGTTCTCATCTCGGACGCGCGGGGAATCGAAAGCGCGGGTGCCGATGCCTGGGCAACGATCACGGTGCCGGAAACCGATCCCTTCATCACGCCGCTCATCTATGCGCTGCCGGTGCAGCTCCTCGCCTATTACGCTGCCGTGGCCAAGGGAACGGACGTCGACCAGCCGCGCAACCTCGCCAAATCGGTGACGGTGGAGTAGCGCTAGCTCTCCATAGTCGGCCCTGCGTCGCCAACAAAAAACGATCGTCATGGCCGGCTTTGTGCCGGCCACCCAGGACAACCCAATTCTCAATGGGCGAGCTTGCGAGCCCACGCGTCGGCCAATCAGATTGCGTCGAACTCGCGGTGTGCGCCGGCAACCCCCGGATCAAGTCCGGGGGCCGGCGATGACGAATATATTTTGTACCGATCCCTGACGTGTTGGAGAGTGGACACCTATCGCCCCAGCAAAATGCTGGCTACACAATTGGGATCATGCCGACCGCTCAACCCGAATCCGTCGCTCTCAAGCGCGCCGCTGCTGCGAAAGCGCTGGAACTTGTAGTCGATGGCATGAAGCTCGGGCTCGGCACCGGTTCCACGGCGGAGGCTTTTCTCGATCTCCTCGCACCGCGCGTCCGCGGTGGCTTCAAGGTGATCGGCGTGCCCACCTCCGAGCGCACGGCGCAGAAGGCGCGCGCGCTCGGCATTTCGCTCGCGGGCCTCGATGAACTTGCGCCTCTCGATCTGACCATCGACGGCGCGGACGAGGCCGACCGCAACCTCGATCTCATCAAGGGCGGCGGCGGCGCGCTCCTCAAGGAGAAGATTGTTGCGGCATCATCGAAGCGCGTCGTCACCATCGCCGATGAATCGAAGCTCGTCGCGCGCCTCGGCGCCTTTCCGCTGCCGGTGGAGGTGGCCCCGTTCGGGCAAGCGACCACGGCTGCGCGACTCGGCAAGGCTCTTGCCGACGCGGGCTATCCGAAGGCCGTCCCGACCTTGCGCCGCGCAAACAACGTTCCCTTCCAGACCGACAGTGGCAATGTCATCTACGATTGCGCGTTGGGAGCAATCACCAATGCACCGAAGCTCGCCGCGCTCATTTCCACAGTCCCCGGAGTGGTCGAGCACGGCCTCTTCATCGGGCTCGCGACGACGCTCGTCGTCGCGCATCCCGGCGAGGTCGAGCTGATCGAACGGAATTGAGAATCACGGGCTCTGCCGGATCACACAAAGACACAAGAGCACTGAGAACTTGAATAGCGTGCGTGGCGCGCCAATTTGCTTCTCCATGACCTCTGTGTCTCTGTGTTGAAAAGCGCAGGCGCGGCGAGCGGGTCGGTAGCATCCAAGGATTTACAATGCCGAAATACGACTACGACCTCTTTGTCATCGGCGGCGGCTCGGGCGGCGTCAGGGCAGGCCGGATGGCGGCACTCGCGGGCAAGCGCGTCGCCCTCGCCGAAGAATCGCGTATGGGCGGCACCTGCGTGATCCGCGGCTGTATCCCGAAGAAGCTCCTCGTCTATGCGAGCCATTTCGCCGACGATTTCGAGCTCGCGAAGAGCTTCGGCTGGACCGTTGGCGCGCGCAGCTTCGACTGGAAAACACTGATCGCCAACAAGGACAAGGAGATCGCACGGCTCGAGGGCGTCTATACGCGCAACGTCGAGAAAGCGGGCGTGAAGATCTTCGCCGACCATGCCGTGTTCGAGGATCCGCACACGCTGCGCCTTCTGAATGCCGACACGACCGTCACTGCCGAGACCATCCTGATCGCCACCGGAGCCTGGCCGACGCACGAGCTTGGGACCGACAAGCCAATCCGAGGCGGCGAACTCTGCATCACCTCGAACGAGGCCTTCCATCTGGAGGACCTTCCGGGGCGAATCCTGATCGCGGGAGGCGGCTACATCGCCCTCGAATTTGCGCACATCTTTCATGGGCTGGGCAGCAGGGTTTCGCTCGTCTATCGCGGCGAGAAGCCGCTCAGAGGCTTCGACGACGATATCCGCGACGCGATATGCCACTCCATGTCGCAGCGCGGACTGCACGTAATGCTCGCGTCCCAGTTCACCAAGATCGAGAAGCGCGGGCGGTGTCTCCATGCCGAGACCAACAGGGGCGATGTGATCGAGACCGACCAGGTCATGGTGGCGATCGGCCGCCAGCCGAACACGATGAACCTGAAAATGGCCAATGCCGGCGTCGAGCTCGGACGCAAGGGCGAAGTGGTCGTCGACGAATTCTCGCGCACTAATGTAAAGCACATCTACGCCATCGGCGACGTGACCGACCGGCTAGCGCTCACGCCGGTCGCGATCCACGAGGCGATGTGTTTCGTGTGCACGGTGTACGAAGGAAAACCCACGCCGGTCGATCATCACCTCGTTCCGACGGCGGTCTTCACCACGCCCGAAATAGGCGCGGTCGGGATGACCGAGACGATGGCGCTCATGAAAGGCCATTCGATCGACGTCTACAAATCGACGTTCCGGCCGTTGCAGCTTACGCTTTCGGATCGCGACGAGAAGATGATGATGAAGCTGATCGTCGATGCGCAGTCGGGCATAGTGCTCGGCTGTCACATCTTCGGCCCCGGAGCGGCCGAGATGACGCAGGTCGCCGCCATTGCGCTCAAGATTGGCGCGACCAAAGCTCAGTTCGACGCGACAGTCGCGCTGCATCCCACCGCAGCCGAGGAACTCGTCACCATGCGCACGAAGTCCTATTCGAAAAAACCGGCGACCTGATCAACGCGCCTACTCAGCCGTAAGGTCTGACGCAGAGATCACAGAGGAAGATGCTGGCGCGCATAGCGAGCCCGTCCTCAATTGTCATGGCCCGCGACTGCGGGCCAACCAGGTGAAGTCTGATCCGAATTTCAGTTCAGCTCCCAATAGAGGTCGCGCCACTCAACGTTGTGTTTCTGAATCAGGTTGATCTTCCAGGCGCGCCTATACTTCTTGAGGCGCGTTTCACGAGCGATCGCGTAATCGATATCATCAAACAATTCGTAATAGACAAGAATCTTCACACCGTACTTTCTGGTGAAGCCCTTCACGCGGCCTTCCTTGTGTTCAAACACGCGGCGGATGAGATCGTTCGTTACGCCAATGTAGAGCGTGCCATTTCGACGACTGGCGAGAATGTAAACGTAATAGGTCCTTTCAGACATCAACGCTCCTCCTCTAGTGGAGCGTGGAGGGTGTCAGACGGTTGTCGCGAGAGTTTCCCGCGAATCGCGAATATCGTCGCGAATTGTCGTGTCCTCGCGAGACCACCTGGGTGGCCCGCAGTCGCGGGCCATGACAACCTATTTTGTGGGCGCCTGAGTGTGGGCAAGATGAGGGTCGCCCGTCGGTTAACTTGCGCGAGCCGCGGCATGCCATCGCCGAGCGAACTCAAGGAATTGCGATCGTTGCTCCAGGCCTTTGAACGCGCGTTGAGGTACCACGAACGCGTTTAGGGTCCTCGCGACGATTAGATATACGAATCCGCCGCGGTCCTGCGAGCCAATAGAGCAACAGCCGATTTCGCCATTGACGCCAGTAGAATTTCCAAATTTCTGTGCGTGTCGACCGGCAAGTCACCGTCACCTCTGACGGATCTCCAAGACGCACAGTCCATGTGCTTCATCTGCGATCCTAAATCTGCACCTTGCGCCCTTCCCAGAAGGGCTCGCGGACCCTCTTGCGCTGGATCTTGCCGGCGGCGGAGCGCGGCAGCTCGGCCACGAAGTCGATCGAGCGCGGCACCTTGAAACCTGCAAGTTTGGGCCGCACGAACTCGATGATCTCCTTCTTCAGCTCATCGCTCGGTTTTTCGCCTGCCTTCAACATGATCACGCTCTTGACTTCTTCGCCCCACTCCTTGTTGGGCACGCCGATGGTGCAGACATCCTCGACCGCAGGATGCTTGATGATCTCGTTGTCGATTTCCTGCGGATAGATGTTCACCCCGCCGGCGATGATGATCTCCGCCGAGCGGCCGGTGAGAAAGAGATAATCGTCCCCGTCGAAATAGCCGATGTCGCCGAGCGTGAAGAACTCGCCGCGATGCGCGCCTTGCGTTTTCTTCTCGTCCTTGTAGTACGAAAACGGATTGAGCTTCTGGGTCTCGTGATAGATGAGACCCGCCTCGCCCTGCTTCAGCTCGTTGCCCTCCTCATCCATGATCTTCACGCGCAGCAGCTCTGGCCGCTTGCCGACGCTGCCGGGCTTCGTCAGCCATTCCGACGCCGTGATGTAGAACCCGGCGCCGCCCTCGGAGCCCGCGTAGTATTCGAAGAGGATCGGACCCAGCCACTCGATCATCGCGCGCTTCACTTCCGGCGGGCAGGGCGCAGCGCCATGCACGAGAAACTTCAGGCTCGAGAGATCGTATTTCTTCTTGAGCTCGTCCGGCGCGGCCAGCATGCGCTGGAACATGATCGGGACCATATGCGCGTGCGTGATGCGGTGCTCTTCGATCGCCTTGAACACCTCCTCGGTATTCCAGCGCTCGCCGATGAAGACGACGGGAATTCCGGACGCCTGCGGAATCGCAATGTCGAACGCGAGCGGTGCTGCGTGATAGCCCGGGCCGACGCAGAGCTGGACGTCGGTGTCCGGATCGTATTTCGCGTTCGAGCCCTCGAATTGCGGCGGCGTCGGCAGACCGCGCGGCCGATACACGCCCTTTGGCCTCCCCGTCGTGCCCGACGTGTAGAGCATTTGGCTTCCGATTTGCGGATCCGGGATGTCGGACGCATCGTGTTCGCGAATGATCCGCGGATAGGGAAGGAATCCCTCTGCAGGCTCACCGATGCCGAGCCGTATGCGCAAGTGCGGTGATTCCTTCTCGGCGGCCAGGATCGTTTCGAAGCGCGTTTCCGCGACAAGAGCCTTCGCCTCGCAGTCGTTCAGGATGTAGGCGATTTCGCCCGCGGCGAGATGCCAGTTGACCGGCGTCAGTCTCATGCCGATGCGGCGTGACGCGTTCAACGTCTCGATGAACTCCGCTCGGTTCGTACAGAAGAGCGCGATGCCGTCGCCTGGCCTCAGGCCCGCGTCGCGAAGGACACGCGCGAGCCGGTTCGCATTGGCGTTGACCTCGGCGAAGCTGCGCGTGCCGAAGCGGTCATGAACCGCCACGCGGTCCGGTTTCTGCTTCGCCCAGAACGCGCTCAC
>JACXTT010013905.1_pt1 | contig 10568 bp, 14 predicted proteins | sample 9270951 | NCBI WGS metagenome assembly JACXTT01 (sample SAMN15532306, study PRJNA645909) | rock metagenome | isolation source: weathered quartz diorite | place: Puerto Rico | collected 2017-06-21
CCGCCGCGAGGAACAGCAACCCCTTGAAGACTGCGTGGTTCAGGACGTGGAGCAGGGCGCCCGCGAAGCCGACGACCGCGAGCGGCATCGATCCCGCGTGGAGTCCGACGAGACCGAGCCCCAGCCCGAGCGCGATGATGCCGATGTTCTCGACGCTGTGATACGCGAGCAGCCGTTTCAAATCGTGCTGCGCGAGCGCGAAGAGCACCCCGAGCACGCCCGAGGTCACTCCCACCGCGACGAGGAGCCATCCGGCCCACGCCGGGAGCGGTCCCAGAAACGTCAGCGTGCGGACGAGCCCGTAGATGCCCGTTTTGATCATGACGCCCGACATCACCGCCGAGACGTGCGAGGGGGCCGCCGGATGGGCTTCCGGCAGCCAGACGTGAAGGGGCACGAATCCGGCCTTCGTCCCGAAGCCGATCACGGCAAGGATGAAGAGCAGCCCGGCGTAGGGGCCCGCGGCGAACCCGTCGAAATCGAGCGAGCCGGTTGCTTTACCGAGCAGCACGAACAGGCCAAGAAGGAACGCCGTACCGAGATGAGTCGCGATGAGGTAGGTCCGGCCCGCGTCGCGGACACTCTCCTCGTCGTCTTGCATCGTGACGAGGAAGAAGGAGGCGAGCGCCATGATCTCCCAGCCGACGAGGAACAGGATCGCGTTCCGCGCCACGACGACGAGCGCCATGCTGGCGACCAGGAGATTGAAGAAGAACCAGGACACGCCGGGGGCCTTGTCGTCGCGATGCGCACGCATGAGGTATTCCCTGCCGTAGATCGCGGCCAGCGCGGAGAGGCCGAAGATCGGGAGCAGGAAAAAGGCCGAGAGTGGGTCCATCTCGACCACGAACGCCCCGTACGGGACGTCCCAGGGGGCACGCAGCGACTGAGGTGGAGCGCCGAGCAGGACACGGATGGCCGGGATCAGGCCTACGAGACAGCCCGCGACGGCACTGATCACCCCGAGCAGTGTTGACCAACGCACCGAACGTTGGGCACCGAGCGCCCCAAAGCCTCCGACGGTGAGAAGGACCACCGCGAGGACAAGGAGGATCACCTATTTGCTCCGCCCGTCGGTGACAGCGGATCGCGCGAGGCCGTCCTCGACCCGCTGGGCTTCGCCGAGGATCTCCTCGCGGGTAGCCTGCCGGATGACCGCATTCTTGAAACCGGGGTCGTGGAGAGCGAAGGCCAATCGTGAGAGCAGGCGCAGGTGGGCGCGCACGGTCGGGCTGACGAGCGAGAAGAGGACGTGGACGGGTTTGCCGTCAAGCGCCCGGAAGTCGACGGGCGTCTCGAGGAAGCAGAGCGTGATCATCGGCCTTTGGACGTGCAGCACGATCGGGTTCCGGACGTGAGGGATCGCGATCCCGTCGCCGAGCCCCGTCGACTGCAGCGCCTCACGGGCGAGCAGGACGCGGAGGAGGAACTCGCGATCCACTTCCTCGGGAAGACGCAGGTGCTCGACCAAAGCGCGGAGTGCCGACTCCGTGTCGCGGCCGCTCACCCGGTAGAAGATGCCGCCGACCTGTAGGGCCTCGGCGACGCTCGGGATCGGGGTGGAGTTGCTTTCCGGCTCGTCAAAGAGCGCGGCCGAGACGTTCATCCGCCGCGAGGTCGCCCACTCGAGCAGCTCGGCCCGGTTGAAACGATACTGCTCGTTGATGCGATAGGCGGGGAGGATCCCTTGGTTGACCCAGCGATAGATCGTCTTCTCGGAGACGTTGAGAAGCTTCGAGACGTCACGGACGCCGAGTTGCATTTTTCTTCCGGCCTGGCCTAGGGTGCGCGTTTATTGGACAATCGTGGACTTGTCAACGTCGTGGGGCGATGTTGTCCTGATCGTACCTAACCAATGGCGACAGACCGGGTGATCCTCATCGTCGAGCCGGTCCGAGAGCTCCGCGAGACGAAGAGTCGCATGCTGGAGCGCGGGGGCTACAAGGTCGCGGTGCTGTCCACGGCCAGCACAGCACTGCGATCGGTCACCCGCCAAGGGACGGCGCTTGTCCTCCTCGATCTTCCCGAGGATGCGACGAAGTGGGAGGCGCTGGACGCGATCAGGTCACGCCATTCGGAGATACCGGTCATCGTGATGCAGACGCATGCCCGCCTCGAAGACGCCATCGAAGCCATGAAACGCGGCGCAGCGGACTACCTGGCGAAGTCGCTCGACCCGACGCAGCTCCTCCGCAGCGTCGGCGCGGCGATCGAGAGGAACACCCCCGCTGACCCGCCACCGATACCCGGTCTGATCGAGCGCTCGGCGGCCATGCACGGACTCATGGACCAGGTGCGGCGGGTTGCGCCGTCCAGCTCGAACATCCTCCTCTGTGGCGAGAGCGGCGTCGGCAAGGAGGTCGTGGCCCGCTACATCCACGCTATCAGTCCACGCCGGAGTCGAGAATTCGTCGCGATCAACTGCGCGTCGCTGTCCGATGAGATTCTCGAGAACGAGCTGTTCGGACACGAGCGCGGTGCGTTCACCGGCGCGAACGAGCGCAAGCCGGGCGTCTTCGAGGTCGCCGATGGCGGGACGTTGTTTCTCGACGAGGTCGGGGAGATGAGGCTGCGCTGCCAGGCGAAGCTGCTGCGCGCGATCGAGCGGAAGGAGTTTCGCCGCGTCGGTGGCACCAGCAAGATCAAGGTGGATGTCCGCATCATCGGGGCAACGAACACCGATCTCGAGCGTGCGGTCGAAACTCGCGCGTTTCGGAGAGACCTGTACTACCGGCTCAACGTGATCAACCTTCGGATCCCACCACTCCGTGAACGAACCGAGGTCATCCGGGAGATGATCGAGCAGTTCTTGAGGGAATTCAGCAGTACCTCACGCGGCGTGAGACAGGTGAGCCCCGAGGCGCTGACGAAGCTGGTTCAATACGAATGGCCCGGCAACGTGCGTGAGCTTCGGAACGTGATCGAAAGCCTCGTGCTCACGGTTCCCGGGACCCACATCAATGTTGCGGATCTTCCGCCCACCATCCGCGAGGCGCCTCCGCGGCAGGAGCTGCGGATCGCCCTCGGAGCGCCGTTTTCGGACATCGAGCGGGAAATCTTCCGCGCGTATATCGAACGGTACGGAAGCAAGAAGGAGGCGGCCAAGGCACTCGACGTCCCGCTCCGGACATTTCATGCCAAAGCTCGGCGTCACGGACTCGGCTCGAGCCGCAGCCATAGAGATGCAAGCCTCGCATCCGCCGACCGGGAGGACGGGGGCAGAATGCCGATTCGGCACCCGGGACGGCGTCTGGATCGGGACTAGACTGCGGAATCTGCACTCGGCGGGTGCCGCGGCGGCTCCCGCGGTTCGCTTTCCGATCTCGTCCCTGCTCGAACATCATCAATTCGCGGAGTTAAGCTCCAGGCCGCCCGCATGGCGCGACTGGCGCTGGTCTTGCTGGACTCCCCGTGGGAGCGACCGTGCCCGGGATCTCTGGCCACACCCATCCTTCCCGGCGTCAACCGGAAACGTCGGCGCCGGTCTGGATCGATCTGCCGAGCGCCGATCGCCAATCGCTGGGAGACCTGGGAGAACAAGTCGGTTTCCCGCTGGAGCTGATCACCTATTGCCTACTCGACCAGCGGCGACCGAAGGTCGTCCCATGCGATGCGTGGCTCTACTGTGCGTGGCAGGTTCCCGTCTTCGCCGCCCGCCGTGACGACGTCTTCTTCCGCTTCGAGGAGATCAAGGCCTGCCTGGGTCCGGCCGCGATCGTCACGACCCATGGTCGGGTACGTGGGGCGAAGAGACCTTTTGCCAGCCTCGTTCCGGACGGCGATGCGTTGGTTCGCGAACGGCCCGGCAATCTGCTCGTGACGCTGGTCGAACGGGTGGCCGACGCCTACGTCTCGGCGCTGGAAGACCTCGCCGTCGACCCCTCGGTCGAGTCTCAGGTTCGGAGCCAGCGCGGCCGCCACGAGCACACCGCCGCCGCGACCGACCTCCTTCGTCATGCCCAGGCCCATCGCGACGCCGTGCAGAAACTCATCGTTCGAGGGGGGCGCTGGCTCGTCACGGACGAAGTCGAACGCTTGAGGCGCGTCGCCGACCGCCTCGCCGACCTCGCAGGCGATCCGCGGTCGTTCGCTGGCAACCCCGAGCCCACATGAAAGAGTCGGCGGGTAGGGCATCGCAGTCCGAGTTCGTCGAGATGTTGGAAAAACCAGCGGGAGACGATGGATGGAGAACCTTCACTCCCAAGCGCTGACGGCCCTCGAAAAGCAGACCCGGATGGTGGGCGCCTGGCTGGTCTCTCAGGTGTTCACGCGGCTCGACTTCTCGGACACGATCTTCGAGAAAGCCCGATGTGAGCACGTGTCGTTCATATGCGTGAACCTCCGTAAGGCGGATTTCCGCGGCGCTTTTCTCACCGGCGCCCACTTCCTTGAGTGCGAGTTGGCGGGGGCACGGTTCTCTGGCGCCACGCTAACGGGGGCTCGCTTCGTCGCTTGCTCCGGCCTGGAGCCCGACCTGGTGCGGGCGCTCCGCGAGCGCGGTGCGGAGGTTTCAGACTCGCGGGGACCCGGAGCCGGGGGTCTGCCAACCGCCCGATGAGGCGCCCACGCCATGACTCGGTCGGTGCCGGAACCTCGCTCGGAGAGGTAGCGTGCGCTGACAAACCGCGGGCCGGCCAAGTTTCACGGGGCGTGCTGACGAACTTGCTGAGGAAGCAAAGCGCGGCAGGAGCGGATCTCCGCTTTCTCTGGTTCTCTTCCTGGGATCTCTCTGGCGTCGATCTTCGGAACACCAACCTCGAGGGCGCCAACCTCTCGCAAGCGGACCTCCGCGATGCAGACCTCCGGGGAGCCAATCTCAGGTCGGCAAAGCTTCTGGGAGCGAAGTTCCAAGGGCCAAGCTCGACGGGGCGACGCTCTCGGATGCGCTGGTTCATGGGGCTGACTTCACGGCGGTGCATGGGCTCTCTGCAGAACAGACAGCAGTTCTGGAGCGCCTCGGAGCGATCGTTGGCACGCCCAGATGAACACGGAGGACCGTACGGAACAGGCCTCTGCTCTGTCCGCGAGCTTGTGACCCGATGAGGTGGGAGCGCCTCGCCATGGGCCTCGCGCTGACCGCGGCAGCCTTCATCGACGGGATCGAGCATCTCGTCCGGCGGATCGGCGTCTCATGGATCGAATGGGATGCACGCCTAGGAGTTCGGACCCGCCCCGCTTGAGAGGCCGGAGACCGCTCCAGAGATCACGATTCGTGCTGCAGGCAAAGGTCGATGACTTCGCCGAAGCCATTGCTCACCGGCGGCGTCGGTTGTCTACACCGCCATGCAGGCGTTCCTCAGCTATCGCGTCGCTCTGCGTTACGCGGGCGGCCGGCTCGTGCCCGGGTGCTGACTCGATGAGGGGAGGCGACCGAGGCGCCGCTGAGGAGCAGCCATGAGGCGCATCGATTTCAGCAGGATGCCGGTGGGAGAGTTTGACGGAACGCACATCGCCGTCTGTCCGACATGCGGCCGGCATGGGCGGGTCCTGCCGCGCCTCGGCGGCGGGCTAGTCTACGATCATGTTGCCCGCCCACTGGAGCCAAGCGCCGCCGGGATCCAGCTCGAGATTCTGGAATGGTGTGAAATGCCTGGGCCAACGGAGTTCGAAGACGGCCAGCAGCTGGGCCGAGAATTCTGGCGGCGCTGCCCGTGATGACCCCGCACCACGACTTCCACCGACGCATACGCGCCGTCGAGGAACGTGCCGCGTGCCTCTACCGCTCCCTGGCCGAGAATCGCGGCAGGCAGAGGACCTGAGGACACTATGGCGCGACCTCGCGCTCGACAAGGAAGCGTGCGTACGGCACCTCGATGAGGGACGACCCGAAGGCGCTTTCACGGGCTCGGGAGCGGCTTCGCTGGACGGTTGCGGTCGGGCAGTTGGCGCCCTGGAGCAGCGGGAACTTGCTCGCAAGGTATTCTGACGAAGTGCATGTGCTCCTCCATGCTGCTCAGCAGATCCTCCGCGCGCGCGTCACCGTGAGAGGGGATCGGAAGGCTGGTTAGCCTCCTACACACGACGCGGGCGGCAAGAGCACCGACTGTATGGGGCTGAAGATCAAGTATCAATGCGCGGCCTGCGGCTTTGCGAGCGACGAACTGTCGGTAGGCTGGGGGAAGGGAGGCCGCGGACGCTTCTGGGGCGGCTTGGCGCTCTGTCCAACCTGCAAGAGGCTGATGGGCGTGAACCTCGCGCACGGATCTTCTCTGGCCGCAGACCACCGATGCACCGGGTGCCGCGGCCTGCTCGTACTCCACGAGGGGATCGCCAACGATCTCAAGTGCCCCCGATGCGAGACGTTCCTTCATCCGTCGATTCTCGGGAGCTGGATGTGACTGCCGCAGAGCTAGTTCAGACTGATAGCGCGCGCTCGCGGGATCGGATCCTCGAAAGCGCGACGGGCCTCTTCTGGCGTCAGGGATTCTCGGGTACGTCTCTCGCGCAGGTAGCCGAGGGCGCACGGGTGTCGAAGAGCCTCATCTGCTGGCATTTCCAGAGCAAGGCCGATCTCTTCCGGGCTGCGCTCGAGCGTGCCCTCGATGCGGTCGCCTTCGACGTACGCGGTGACCTGCAGGGACTGTCGGAGGTCGACCAGCTCAACTGGCTAATCGACGAATACTATGCGTTCGTCTCGACGCACTTCCCTTCGGTGAAGTTCCTCCTCGGCCTCGTCGTGGGTATTGAGCAGTGCCGGGAGGAGGTCGTCCGTCGGGTCACGCACGCCCAGCTGGGTTACCGCAACCTGATGGCTGCCGTGCTGGAGGCCGCGCAACAGAAGGGCCTCGTCACCGTGCACGTCCAGGCAGGCCCGCACGCGAGCCTGATCATGGCGGCCCTGCACGGCATCCTCTCCGGTCGCTCCTCAACAGCGACGCTCCCGAGTGGACGCCCGCACTGCTTCGCCACCTCAAGATTCAACTTGTCGAGCCGCTGCGCGGCGGGAGATGGGAAGAGACCAAGGGGCCTGAAGGGGTCGCGGAAGCATGACGGCGTTCGCGGGAGAAGGTCCGGCGCGGGCGTTGCCGGCCGCAGAACCCGTGAGTCGCTCCTCCTCGCGGCGTACGTCATTGCTAGGTGCTGCTATGCAAAAGGTGCGTTTTGTTGGTCTTCGTCAGTGCCCGCACTGTCAGGCGACCCTCGCGGTACTGCTGCCTCGCGGGCCGGCGAGCGACCCGTCACCTGAGACGATGGCCGTCGGCGTCCGGATCGAACCTGCGATCCGTGTCCTTCTGGAGGATCCGGAGCAAAGCGCCGCCGACGCCGCGTCGTCGGTCGTCCGGAGCCTCATCAGTCTCTGGCGCGAACGGGGCGATGTCCCGACTCGTTTGGTCCTGCATCGGCACCCACGAGGGCCCTTGATCGGCACGCTGTACGTACGAGGCCCTGCGGGAGTCAGCGCCATGCGATGCACTCCGGGCGAGGGGGTGCTTTTCGCAACCGCCCTGGAACTACCCTGCCTGATCGACGAGATTCTCGTCGACGCGGCACCCGACGTCTTTCACCGGGTGTCCTGGCGCGCTGCGCGGGTCTCCCTGCTACACTGATGGAGAGGCTGACCGACGAGCTAGTGGTGAAGACCGCTAGGGCGGCAGGTAGCCAAGCCGACGAGCGTCGATCTCGCCCAGCTCAGTGAGTCCGAATAGATCGCGGGATTTAATGGCACTCGAAGTCAACGACAAGAGAACGGGTTTGCGAGCGCGAATCCACCGGACACGGGCCTTGTCGATGAGACCGCCGAGGACCGCTAACGTCGAGACGTTCGGGAAGGCCGGAAGCTGATTGAAGTGAAGCGACCGAACCCCCGGGACGCCGTCATCACGGGTGCTAAGCAGTTTGATGAGCGCGCGCTCGCTCGCGTTCAGCGTCATGACAACATCGCCCTGAGTGCCGCCGTCACAGTGAGTTCTCCAGCCACTAGTACCGCCGTCCTGATGACCCCCCTCCTCGATGGGGCCCGTCCGCTTGCAACTACGCTGCTCGCTCCCGTCCCCTACACTCGGCGCGCGCCAGGAAACCCGTCACGCAGCGCACGATCCGATCCTTCAAGTCCTGCTTCGCCGGCTCGCCGCACTCAGCCGTCACCACAATGGTCCTCCACCACTGCTCGACGGTCTGGTCTACGACATGCCGCACCTCTGCCTCGTCCATCTCGTGACCTCCGATCCGAGCGCTTCTCGCGAGCATGCCGCGAAGCCGTCAATGTGCACCGCGTCACGGCGAGTTCATTGCCGCTCGGACGCGGGAGCGATACGATTCCAGTGGATGTAGTCAGGAGGTGGCGGTCATGGGTGCGCGGAGGGACATCGAGGTCGAGTCGTGCAGTGTAGCCGGCTCGGCGCTACGGCGGACATCGTCCGCGAGTACCTCTTGCTTCCCGGCGCTGCCGTTCGGGATGTTGCGAAGATTGACCTGCAACCACAAGGACCGCTGCGGCGTCGTAACGCGGAGGGGGACGCCCGACTGGACCAAGTGCGTCCACCCCGAACTCAGGAACCAATTGGCATGGGTCCAAACTTTTCCCTTGACGATGCCGAGCGCTCGAGCGGAGAATTAGCGAGTCTTTGAGGCACCTCGCAAACGGGGGAACTGAGCGCGGCGACCCTGCTTGCGGCGCGAAGGAGGCCACCATGCGTCGCACGACGTCTCCGGGGGCTCGATGGGTCGTCGGGGCGCTGATTGCCCTGCTCGGTGGAGGGGCCGGGTACCCTGCTGCGCCAAGGGGCTCGAGCCTCGCTCGGCCGGCGCCTGACGCGGCTCCGAACGGATCCACCGCCCGCACGCCGTCGGCGCCCGCGGAGGGTATGCGCATCGAGCTCGACGCGGCCGGGCAGCCGCTGGCGGTCCCGTCGGGGGCGCCGATTCCCGGGGGTCTGCCGGGCCCGATCCCGCGCGGGGCGCCGCTGCTGAATGCCCCGGGTGGCGGCCAGATGATCGTCAACACCCACCTCCATGCGAGTGCGGCACACCTGGGCGGGGACGGGCGCCTCGTCGTCGATTGCGTCCACCGTCCCGTCGGCTCCGCAGCGGCGTTGCCAGTACCACAAGGGACACACGAGACGCGGCGGGGGATGCCATGAGGCGCCCGAGCGCCTGGGGACTTCGCGTCGTGCTCGTGGCCGGGCTGAGCAGCCTCGCCACGCGCACCCTCGCGGTGCCGATCTCCGTGACCTACACGGATCCCCCCAATGTCGGCTTCAACGATCCCACGCGCGGTGCCGCCCGACAGGCCGCGTTCAACTTCGCGGTCGGGATCTGGTCGGGCCTCCTCGGCGGGACGGTGCCGGTGGTCGTCGATGCCTCGATGCCGTCCCTCGGCGGGACGTCGAGCAGCGCGATCCTCGGCCTGGGGGGCGCCACGACGATTCACAATGGCTTCCCGGGTCAGCCCGTGGCCAACACGTTCTACGTGGCGGCACTCGCGAACGAACTCAGTGGCAGCGATCTCAACGGTGCCGGTATGGCCGAGCTCATGGTGCAGATGAACGCTGACGTCGACAACGCGACCGTCCTCGGGAAGGTCAACTGGTACTACGGGACGGACGGCATGCCGCCCTCGGTCGGGTCGGGCAAATTCGATGTCGACTTCGTCTCGGTCGCGGTGCACGAGATCGGCCACGGGCTCGGGTTCGAGTCCGAGATCGGGTTTGGGATGTGCGTGGGCGGGAGCAACGCCGGTGCCGAGTGCGGAAAGAATGCCGACTGTGCCAGCAACACGTGTGATCTCTCGAGCCAAGGCACGTGGTTCAACGGCCTCCCCGGCATCTACGACGTGTCGCTTGTCGAACCCGGGGTGGGGCAGTTTCCCGCCTTGACGGACGCGCAACGGGGCAGCGCGGTGACGTCCGGCAACGTCTTTTGGAATGGCACGCAGGTGGTCGCTGCCCATGGGGGCAATGCGAAGATCTTCGCCCCGAATCCGTCCCAGGTGGGATCGAGCATCAGCCACTGGGATCCGTCGGTCGTCCCGGCCCAGGTCCTCGCGCCCGCCTACACCGGCCCCAATCACGATCCCGGGCTGACGCTGCCCGCCTTCGCGGACGAGGGCTGGAGCGTGCTGAGCACGACCACGACGACGTCGAGCACGACGACCACAACGACCCTCATGCCGCTCTGCGCCCCCACCCCCGCGTCCGGCTGCCGCCTGGCGGCCCCGGGCGGCGCCTCGGTGCAGCTCAAGGCCAACGCGGACACCACCAAGGATCAGTTCAAGTGGAAATGGACCAAGGGTGCGGCGACCGTGGTCACCGACTTCAAGGATCCCGTGGGCGGATCGGCCACCTACCGCGTCTGCGTCTACGACAGCTCGGCGAGCACGCAGCCCCTCATGGAGATGGACGTCCCGCCAGGCGGCACCTGCGGCACGAAGCCGTGCTGGGCGGCGACGGGCACGACCGGCTTCGTCTACAAGAACAAGGCCGGGACGACGACCGGGCTCACCGCGATGAAGCTCCGCGCCGGTGTGACGGGCAAAGCGTTGGTGCAGGCGACGGGAAAGGGCGCGAATCTTCCCCTGCCGACCCTGGGGCTCACGCTGCCCGTGACCGTCCAGCTCCTCGCCAAGGACA
>JACXTT010013906.1_pt1 | contig 10568 bp, 14 predicted proteins | sample 9270951 | NCBI WGS metagenome assembly JACXTT01 (sample SAMN15532306, study PRJNA645909) | rock metagenome | isolation source: weathered quartz diorite | place: Puerto Rico | collected 2017-06-21
CGATGCCGTTCACGGTCTGGCCGCTCGCGAAGCGGGTCTTCAACAGGTGGTTGACCGTGGTCGATTGGGCGTTCGAGGGAAGGAAGCTCGAGGTCTCGTCGTTCGTGACGTCCTTGAGCTTGCTCCCGAGCGGCAGCGCGACCGCGATCAGGAGAAGCCAGATGACCGGAACGAGCCGCTTGGATCGCCGGCCGGAGACGAATGCGGCGAGGAAGCGCACTGCCGGGTGAGGGTAGCCCCGATTTTTTTCGAGTCAAGCCCGTCTTACTTGATGCGGTCAGCTTTCGGCGTGGGCGAGCTTGCGCAGGAGCTTGGTGAGCGTCTGCATCTCGCTCTCGGTGAGAGGCTCGAACACCTTCCGGCCCGTGTCGATCGCGACTGCGCGAGCCCGCTCGAGAGTCCGGCGTCCCTCCCGGGTCAGATAGACGGCCCGCTTGCGCCGGTCATTCGGGTGCGGGCGGCGTTCCGCGAGGCCGCGCTCCTCGAGCTCGTCGATCAGGGCGACCATCGTGCTGGCGTCGATCATCGACCGCTCCACCAACTCCCTCTGGGCGCTGCCCGGGTTGGCGTCTATCAGGGTCAGAACGCCGAAGAGGGGCGGCCGCAGGCCGAGCGGCTCCAGTGCCGCCGCGAAGTAGCGCGCAATTCGTTGTCCGTTCCACGAAAGCAGGAAGCCGGGCGCACTTGCCAGGGGCTCGGGTGGCGACTCGTCGAAACGCATTGTGTGACCAAAGTTACGTTAACACAATCGTTTCTTCAACCAATCTTTTCTGGTATAAACAGCTTTGCTCGCAGTCGACCACGGAGGTACGCGTGTCCACGCTAACTCGCTGGGTCCTCGCCCACAAACGCATCGTCGTCGGTTTCTGGCTCACTCTCACGATCGTGGGCATCGCCTCGGCCGGGCCGGCGACGAAAGCGCTCAAGCAGAAGTTCACGGTACCCGGGCACCAGGGCTACGAGACGAACGTCCAGATCGCACAGCATTACGGCGGCACCGGCGGCGACCACCCGCCGCTGGTACCGGTCGTGACGCTCCCGCCCGGTAAGACCGTCTACTCCCCCGGCGTGCGCGCCGCGCTCGACGCCGTCGAGACCCGGGTCGCGCGGGCTCTCCCCGGCTCGCGGACCGCCTCCTTCGGCTCCACCGGTGATCGCGCGTTCGTCTCGAAGGACGGTCGCACCACCTTCATGGTGGTCAATCCCCGTCCGGACCCGAATCAGCCCTTCGGCGACAACCCGAAGGCCGAGAAGAAGGCCCGGGCAGCCCTGCGGGGTGCCACTGTGGCCGGTGTGCCGGTGTATTTGTCCGGCCTGGATGCCCTCCAGAAGGATTCCGGCGGCGGCAACGGGCCGGGCGTGCTCGCAGAGGCGCTGATCGGCGGCGCCGGCGCGCTCGCGGTGCTGATCTTCGTGTTCGCCTCCTTCCTCGCGATCGTCCCGATCTTCATGGCGGTCGCCTCGATCATGACCACGTTCCTCCTGCTGTGGGGATTGACGGCGTTCACCGACGTGTCGCCGATCGTCCAGTTCCTGGTCGCGCTGATCGGCCTCGGGGTAGCGATCGACTACTCCCTGCTCGTGGTCGTGCGGTGGCGCGAGGAACGAGCCAAGGGCCTGCCTGGAGACGAGGCGATCCAGCGGGCGATGGAGACTTCCGGGCGCGCGGTCGTGTTCTCCGGCACGACCGTTGCGATCGGCCTGCTCGCGCTGATCGCGATCCCGCTGCCGTTCCTCCGGAGCGTCGGCTTCGGAGGGATGCTGATCCCGCTCGTCAGCACGCTCGCGGCGATCACGTTGCTGCCCGTCCTGCTCGCGAAGATCGGGCCGCGGCTCGACTGGCCGCATCGGCGCACCGACCGGCGCGCCAGCCGTGCGTGGACGCGCTGGGCCGAGCTCGTGTCACGCCACCGGTGGGTCGCAGCGGGTCTGGCCAGCGCCGTGGTGATCGCGCTCACGATCGCGGCCGCAAACCTGCAGCTCGGGAACTCGAACGTCGACACGATCGCCAAGAGCGGCGAGGCCAAGACGGGGCTCGAGGCGATCGAGCGCTCCGGCATCGGCGCGGGCGCCCTCAATCCGCACGAGGTGCTCGTGACTGGCGGGAGCCCCGGGCAGGTGGCCGCGAAAATGCGAACGGTCGAGGGCGTCCACGGCGCGGTTGCGCCCGGCGCGCCGGATTGGCGGCGCGACGGCACCGCGATCGTCGATGTGTTCGGAAGGGCGGACGCGGCCGGCTCCTCGGGGGGTACCACCCTCGACCGGGTCCGCCAGACCGCCGACGGGCTCGGGTCGAGCGTGCGGGTCGGCGGCGGTCCCGCTCTGAACGCGGACTTCATCGACGCCGTCTACGGGAACTTCCCGCTGATGATCGCGCTGATCGGCGTGATCACTTTCCTCCTGCTGGCCCGCGCGTTCCGATCGCTCCTGTTGCCGGCGAAGGCGGTGGCGCTCAACGTGCTGAGCATCGCGGCAGCGTGGGGCGTGCTTGCGCTGATCTGGCAGGAGGGACACGGGTCGCACGCGATCTGGGGCATCGATGCGACCGGCTCGGTGCCTGCCTGGATGCCGTTGATGATCTTCGCGTTCCTGTTCGGGCTCTCGATGGACTACGAGGTGTTCATCCTGGCTCGCATGCGCGAGGAATTCGACGCCACAGGCTCGACGCGGACCGCCGTGGTGCGTGGCATCGGGCGCACGGGGCGGCTGGTCACGAGCGCCGCGTTGATTCTGTTCCTGGCGTTCGTCTCGATGGGCTCGGGTCCGGGAACCGACACGAAGATGATGGCGACCGGTCTGGCCGCAGGGATCCTGTTCGACGCGACGGTGATCAGGGCGCTCCTGGTTCCCGCGATGGTGTCCCTGTTCGGGAAATGGAACTGGTGGCTGCCTCCACGTCCGGCCCGGTGGCTGCGGGTGGCGCCGTCGGAGCCGGTAGCGGCCGAAGCTGACGCAGGGTGACCCTCCAGGGGGCAGGGTCACCATCTCCCCAAGTGCGAGCCGCGGCATCGGAGCGCCGCGGCTCGCGCGTTCCCAAAGGCGACCTAGTTTTCCGGGCGCTCGAGGATTCCGGTCGCCTGGCCGACCTCGATCAGGTGCCCATCCGGGTCGCGGATGTAGCATCGGATTTCTCGGCCATGGTCCTTCGGCGGCGTCAGGAACTCGGCACCGCGGGCGCTCCAGTCCGAGTACACCTTCTCGATGTCCGCCACGCGGATGTTGAGGAAGCTGCTGACCCGGTCCGGGTCACGGGGCGTCTCGAGGGTCACCGTCGGCTTGTCGTCGGTCGGACCTCCCCCGGCGTTGATGATGATCCAGCCATTGGCGAGCGCCACGAACGATGGCTCGCCCGCTAAGAGGACCTCGCCGCCGAGCACTTCCGAATAGAAGTGTCGTGAGCGCTCGACGTCGTCGGACACGATGAAATGAGTGAGCAGAAGCCCTTCCTTCGGGGCTGGGAAATCGGCCATCCAAGTCTCCTCTCGTGCGGTCACCGCCCTTGCGCTTCGCGCCATGCTCCGGAGGCGTACCGATCGAGGCCGGCGAACAATTCGCCTGTCCCGAGAGTCGCCATTCCATAACGGTATTCGGCCACCAAAGCCTCGTCGAGTGCGAGGGACCACTGCTCGTAGGAGGAAAGGCGGTCGCTGCGAAGCGCGGCCTGCGGGCGCGATGCCACTTCACGAGCCAGGGAAGTCGCTGCGGCGAGCGTCTCACCCGAGGGGACCAGGCGGTTGGCGAGGCCCATCCGCAGCGCCTCCTCACCAGTCACGCCCCGTCCCGTGAGGATCAGATCGAGGGCGTGGCTGTGGCCGATCAGACGGGCGAGACGGATCGTCCCGCCATCCATCAGAGGAATTCCCCACCGTCGGCAGTACACACCAAACACCGCGTCCTGGGCGGCGACCCTCAGATCGCACCAGGCCGCGAGCTCGAGGCCTCCGGCCACTGCATGACCTTCAACGGCGGCGATCACGGGCTTGGTGAGCAACATGCGGGTCGGACCGACCGGCCCATCGCCGTCGGGCTCGACCCGGCTCGCGCGGGGAGCGCCGCTCTCCCTCATCGCCTTGAGGTCCGCGCCCGCACAGAACTTGCCGCCCGCACCGGTGAGGACCGCAACCGCCAGGGACTCGTCGGCCTCGAATCGGCGGAATGCGTCCGCAAGCGCTTCGGCAGTCGGTCGGTCGATCGCGTTGGCCACCTCGGGCCGGTCGATCGTGATGACCACTACCGGTTTGTCGGTGTCGTACAGAATCGTCATGTCGGTGGCTCCTCCTGGATGGCAAACTTGGGACGCGGTGGCCGACGAGATTGTCGCGCTGGTTCAGCGGTTCAGCGAGTGCTGGACCGCGCGCGACCTGGGCGGCGCGCTGGAATGCACGCATCTCGAGATCGAGCTCGACTGGTCGGCCTCGATCGGGCCCCTCAACGGCACCTATCGCGGGCGCGAGGGAGTCACGAGGTTCTGGACCGAGATGCTCGAGACCTGGGACTACTTCCAGGTCCACGTCGAGGAGACCGTCGACTGCGGCCCGGACTCGATCGTCACGGCGAATCTCGTGCGCGCACGCGGCACCGGAAGCGGCATCGATGTCGAGGCTCGCGGCGCGATGCTCTGGGAGGTGAGGGAGGGCAAGATCCTCCTCGGGAGGCTCTTTCAGTCCACGGAGGCGGCCCTCGCAGCTGCGAGGCAGAACAAACGATCCGCACCGGCGACGACGGGTCGAGGAGGCCTGCGAGAGGATCGAGTTCGAGAACGCGGAGGTGATCGAGGCTGATGACCCGCTAGTTGCTTCGCGTAGCTGCGGCCGGAGATACTCCGTCGCGGACAAAGCCACAGAGAAAGGCGGGGTGAGATGGCGAAGTTCCTGTTGAAGGCGTCCTACACGACCGAGGGCGTCAAGGGCTTCATGAAGGACGGAGGCACGGGCCGTAAGGCGGCCGTCCAGAAGACGGTCGAAAGCGTTGGCGGCACGATGGAGTGCTTCTACTTCTCCTTCGGCGACGCGGACGTGTACGTGGTCGTCGACTTGCCGGACGGGACGTCGGCCGCGGCGCTCAGCCTCGCAGTAAATTCCGCCGGAACCGTCCAGCTGCAGACGGTTCCGCTGCTCACACCGGAAGAGCTGGACGCGGCGACGAAGAAGTCCGTCGAATACCGGCCGCCCGGCGGATAGGAAAGAAGACGAGGGAGCGGGACCGGGGGTCCCGCTCCCTGCTCGCCGCATGCGGCTCATGAACATCGCTGCCCTCGGAGGGTGACTCGCGACTCGCCGACGGATCAGGCCCGCCGCCGTCGCACGGGTCCTCTAGATTCGGCCGTCCCCGACCAAATGGAGGATTGCGATGACTGGAACCTCGCCGGCTCCAAGGCGCCGGCCCCTCGAGAGCTGGGCCGGGCTCGCAGGAGTCGCTTACGTGGTGCTCTTCGTGACAGGGTCGATCCTCGCCATGTCCGGTCAGCCCAAAAGTGACTCGCCCCCGGCAAAGCTCATCTCCTACTACAGCGATTCGGGACACCGTGACAAGATCGGGTTCGGCTGGCTGATCGCGATTGTGGGAGTGTTCTTCTTCGTCTGGTTCCTGGGAGGGGTCCGCCAGTTCATGCGGCGTGCCGATGGTGACGGCCTGCTGACGACCGTCGCGACCGTGGGCGGCGCCGTCTACGCCGCGCTGACGCTTGCGGCTCTGTCGGTCGACACGGCGATCACGACGTCCAGCGATGACACGTTCGCCCACCAGGTCTATCCCCAGTTGATCCCTGCGGCCCGGGACGCCGGATTCGTCCTTCACTCGGCCGGAGGCGCCGGAGTCGGCGCCCTGATGATCGCCGCATCCCTGGTCGCCCTCCGCTCGATGCGAATTCCGAGCTGGGCGGGCGTCGTCGGCATCGCGTCCGGAATGCTCGCGGTGTTCTCGATTTTCTTCATACCCCAGTTCCTGGTCGCGCTCTGGATCCTGGTCACCGGCTTCTTGCTCTTCCGGGCGGCGGACACCCCCGCTCCGGCCCTCTGACGCAGGCCACGGGTGCGAATAGTCGTTTACGGCGCGGGCGCAGTCGGAGGCGTGGTGGGCGCGCGGCTCCATCAGAGCGGCCACGAAGTCGTGCTGATCGCACGAGGGAATCACTTGCGCGCGATCCAATCGGCCGGCCTTCGGATCGAGTCCCCGGCGGACACGGCGACTCTGCGGATCACCGCGGTCGAGCGACCGTCCGAGCTGAGGTTCGAGGGCGACGACGTCGTGCTGCTGTCGGTCAAGAGCCAGGACACGGGCGACGCACTCGCGGCGATCCGCGCGGCCGCTCCACACCACGTTCCTGTGGTATGCGCGCAAAACGGCGTCGAGAACGAACGCGCTGCGACCCGTCTCTTCGACCACGTGTACGGAGTGCACGTAATGCTCCCGGCCGCACACCTGGAGCCTGGAATCGTGCAGGCGAGCTCGGCGCCGGTGACCGGCATGCTCGACGTCGGGCGCCATGCGACGGGCACGGACGAGACGACGCGCGCGCTGTGCGACGCCTTCAAGGCATCGTCTTTCGACTCCCGCGAACGGGCCGACATCATGCGGTGGAAGTACCGCAAGCTGATCATGAACCTCGGCAACGCCGTCGAGGCGCTGATCGCGCCGGGCCCCAAGCGGGACGAGATCGCCGGCCGAGCCGGGCGGGAAGGCGAATCTTGCCTGGACGCGGCCGGGATCGACTATGCCTCGCGGGAGGAGGACCGGGCCCGCCGCGGCAACCTGCTTCGCCTCGCACCGGTCGCAGGGCGAGAGCGCCGCGGCGGCTCCTCCTGGCAAAGCCTCGTCCGCGAAGCCGGCACGATCGAGGCCGACTACCTGAACGGCGAAATCGTTCTGCTGGGGCGCCTCCACGGATTCCCGACACCCGTGAACGAGACCTTGCAACGGCTGGCGAATAGTTGGGCCGCAGAGCGCCGGCCGCCCGAGACCATGTCCGCGGCCGAGTTTGAGGGCCGCTTGGAAACGCGGTAGTTTCGGAGCCCCGTGAAGAACCTGCCCCCGTGCCTCTGCAACTGATCCAGGACGAGAAGCGCGCCGCCGCCGAGATCGCCGCGAGTCTCGTCGAAGACGGAATGACCGTCGGACTAGGTACCGGGACGACGGTCGCTTACCTTCTGCCGGCACTGGCGGCACGCAAGCTCGACCACATCCGCTGCGTCGCGACCTCGCCCGGGACCGAGGCCCAGGCGCGCGAGCTCGGGATTCCGGTTGAGCCGTTCGACGATCTCGAGCGGCTCGACATCGCGATCGACGGGGCGGATCAGATCGACCCGGCGGGCTGGCTCGTAAAAGGTGGAGGCGGAGCACACACGCGCGAGAAGATCGTGGCGGCCGCCGCCGACCGCTTCGTGGTGATCGCATCGTCCAACAAGGAGGTCAAGCGGATTGCGCCGCCTATCCCCCTGGAGCTCCTGTCGTACGGTGTCCAGGCGACCCTGCGCCTGCTCATGCACGCGACGCTCCGCGATGTTCCGCCCAGCCCCGACGGAGGTGTGATCGCCGACTACGTCGGCTCGGTCGGCGATCCGGCAGAGCTCGCCGCGCGGCTTGCGGCGACGCCGGGTGTGGTGGAGCACGGCCTCTTTGCACCGAGGTTGGTGACCGAGGTGATCATCGGCACCCGGAGACACAGGCTGTGACCCTCATCGACGTAACGGTGCCGATCCGGAACGGAATGCCGGTGTACGACGGCAACCCCGGCGTGCACCTCGAGCGCGCGAGCTCGATCGCGGACGGCGACCCCGTCAACATCAGCCGCCTCGATTTCGGCGTCCACACCGGAACGCACGTCGATGCGCCCGTCCATTTCATCGAGGAGGGCGCGGGGGCTGAATCGATCGACCCCGCGGTCCTGATCGGAGAAGCGCACGTGGTCGACGCTACCGCGTTGCACGAGGACATCGATGCGCAGGCGCTGGAGACGCTCGCGCTCGCGGTCGGAGCGGAGCGGCTCATCTTCAAGACGTCGAACTCCGAGCTCTGGAACCTGGACTCCTTCACGCGAGATTTCATCCGGTTCGTGGAGAGCGGCGCCCGCGTGCTCGTGGACGCTGGCGTGCGCCTGGTCGGCATCGACTATCTCTCGATCGGCGACGCGGACGCGCACAGGGTGTTCCTTGGAAACGGCGTCGTGCCGCTGGAGGGGCTGGACCTGCGGCGCGTCGAACCGGGCCCTTACGGCCTCCACTGCCTCCCCCTGAAGATCGTGGGCTCGGATGGTGCCCCGGCGCGGGTGTTGCTCGAGCCCCTGTAGGGCCTTCCGATGCCGGAGCCAAGCCCGAGATGAGCCAACACCTCTTGTGATCGAGACCGCTGTCAGGTGGCGCACGGCGGTGCTTACCGGAAAGCAGCAGGAGACGCCGACTGCGAGCACGCTGCTGTTCGCCGTGGATCAGTGGCCGGGGCATCGGGCCGGCCAGCATCTGGACTTGCGCCTGACCGCCGAGGACGGCTACCAGACATCGCGCAGCTATTCGATCGCCTCGGCGCCGGAGGACCCGAGACTCGCCCTTACGGTCGAGCGGCTCGACGACGGAGAGGTCTCGCCTTATCTCGTCGACGTGATGGAGCCTGGAGACGAGCTCGAGCTGCGGGGTCCGGTCGGCGGCTGGTTCGTCTGGAACGTCGCCGACGCCGGCCCGCTGCTGCTCGTGGGGGGCGGGTCGGGGGTCGTTCCGCTGATGTCGATGCTCCGCCACCGGGCCGACCAGGGCAGCAAGACGCCCACCCGCTTGCTTGTATCCGCGCGGACGATCGAGCATCTGATCTACGGCCGCGAGCTCGGCGAGCTCGAAGCTGCCGCCGACGGGCTCGAGCTCTTCGTGACGCTCACGCGGGACGCGCCGCGGGGATGGGACGGGTTCACTCGTCGGGTCGACCGTGAGATGCTGGGCGAGGTCGCGTGGCCTCCGGCCGAGCGCCCCCGCGCATACGTCTGCGGCCCGACTTCGTTCGTGGAAACTGTCGCCGACTCGCTCGTGTCGCTCGGTCACGACGCGGCATCCGTGAGGACGGAGCGCTTCGGCCCGACCGGAGTGAGCTGACAGATCGAACGGAGCCGCATGCCCACTCCGGCGATGGACGAACGCGCCCTGATCGAGGCGCTCCGGGAGGGCGACGAGGCCGCGTTCATGCGACTCGTGGACGAATACGGTCCGACGCTTCTGCGAGTCACACGGATGTACGTGCCGAGCGCGTCGGTAGCGGAAGAGGTGGTACAAGACACCTGGATCGCCGTCTTGAACGGGATCGACCGCTTCGAGGGTCGCTCGTCGCTCAAGACCTGGATCTTCAGGATCCTGATGAACATCGCGAAGACCCGCGGCGCGCGCGAACGCCGCTCGGTGCCGTTCTCGTCGCTCACGGACGCGGCCGGGGGTGAGCCGGCGGTCGACCCCGACCGGTTCATTCCGCCGGGCGCCGAGGGAGCCCGCGGGTGGGCCGCGGGGCCCCTGCCCTGGCCCGGCCCCGAGGAGAGCATGCTCGCAGGCGAGACTCGCGAGGTGATCCTCGCCGCAATCGAGAATCTGCCTCCCGCACAGCGCGAGGTGATCACGCTGAGGGACGTCGACGGCTGGTCGTCCGAGGAGGTCCGTAACGCATTGGAGATCAGCGAGACCAACCAAAGAGTGTTGTTGCACCGGGCTCGATCGAAGGTCAGGGGAGCGATCGAGAGCTACTTGAACCCGATGGAGTCGAAGCGATGAGGCTTTTTTGGCGCAGGTCCGAGCTGACGTGCCAGGAACTGGTCGAGCTCGTCACGGACTACCTGGAGGGTGCGCTCTCGCCTCGCGAGCGAGCGCGCTTCGAGCGCCACATCCGTGGCTGCCCGCTCTGCACCATCTACCTGGACCAGATGCGGCTCACTATCCGTGCGCTCGGCCGGCTGCCGCAGGAGACGGTCTCCCCCGCCGCCCGCGACGCGCTCATGGCCGCCTTTCGCGAGTGGAGGCGCGAGCGTCCCACCGGTTAGGGCGAAAGCGGATTCAGCGGCGCCGCCAGCCGCCGCCGAAGAAGCGCGACCACCGCCCGGCCGCAGGATCGGCCTCGTATTCGAGGCCGGCGCGCTGGGGCTCCGGAAGCCGCTGGGCCTCCGTCCAGGTGATCGAGAGCGTCACCCGGCGCTGGGCGATCCGGGCGATCTCGGGCGCGTCGACGAACCGCCGGCCGCCCGGAGTCCGGATCACGATCCCGTCGAAGATGTCCTCCCGGTCGTCCAAAGCACCCGATCCACGGTGCCGATTTCCTGGTCGTCCGAGGTCCAGACGGCGGTTCCGGATGCGAGGACTTTGAATGAGATTGGGTTGCCTTCGTCCATTCCGGAAGGGTATTGCCGGAAATCTTTTACAGACGAAATGTGTTTGATCTTCTGCCGTTCGGGTAGCTGACCCTCCGGACCATCCCCCCTTTTGGTCCTCCCCAAGAGGATGGGCTCCGCTGCGCGGGGCCCATCCTCGTTTTTATCCGGCGGGGCCCTCGGTTCGGGAGCCTGAAGCTAGGGCCCGGTTGCGCTCTCGGTGGTTTCCTCGACCAGCTGC
>JACXTT010013907.1_pt1 | contig 10568 bp, 9 predicted proteins | sample 9270951 | NCBI WGS metagenome assembly JACXTT01 (sample SAMN15532306, study PRJNA645909) | rock metagenome | isolation source: weathered quartz diorite | place: Puerto Rico | collected 2017-06-21
GCAACCGTTCCCATCGAGTGGGTAAAAGAAGAGATGGGTCTCCCTCTCCTGGAGTAGGAAGAGACTGACCATTTCCGGGAGAAGGGTCATTATCTGCAAGACTTGGGGTTTCTTTCATATAAATCAAGTAAGGAAAAGTGAAGGGATATTACGCAGAACCGCGTTGAGCACTGCGGGCTGCGGCTTGGTTGGCCGTAGGGGAAAGAACGTGCGGGGAGGACAAGTATATTGCTCTCATTCGCACGGGTTCCGTAGACAAATATGTCTACTTCAAGATCCATAAGTAAGACCGTATTGTAAGGAAAAAGGGAGAAAAGGCAAAGGGGAAGAGGGCAGTTGCATGAACATAAAAAAAGGGCAGGTTATTCCCGCCCTTTTTGCTCAACTCACCTGTTAACGAGGCTTATTTGCCCATCGCTGAGAGGTTTGTTGTCGTATACGTGGTGTTCGGGAAGCCCAGTTCATATTCTGTGTAGTAGCCCTTGGACTGCACGTCGAAGAAACTGGCGCGGTTCTGGCGAACATCTTCGGCGACTCCCCACAACGGGTGACGCACGGTCATGTTGCGACCCGGGGTATAGCCCATCTTGTCCATCCACAGCACGGTTTTCCAGTATTCGCCCGCACGATCGTAAAGGGTGACCCAATACGGCCAAAAGGCGACCTTATCTTCGTAAATTATTCGACGCCCGTAGGCATAATAAGGATCTTTCGGGATAGCTTCCAGAACCCAACATTTGCGCTTGGCGAGCTTCAAGTTCGCAGGCGCCCAGGCCACACCTGTCCAGCCTTCTTTCTCATAGCCGACGACTACTCGTTCTTCCGGCGACCAGGTGATACGCGCAACTTGTCCATGCGGGACTTCACCTTTATCTTTGATGAGACTTTCATCTGTCGCCAACTTCTTTGGCGCCGGCTCGCCTGCTATCATCGCCTTTTCCATCCCGGTCGGGGCGATCGGCACCAACATGTCTTTCACGCCGATCAGTTTCCATTTCATATACTGAATCTTGCCGCTGTAGCCGTAGGCGTCATCCCGAGCCATGATCGCCCCAAACAGCCCTTCCGAACTGTTCGACGCGGTCAGACGACGAACGCGGCGGATCGTTGGCACGAAGGCCCAAATCGACTGCCACATTTCTGGATCCGTGTGCCACCAAGTCAGGTTCGACACCCCCACGACGTCGTACGGAGAAGTGCCAAAGATAAGGTCTTTTTGATAGCAGTCGTCTGGATTGTCTGTTGGCCCCGAATGACGGCCGATGAACCAGTTGGCATAGGCGCCAAATTCCACCGAACGGTCAAAGCCCGTGGGAGTCGCCCACTTTACGGCGAGAAACCAGTACACATCATCAATTTGAAAACGCGCCACCTGATGATTGTACATGATCTTGTAGCCGGCCAAGGGGTCTTTTTCGTCTACGTTCGGGAATGGGAATCCGTACCAGAAATGCGGCCACGTCTTGGTCGCCGTCTCATACAGATACCCGTCGTCGGTTACGTAGTATTTACCCTCGTTGGCTTCGGAGCCAGCCTTGAACTTCTTGCTGTATTGATAATTCTCGTCTTTGACTTCGATGATTTCCGCCATGTACTGCCCGGCGCAGAACTTCTCCATAACGTGTTCTGGGAGAAGATCCTTCGCTTCTTGACAATTCGATTTATCCAGCTTATCGCCGGGCTTCAGCTCAGCGGAAGCCGGAGATGACACGAAAGAGAGACCCGCCGCGGCGAGTATCGCTAACCCCCATCGGGTCAAATGCGTCCATTGCATATAAGGTGTGCTCCTTATTTATTTTTGTCTATTTATTGAATTGTCCCCTGATCCCCATTGAACAGCCGTGTATTTGGACTGTGCTGAAAAGCTAAGGTGGATCCCTTCCCTGATGAACATCGCTTCGCACAAAATGCGCCCTCCTTACTCAAGAATCCCCAGAAAGAAGAACCTATTCCCTTTGCCGTCAAAAGAATGCGAAAACGAGTAAGTCTTTAGAAAGGGGAGGCTTTTCTTGGGGCTTAGATACGTGAGATTGCGCAAGAAAAAAAGGGCGTGCTGACGTCTATCAATTGTCTGGCCATGCGCCTGGCGATATGATTCAACATTCCTTGAGAAATGCAACAGGGAAGAAATACTATGGCTTCCTCTCCATCTGGTCTCACCACGTGGCAAGTGTTTCGCCTGATTTGGCATCTGCCTAATTTCATAAAACTCTATTGGCGACTGTTTCGGGACCGCAGGGTGCCGCTGCGCGCTAAGGCGTTGCTGGTTGCCGCTGTGCTGTACGTGCTCGACCCAATGGATCTTCTTCCTGAGTTTCTTTTTCCGTTCATCGGGACGCTCGATGATCTGGTGGTGTTTGGCCTTGCGGCCCGTTGGTTTATTTCCCTTTGTCCGCCCGACGTGGTACAGGAGCGGGTACGAGAACTTAGTAACGAACGGAAAACGTGAGGAGGACATTATGGCTTACCGTCCCACACTAATGGGCGTCAAAGGCATGGTTGTAACTGAACATTATCTTTCCGCTGAAGCAGGCATGCGGATTTTACGCGCTGGCGGTAATGCCTTTGATGCAGCAATCGCGGCAACTCTAGCAGAAGGCGTGTTGAATCCTCACATGCACACCTTCGGTGGAGAAATTTCCGCCTTAATGTACAGCGCGGCAGACCGGAAAGTCTTTTCTCTCAATGCTGACACCGTTGCCCCACGGGCGGCGACAATCGATTGGTTTAAGCAACAAGGAATTGGGCTGATTCCTTTTAACGGGGTGTTGGCTGCAGGCCCCTGCGCAGCGCCGGATGGGATGCTGACGACGCTCGAACGCTTTGGCTCGTTGAGCTTTGCCCAGGTGGCAGCCCCGGCGTTGGAACTGGCCGAAGACGGGTTTCCACTTCATAAAGCGCTGCGGGGACCAGCTCCAGCGTACTTGTTGTCTGACTTTTCAGTAGCTGGTAACGCCGAACACTTTCGCAAGAAGTGGCCCTCTTCCGCCAAAGTCTATCTGCCGGGCGGGCGTTTGCCGGATGTGGGGGAGATTCTCAAAAATCCAGACCTGGGACGCGCTTTCCGTCGATTGATTGATGCGGAGCAAAAAGCCCAGGGGCAGGGACGAACCCACGGCTTAGCGGCGGCGCGTGACGCATTCTACAAAGGAGAAATAGCACAGATCATTGCCGCCCACGCCAAAGCGCACGGCGGGTTGCTGACCGTGGAGGACCTTGCCGCTTTCCGCGTGCAAATCGAAGAGCCGGTCGCACTCAATTATCGTGGCTATGACGTCTACAAATGCGGGCCGTGGAGCCAAGGTCCGGTTTTCCTCCAGCAACTTGCATTGCTTGAGGGGTATGATCTGCAGGCTCTAGGGCATAACAGCCCAGATTACATCCACACGATTGTGGAATCGATCAAGTTGGCGTTTGCCGATCGCGAACAGTATTATGGTGATCCACGTTTCGTTGACGTGCCATTGGCGGGGCTTTTGTCGAAAGAGTACGCCGCCAGCCGCCGTTCCTTAATTGAACCAGGTCGAGCTTCTCTCGCGCAGCGTCCAGGGAATCCACGCAACGGAGAAGCATTGCTCACTGGCGAAGAGATCTTTGCCGCGCGTAATTGGGGGCCCGGGACAGTGTATGTCACGGTTGTGGACAAGGATCGCAACATGGCGTCTTTTACGCCCAGCGGCGCGTGGATTCCGTCGTCACCAGTCATCGATGGTCTAGGCTTTCCCCTGGGCACTCGCGTGCAGACGTTTTATCTTGATCCTCGTCACCCTAATGCGCTGGTCCCGGGCAAGCGTCCGCGTACGACGCTGACGCCGACATTAGTCTTACGCAACGGCGCGCCATGTATGGTCTTCGGCACCCCTGGCGGCGATCAACAGGATCAGTGGACGCTACAATTTTTTCTCAACGTTGTTGACTTTGGCATGGAAGTGCAAGATGCGATTGAAGCACCGCGGTTCTCGACTGCGCATTTTCCCTCTAGCTTTTATCCACACAACGCCGCGCCTGGGTTGCTGCGCGTCGAAGGGCGGATCCCTGAACCCGTGCGGAGCGAACTCGCGACGCGTGGGCACAAGCTCGAAGTGAAAGAAGACTGGAGTGAGGGTGACGTGCTTGGCATCTGCGTTGATTTAGAGAAAGGGATCGTGCGGGGTGGGGCCGACCCACGTGGAGAACAAAGTCGACGCATGCCTTCGTACGCACTGGCGTGGTGAGCACGCTCCAGCCTTGTTAGCTTCTATGAACCTGAGAACGCGCCTCACGTTATGGTATACCGCCCTGTTGTCCGGCATGTTGTTGCTCTTCGGCGTCGCGGCGCTGACCCTGCTCGATAGAGGTTTACATGATAATGTTGACGCGTCTCTCAAGTCGGTTGCCCGCTCTATCGCCAGTTCGGTGCGTGACGCTCCACGGTCAGGTCCCAATCTGGAAGAAGAATTAGAAGCGTTATTTGGTCCCATCGCCGCCGAACGCTTTTACCGTTTACTCGATCCTTTTGGACGTCCGGACCCTCGCCTGGGGCCGCGCGGTCGGACGCAGTTTCCCTTAACTCCGGAAGCCCTGCAAAACGCCGAACACGGTCAAGAGACGTATCAAACCCTGCAATTACCAGGGGTCTCTCTCTCTCCCGTGCGTCTCTTGACCATGCCGATCATTGAGCGGGGGCATATTGTCCACTTTGTCCAGGTCGCCATGCCGCTCGATAGTGTGGAGAGCGCGCACTCGCGTTTTTTATTCATTCTCCTTGGACTCACTCCCATTGCGCTCACCAGCGCCGGGGTTGGAGGTTGGTTTCTTGCGCGGCGCGCCTTGGCGCCGGTTGACGTCATGGTCGAAACCGCACGGAAGATCAGCGCGCAAGACTTGTCGCGTCGACTCGACGCGCCGGAACGGAACGATGAACTCGGACGTCTTGCGGAGGTCTTGAATGATATGCTGGCCCGTCTCGAACGATCTTTTGTTGCCGTGCGTCATTTTAGCGCTGACGCCGCCCATGAGTTGCGTACGCCGCTGACTATTCTGAAGGGCGAACTCGAGATTGCCGGCCGAGCCCCGCAGAGCGAAGAGGAATATCGGCGTGTGTTGACGAGTTGCCTGGAAGAGGTTGATCGGCTCAGCACGTTGGTAGAGGATTTACTTTTCCTGGCGCGTTCCGACAGCGGCAATGTCACCCTTCCGCAAACATCCATCAATCTTGCCGAAGTGTTGGATGATGTAGCGCCGGCGCTTTCTGTACTTGCCGAAGAAGCCGGGGTGACGTGCACGATTGAGCCGGCGGACCCGGCCTGGGTGTGCGGGAGTGAATCATTGCTGTTCCGTTTGATTTTCAACCTTGGCGAGAATGCGATTAAATACACGCCTGCCGGTGGCGCGGTTCATCTCGGAATAAAAAGCGATTCAGGAAAAATCATGCTTGAAGTCGCTGACACTGGTCCAGGTATTGCGCCGGAGGAGCAGGAGCAGATTTTTAATCGTTTCTACCGTGGAGACCAGGCGCGAAGTCGCGGCGGCGTCGGCTTAGGCCTTGCCCTGGCGCGCTCTATTGCCATTATCCACAATGGCAACATTACAGTCGAAAGCCTTCCAGAAAAAGGCAGTTGTTTCCGCGCGGTGTTCCCGGCGATTGAGCCGCCGAGTGTTGCATGATGCCGTTTGAAGGAAATAGCTAATGAAGAGTGAATATGATTTTTCCAAGGCAGAGAGAGGGAAATTTTACCGCAACGAAGCTGAGCCGCTGTTTGTCGGCAAGGAACGACTTGACAAAGTGTAACTTAGGTATGAATACTGCTCAAGATTTTTACTGTTTTCATTTGCTGAACAAGATATACAGCAAGACGGAGCGTGGTAAAGCTAGGAGTTAGCTTTCGAGATAGACCGCCGCAGGGAATTGCTGGTGAAAAGAGCTGACGGAAAAACACATAAGGCGTAGGCATGCAGATATCACGTCTAAAAATAAAGAATTTCCGTGGTATTCAGACTGCGAGCGTTATCCTCTCAAAGCACTCAGTCTTAATCGGTGATAATAACACCGGCAAGACCACAATACTTGAAGCCATCGATCTGGTGCTCGGACCTGATCGTCTCAACCGAGTGCCCCCGATCGACGAGCACGACTTCTATCAAGGCAAATACCTTGCTGATGCATCTGCTGAGGATGTGGCCACGAGCGCCAAAGCTGAACAAGGTGTTGAAGCAGAGGGTGCCGATGATGAACGAGCTAAGGATGCAGATGTCCGGGCAGATGGTGATCTTACCGCTGAAGCACCGCAGATCGAGATCGAGGTTACCATTGCAGACTTGACCGAAGAGCAGAAGGGTAAGTTCGGTGACTACATCGAGTTCTGGGAATCGGAGACCGGTACCCTCTATGACCAGCCCAATCCGGCTGGTGTTGATGTTGCCTCGATCACCGAGGCGCTGCGAGTGACCTTCATCGGCTGGTACGACCTGGAAGAAGACGACTTCGAGGGGAAGACCTACTTCACTCGCAGTCTCTCCGAAAGTGACAACCCTGTGGGGTTCTCGAAGAAGGACAAGCAGATTTGCGGCTTCCTGTATCTTCGCTCTTTGCGCACAGGCTCCCGCGCCCTTAGCCTGGAGCGGGGCAGTCTGCTCGACCTCATTTTGCGCCTGAAAGAGGTCAGGCCACAGATGTGGGAGGACACGATCGGTAAATTGGCTTCATACTCGGTTGCGAATGACCCCGAACTGGGCATTTCCGGCGTACTTGAAAGCATCAACACTGCGCTAAAGAAATACGTGCCGAAAGAATGGGGGATCGAACCCCATCTCAAGGTGTCGAATCTGACCCGCGAGCATTTGCGGAAGGTGATTACCGCCTTCATTGCCACAGGCGAGGGCAGTCACGCAGCGCCGTTCTATCGACAGGGCACTGGGACCATAAACATGCTTGTACTGGCGATGCTTTCCCAAATCGCCGAAGACAAACAAAACGTCATATTTGCAATGGAGGAGCCGGAAACGGCTATTCCACCATACGCGCAAAAGCGGATCGTGCACGAAATCCGCAACCTCGCTTCGCAGACCATCTTCACCTCGCACTCGCCCTACGTGCTTGAGGAGTTCACGTTGAAGGAGACCATTGTTCTGGCGCGGGACCCGCATGGCGCGCTTCGTCAATCCGTGATCACTCTGCCCGATAGCGTGAAGCCAAAGCGCTATCGGCAGGAATTTCGTACCCGCTTCTGTGAAGGTCTGCTAACCCGCCGCATCATGGTCGCCGAAGGGGCGACGGAAGCTGCGTCATTTCCCGTTGCGTGCCGGCGTTTGGCGGAGCTAAAGCCTGACACGTATTCCTCCTTGGAAGCGCTGGGTATCTGCACGATCGACGCCGGTGGAGAGATGAACATCCCCGATTTGGCCAAGCTTTATCGTAACCTTGGCAAGCGGACTTTTTCCATCTGCGATAAGCAGACCGATGAGCAAAAGGCACTGATCGAAGCACAGGTCGAGGCCCTATTCATGCACGACGAAAAGGGTTTCGAAAACCTCGTCCTGAAGAACACCACCAAAGACGCCTTGAAGCGCTTCATCAAGCTGATCGACTGGCCTCAAGACCTCCAGCAGAAATACCCGGACCCTGAAGCCCAAGCGCAGGCTGCGATAAGCGACTACTTCGGTAGAAAAAAGGCAGATTGGGGTGTTGCTGATTTCCTCGCGCAGTGCACGGAGAACGAAATACCAGAATGGCTACGGGACGCCTGCGTATCCTTGAAGGCGATTTGCGAACCTACTCTCGTTGGTGATGCCGACGGCGGCGTGCTTGACTCATCCGATACGGCAAGAACCGAACCGGAAGCAGACGCGGATGCAGCTTACTGAGAAACAGCTGGAGATCATGAATGCAGAGGGCCACCTCCTCGTTACGGGAGGACCTGGCTCCGGCAAGACCACTGTTTCTATTCTTAAGGCCGCTCAAACCGCAGGGCGCGACCTGCGTCCAGGTCAGAAGATTCTGTTCCTCAGTTTTGCTCGTGCAACCGTTTCACGGGTTGTCGAAGCCATTGAATACGAGCAGCAGATTCTGCGTGAGCAAAAGAAGCGGATCGATGTCGAAACATATCATTCCTTCTTTTGGCGTATCCTCAAATCGCATGGATATCTGGTCGGCTTGCCGAGGCGGCTATCCATTCTCACGCCACCAAGCGAAGCGATTGCGCTCTCGACAGTCCGCAGCCGTTATGCAGCAGCATCCAAACTGAACGACACTGAGAAAGCGGAGAAGCGCGCGAACGAAGACGCGGAACGTCTAAGGCTCGCACACGATGAGGGCCGCGTCTGCTTTGATCTGTTCGCACAGTATGTGGGGTATATCCTGCATGGGAGCGAGCGTATCCGTAAGTTGATCGCCTCCATATATCCTGTCATCATACTTGACGAATTTCAGGATACGAACGCGGAGCAGTGGTGCGTTGTGCAAGCGCTTGGTGAGCACAGCACATTACTCGCCCTCGCTGATCCCGAGCAGCGTATATATGATTGGATTGGGGCTGATCCCGACCGCTTAACCCACTTCAAGGACGCATTTGCGCCGACAGAGGTGGATCTCAGCACCGATAACCATCGTAGCGCCAGAACAGATATTGCCACGTTTGGCAACGACGTCCTTAAGGGTAGTTTCCGGAAAGAGCCCTATATCGGGGTGCAAATCTATGGTTATTTGCCAAACGCCAGTCAGGCCTTTTTCTGCCTCGTGGCCACCACGTACAAAGCCAGACAACGTCTTGTCGCCACCGGTCGAAAGGGTTGGTCTCTCGCCATCCTCGTGCCCACGAAAAAGATGACGCGGCTTGTCTCGGATACCTTTAGGTCACCATCTGCGGGAGTGACCGAGATTCCCCATACCGCCGCGATCGAGATGGAGGGCGCAATATTGGGAGCCGAGATCATCGCCTTCCTAACGCAGCCTGATATCAATGGTCTCCACTTCGAGCAGTTTATCGGCCTACTGTGCAACTATTTTCACGGTAAAGGGGGCGATACCCCGTCAAAGGGCGATCTTCAGGAAGCCGAGAAAATCCAGAAGGCATACAGCGACTGGCTCGCCCAGCAACGGGCCGGAAAGGAAATCAAGAAGAGCAGTATCCTTGTCGCTATGATGGCTGTCTATGGCGTGACGCGCGAGATAGTCTTCACAGGGGATCCTGACAAAGATTGGCGTGTGGTGCGGCGAAGTCTGGAAGAAGGAACCTGCCCGCGGCTTAAGAGGCTTGCCGAAGAAGTACGAAATATCCGCCTTTTGGAACGAGGCGCGCAGTTGCGTCAGGATCTCTCGCAGGACTGGCGTGATAATGGGGCTTATGCCCACGCACTTGCCATCACCCAACAGGCTTTCGTGCAGGAACATTTCTCCACCAGCACCAAGCCTGAGGCCGGTGTGGTGGTTATGAACATGCACAAGGCTAAGGGTAAGCAGTTTGACGAGGTGATCATCTTCGAAGGTTGGCCGATCAAACGGAAGGGGCAACCTCCCTACAATGCAGACCGGATCGTCAGGTTCAATTCTCAGATTAACGATAACGACCAGGCTCGTCAGAATCTACGAGTCAGCGTTACGAGAGGAAAGCTTCAAACAACAATCCTAACGCCCAAGGGAGATCCCTGCATCCTTCTTTATGAGAGAAGTTAATCTTGAAAACAAGTTGAATGGGGTGTCTTTCTTGTGGTGTTGCGTGTGGAACTGAAAGTTAACAATGCTGTCAACTCGGCTTCAGGCTGACCCTTCTTCAATTATTGGCAAAAGCAATCGCGTAATGAACCAAGGACGCGTTCTTGGTGCCCCTTTAAAGCAACCGGGTATTTACACCGTCGCATATGTGGCAGGTTGCGTCAGATAATCAAGAATCTCCCCCTGCATCCGTTCAATCTCCAGTCGATAGCCGGAACTAAGAGCCTCCCACTCTTCAGGGTGCGCATTTCTGCGCAGTTCCTCTAGCAGTTGTTCCAAGCGAACAACCCGGTCACGTGTCACAAGCAGTTCTTGGTTATTTTTGGTCATAAAGGTATCTCCACAAGCATCTCATCGGCATGAACAAAGGGCGATCATATTACTTCTGGCCTCGCTTGCTGCGTTCTTTTTTTGAAGACTCCTCTGTTGGTTGGGCTAACTCATAAAACTCGTGGAGCTTGGCTTGCAGAAGGCGTTTATCAGGAAGACGTGTTTGATATTCGGCAATAAGCGTCGGCGAGAGCGTGCGACTGAGAGCATACTCGACTACTTCGTTATCCTTCGTAGCGCAGAGTAACACTCCGATGGACGGCTGTTCGTGAGGTTTACGTACGTCGCGATCGAGGGCTTCAAGGTAAAAGGCTAATTGCCCGAGGTGTGCGGGCTGAAATTCATCGATCTTCAACTCGAACGCAACCAGGCATTGCAGTTCACGATGATAGAAAAGCAAGTCGATATGGAAATCCTTGCCGCCGACTTGCACTAAGTGCCTATCCGAATAACCCCGCGGCTCTGAATGCAATGAGGGCGCAAGCGAAGTGGAGAAACGCGAGGTAGTTGTCAACCTGTTTGTCCCAGCGAATCAAGACTCGGCGAAAGC
>JACXTT010013908.1_pt1 | contig 10567 bp, 10 predicted proteins | sample 9270951 | NCBI WGS metagenome assembly JACXTT01 (sample SAMN15532306, study PRJNA645909) | rock metagenome | isolation source: weathered quartz diorite | place: Puerto Rico | collected 2017-06-21
GCAAAAAAAGCTGGATGTATTTGCTAATGAGCAATTTATATCGGCCCTGCAAAGCGGTGGCGAGTGCTGCATCGTGGTATCCGAAGAAAACGATGAGTATGTGTATATCGATTCCGAAATTTCAAAGAACGCTAAATATATCGTAGCTATCGACCCGCTCGACGGCTCATCCAACATTGATGTGAACGTGAGTGTGGGTACCATATTCTCTATCTACCGCCGCAAATCAACCGAAGGTAAAGCGACCATTGAAGATGTCCTTCAAAAAGGTGTAGACCAGGTTGCTGCCGGTTATGTTATCTACGGCTCATCAACCATGTTGGTATACACCACAGGCAAAGGCGTTAACGGCTTTACACTCGATCCATCTATCGGCGAGTTCTGTCTTTCGCACCCTAACATGACCATTCCTAAGGATGGCAATATATATTCCATCAATGAGGGTTACTATACGCATTTTCCTGATGGCGTAAAAAAATACATTAAATATTGCCAGGTTGAGGATGTGGCTACTCATCGCCCGTACACCTCGCGTTACACCGGCTCAATGGTTGCCGATTTCCAAAGAAACATGGTAAAAGAAGGCATATTTATATATCCCATCACAGCCCAGGCGCCCAACGGTAAACTGCGTTTGGTTTACGAATGCAACCCTATGGCCTTTATTATTGAACAGGCGGGGGCTTTGCATCCAATGGTTACCAGCGCATTTTAACCCTTGAAGTTACTGAGCTTCACCAGCGCTCGGCTATCTTCATTGGCTCTTGCAATATGGTGAAACGTGCCGAAGAAATGATGGCTTGCTTCTCACCGCAAGTAACTAAAAAAACCTTTGAGGGCGTTAACCAGATACAATAAGCTATGCAAAAAACCAAACTCAAAAAATTCAGGCTACTTTCGGGCTTCGTGATACTATTTATGGGTTTGGCTATAACGGCTATCAATAGTAATGTAACTACCAAAATACACGATTTTGTTAAAGGCATCCTGGTAGGCCTGGTTATTACTTTGGTTATCAGTTCGTTTATTTTGGACCGATTGGAAAAACAGAAAAACAATTAGACTAAAGCAAGCCCTCGCGGCTTGCCTCTGCTTCGAACACCGAATCTATCAACAGCCCTTTTTGTTTAGAGGCGTTAACCGCCATCACATCGCAACGCTCATTTTCGGGGTGGCCGTTGTGGCCGCGCACCCAGGTGAATTTTACCTGGTGTAGTTTGTACAGTTCCAAAAAACGCAACCAAAGGTCTTTGTTCTTTTTATCCTTAAAGCCCTTTTGCACCCAGCTATATAGCCATTTTTTTTCAATAGGGTCGATCACATATTTCGAGTCGGAATAGATCATGATCTGCTGCCCCGGTTTCTTTACCGCCTCAAGCGCTTTTATCACAGCCAGCAACTCCATCCGGTTATTGGTGGTTTTACGGAAGCCCTCGGATAACTCTTTATAATGCTCGCCCGAGCGCAATATCACGCCATATCCTCCCGGCCCCGGATTACCGCTCGATGCGCCGTCTGTAAATATCTCTATCATATTTACAGCAAGTATACCAAATTTGGCATATTTATCCTGCCGTTAATTCATCATAAGCAGCATTCAGTGTTGTTTTGATGCCCGGCCCCTGCCAGTCGGTTACACCTGGTATTGCGGTTGCCATGGCTATTTCATCCTTTGTTTTTCCGGCCTTTATTTGGCTTCCAACAAAATCAACGGCACGTTCCATGTAATTTTGCATAGCTTTTATGTCGTCCATATTCCCGGTTACCTTTTCGGGATCAAAAGCATGGCCGAACACAAACAAAGTATCTTTGCTGAACTCTTTCTGTGCTTTTTCCAAACATTGTGCCCAGCTTTTTAGCGATGCACCGTGCGCCATATCAATAACAGGGTAGCGGCGGTTAAACACCAGGTCGCCGGTGTGAACAATGTTGGCATGCTCAAAATGTATCATGCTATCGCCATTTGTATGGCCCCGGCCAAAATAATGCGCTTTGATGCTCTCATCGCCTACCTTTATTTTCCAGGTATCGGTCCATGTCGTATCGGGGTAAAGCTGTTTGTCTTCCGTTTTACCTGCAACAGCAACAGCGGTTTGGTTTGCCAGCGAGTTTGCGTGTGCCGCCACCTTTTTTGCAATGCCTTTGAACGAGATATTCCCGCTGGTATGGTCGCCGTGGTGGTGTGTATTGATAAGCCACTCAAAAGGCAGGTCGGAGCGCTTTTCCAACTCCGTTATCAGGTGTGTGGCTTGCTCGGGGAACTCCGCATCTACCACAACTATACCGCCTTTGTTTATCATCCAGGCAATGGTGCCGCCCTTTTCGGTAAAGATGCCAACATTGCCCCTTAGGGTTTTTATCTGGAAAGGATCCTGCGCCAACGAAGCGAAACTTTTGTTGCGCAACAAGGCCAGCGATGCTAATGATAAACCTGAATTGAGTAGAAATTTACGGCGTTCCATTGAGTTTTGATTTTTAGTTTAAGGTACACAATAATATCGTACAAAAACAACAAAGGGTTGCCATTAGTGATTTCGGATTTCGGATGTTCGATTTCGGATTCTTGAATGTTAGGTTCAAAATAATAAATCCGAAATTCCGGATCCGAAATCGGAAATCAAAATACTACAAATTATTCTCCGTTCCCGTTTCATGCCTTAACATGCGGCCCGTATTTCTTTTATGCTTATTAGCTTGAAATTCCGCATCGAGGTTGTTTAGTGTGGTTCGATGTTCGGTTACCTGGGGTTGCTCCACTTCGTTCTCTTTTTTGTTGGTCACCTCTTTGTTCGGGTCGGCCTTGCGCTCAACCTCATGGCGTTCGGGTTGTTGTAACTCTTCGTTGTCTTTGCGTGTCACTTCACCGGGTTGGGTGTTGTGACTATTTTCTTTCAGTTCCATGATCTTATAAGTTTTACATTGGTTTGTACTTATAAGAACAATTTATTTCGTTAAAGTTTTGATTTATTTCGATATACTCTAAACTCAGACCTCAGATTTCCGACCTCTTCCTCACCGTCCGCTGCTCTATCCTCTTCTCATAATCTACACCCTTAAAAATGCGATGTACATAAATGCCGGGAGTATGTATATTATCCGGGTCAAGTTCGCCCGGCTCCACCAGCTCTTCCACTTCGGCAATGGTGATTTTGCCAGCCATAGCCATTACCGGGTTAAAGTTGCGGGCTTTTGAACGGTATACCAGGTTGCCCATCGTATCGCCTTTCCAGGCTTTTACAATAGCAAAATCGGCATCAAAAGCCATTTCCATCAGGTAATCTTTTCCGTTAAAGTTGCGCACCTCTTTGCCGATGGCTACTTCGGTACCAATACCGGCAGGGGTGAATATGGCGGGCATACCGTAACCTGCCGCCATACAGCGTGTAGCCAGTGTACCTTGCGGGATAAGCTCAACATCCAGCTCGCCTGTGAGCAACTGCCTTTCAAACTCGGCGTTCTCACCCACATAGCTCGATACCATCTTTTTCACCTGTCGGTTAGCCAGCAGCATCCCGATGCCAAAGCCATCAACACCCGCGTTGTTGGATATGCAGGTGAGGTTTTTTACACCGCTTTTGGCCAGTTCGGCAATACACTTTTCGGGCAGGCCGCACAGGCCAAACCCGCCCAACATCAGCGTCATGCCGTCGCTAATACCCGCTATCGCTTCCTTTGCAGATGCTACAACTTTATTCATAAGTATATAATTGGTACAACTAATTTAACACTCATCCCCTCATTTTGTTAATCCGTCAAAACAATTATCTATATCGCGTTATTAAACTAATAAACACAGGTCATGGAAACCAACGATACAAACAAGCCCAACGTTTACCGCGACGACCAGGGAAAAAACAAACAGGAAAAAGACCTGAAACGTTCTTTCCTTTTCGGCGATACTACCAAGGACACCCGTGCTCCCGGCATGGAAGGGCAGGGAATGGGCCGACATAAATTTGGTGAAGAAAACCATCCGCCTACAGGCAACGACCCGAACAACCCCTCGCAAAATGCCGGAACGACCAATGCCTTTTTAGCGCAAACCGACCCGTTGGAAGAGCATCCCGAAAACAACAATTTCAAAGTACAGGCCCAACAGGGCGAACCCGACTACGATAGTGCCCAACGCTACTCCCAAGGCCCTTCAGCAGCTATCCACAAACCCGATGATGACGATAAAGGCCCAAGCGAGTACATGGAATAGATTTTTGAATATCGAACTATCCAACCAATAAAATAATGAACTAATAAACCAATGAACTAATTACTGCCACACCACGGTCTTATCAATATAGGCTATCAGCTCATCGGCCATTACCTGGTGCTCTTTTATGGTAGGGTGCCCCGGCGTACCTTTATAATTGAAAATATAGCTCGATACCTTTTTATCGTTCAACTGTGTAACCGCCTTTTTGATATATCCGCCCCAGGGTAGTTCAGGCTTACAGGCGCTCATGCTGCCAAGCGCGCAAATGATATAGGCATTTGGGTATTTGGCTCGAATGCTCTTCACAAAGTTTTTGTAGGTATCTACAATAAAAGCCTCAGTAGGAGCGGTGTGGCCAAACCTTGCCTCGTACAATGGCCCACTGCCCGATTGTATAACTCCCGCATCGTTCTGAAACAGATCGAACACTACCACCTGCGGGGTGTATTTCTTAAAATCCCATTTACTGTTTGGGTCAAGCGGGTCCAGGCGATCGTAAATTTCGGGCATGGTGGCAGAATAATAACCCACCGTAACGCCAATACCGCTTTTGGCAATAAAGCTCCACTGCGCGTCATAATGCCTGGCCGTTAGCGCCGCGTAGGTAATGTAGTTGTTTTTATAACGACTCAGGTACGAGTCCTTCCCCGAAAAATCCTCAATAGCATACCCCGCCGTAATAGAGTTACCATAAAACTCGATGGCATGTTTTTTAACAGGTGGCGGTGGCAGGATGATAGCCTTGGCATCGAACTGAAAATTATAGAACTCGGTATGCCCGTCGCCCCACTCGCTGCGTTTGTACAGCTGCAGGGTATGGTTACCATACACCAGGCCCGATGCAAGGGTATATAAGCGTTTGGCCGTATCAGGGTGCAGCACCACTATCTTACCGTCAACTATCACGTTAAAGTAGTTGTCGCCACGCTCATCTCTAAGCAATGCTTTTACTGATGTCCCTGTAAAATTCACCTCCAGCGAGGTACCCGAGTAATACAATACAGCGCAATCACTTTTATAAGCAATGCGCCCCATCGTGCGCACATTGGCATCCTGCGCCGGGACAATTTTTTGACCCAGGGCAACAGGGCCGGCTAAAACAAAAACAACAAAAAAATAATGTAGGGGATTTTTTAAAAACATGGGTATTTATGGGTATCTCCTGCTTGTCATTGCGAGCGATAGCGTGGCAATCACTGAGACAGGTTGTGAACTATTTATTTCAATTTCAGTCTACCTTTTTCGCCATTGTTGGTCTTGTCACCAACAACCATAGTTGGGTGGTAAAAGGTGGTATTTTTCAATTTAATTTTGTCTTTATTCCTTGTTCCTTACACCTTCAGCCCTCCAAAAAAAGGGTGGTAAAAGGTGGTGTTTTTACAATTCAATTTAACTTAAACATGGGTATTTATGGGTATTGATCAATGTGCAAATGTGCCTTTGCAAATTAAAAATGACTTAATGAACAATAACCCAATGACAAAAAATATGGGTATTTATGGGTATTTTTTCAATACGCAAATACCTTTTTCGCTTCGCGCTCTGCTCTACGCGCTTTGCTCAAAAATATGGGTATTTATGGGTATCCTTCAAAGAACAATTTCAACGCTTTGCGCTCCGTACCATGCGCCTTGCGTCAAACACAAATATAATCAATTCCCCTCAAAAATCCACGCTCAAAAGCCTATTTCACCACATATCCCGCTATATCGGAAACCGGCACACCTTTATCGGTAACACCCTGCACAACAATCCTTATCTTACTCTTCGGGTCGGCATTGTAAAAGCTTACCGTCGCTTCGCCCTTGGCATCGGTGGTGATGTTAGGTTCCCAGTGTATGGTACTGCGGTAATCGGGTTTATCATCCGGCTTTTCGTAACGTGGCGCAAAAAAGGTACGGGCTTTAGTATAACCTACCACATCGGCCATGGTATTATCAAAAATATCTTTCACTTTTAATGAGCCGGGCCTTAATATCAGACTTACAGAATATAGCTTACCCCCTACAGTTTCCCGTGCATTTATGGTCATCTTGAGTACCCTGTCCATTGGCTGCCCCCAAAACGCGTCTTCTGCCGGAGGGAGTTCCCTTCCAATAGTAATAGGAGAATGATCGGTATAAACACCATATACACCAACTATTTTTGGTGGCAAATGGCCTACGGCGATATGTATAGGCCCACCATTTTCCTCCATTAACCAATATGCACCAGGTATAAGGTTAATCACATATTGCCCGATACATCCATATTCCTTTTGCTCTACCATTGTAATGGGATGTACCTCTGGTGGAAACACCTCTTTATAGCTTTTTATCTGTACGGTTTTAAGTGAGTTAATACCCGAAAAACTAAACTTTTGCTTGATCTTCTCCCGTGCCAGTATCGAGTCGGGGCTTATCGCGATCGTATCAATCGAAGCAATTACCGGCTTAACTGCCATCCTGTCCTGGAACAACGAATCAACAATGATCCAACCGCCTGTTTTTCCTTTGCTATTTCCATCAAGTTGTAACCCGTCGCTCCGTCGCGAATTGAAGTTGATGAACTGGTAACCATAAAACACCGCCCCATCTATCCTGAACCTCCCCGATGAATCGGACAGGGTATGAAATAACTTATCTCCAGTTGCTTTTGGCGCAAACATCGTAATGTTCATATCGGGTAAGGGTGTATTTTTCATCAGTTTACGCACATGTCCGGTTAAGGTTAATGCCTGCTCCACATCATACTGCTGCTTAAACTTGGTTTCTTCAAGGTCCTTCCATATAAAACCGCGCCAGCCCTGGGTCATCAACAACAGGTCCATTTGCTTATCGCGATTGGCATTGGCCTCATCAAAATATCTTTCGGGATGTTCGATAGCGCCTTTTATTTCCGACTGTAGTTCGAGATAGGTGAGGATATTGGCAGGCTGTACATTGGTCATGTCCGCATCAACTGCCACTAACGACAGGTTGGTTTTGGTGCTGTCGCTCAGTTTTATCTTAATGGTAGTTTTTTGTTTGGAATGATATGCGGTCGAATCGGTTGCTACCGTAAGCTTCGTGCTATTGGCACGATGTAAATAAAATAGCCGCTCGCCTAATGGTTTAGCATGGTCGTCAAACAACGTTACTTTCGAAATTCCTTCAGGGAAACCGGCATCCGGTATTTGTATAATATTGTTTTTTTGCTGTATCCTTACCTGTTCCTTAAAAAGTATTTTACCCGCATGGCTGCCCACTACAATAAGGTTGGTGCCACCTGTTTCATATAGTGAATAACCATTGCAATCAATTTCGGTAGTAATTACCGGTGCAGCATAGCTCACACCCAATGTAAAGCCCTTTAGTTTCGCATCGGGTAATTTAAAGTTGCAAAGCTTACCCTTTATACTTGCCTGCGCCGTATATTTTTGAGTTTCATCAGGTTCGAGCGTAAATGAGCCAAAGCCTAAACTATCGCAGCTAAATTTGGCAACCAATCGGTTCGACGAAGCAAATATTTGCCCCGAAACGGCAATGCCTCTTCCATGTTCATCCTCAGCCTTTACCGCCACTACCGAGTTTACACCATTAACCAACCCTCCGCCTTCGGGAAAGAATCGTACCAGCGGAGTAGAGATCAATGTATCTTGTTTGACGGTAACTAACTGCTTCTTATTCGCTTTTTTTATGGAGTTATTGATATTGAGAGTCGTAGCCTTTTTACCCGAAGTATTAACAATGCTTACATTCTTTTCAAACACAAACTTATCGCCAAAATTGCGCATCCAGTTGGTATAGGCGCGTATGCGGTATAACCCTGTCGATAGGGTGTCGGGTAGTTTAAAATCTCCGTTTCCCAAACCATTTTCCATCCTGAGCACATGCAACATGGTTATCTTCAACCCCGGACTTATCAACTCAACATACAGGTTATGGCTATAATTAATGGGTTTGTGGTTCTGCCCGTCAACCAAATAAGCTTTAAACCAAATATCCTCGCCCTGGGTGTAAATATCCCTATCGGTATGCAGGTACACCTTTTCGTAAAAGAATGGGATAGCGGCTTGCTGCGCTTTTACAGCGAAAGCACAAAGACAAATCAAAAAGCAATAAAATAAACGCTTTGCAATGCTTTGCATAACAATGGTTTAGGTTTGGTTAAGCTAATATAACATTATTTCACCACATATCCCGTACTTGCCGAAACAGGCACACCCTTATCTGTAATGCCCTGTACAACGATCCTGATCTTACTCTTCGGGTCGGCATTGTAAAAGCTTACTGTGGCTTCGCCGTTGGCATCGGTGGTTATGTTGGGTTCCCAGTGTATAGTGGTGCGGTAGTCGGGTTTGGTTATGTTATCTTTACCATCGTACAATGGTTTGTAAAACGTACGGGCCTCATAATAGCCGTTCATATTAGCGATCTCGCTACCAAAATCTTTATTTTCAAATGCGCCTGGCAGCGTATCAATATATATAAAGAAAATATCATTTCCGGTCATCGTAACCCAATGCCTTACCATAATTCTCTTTACTTTATCTAAACCCAGGTTCAATATAATTTCGGGAGGGAAAAACCGGTTAAATTTTCCATCTACAATATAAAATGGAGGCATCTTTTGACCCCACATCATAAAGCTTACACCCAGGTTTACATCCTGCTTAGCTTCGGGACACTTTTGCAGCACAAACCATTCAACGGTCTTATATTCCAGGTCTTTAGAGGTAATATTAAATATCTCATCCGGGTAACCAAAGGGGATGAGCCCTCCTAAGGTTTCTAACCCATCTATTATTTTCGGTTGCTTTTTGTCTGTTATTTTAACCTCTCTCAACTGCTTGCCTTCGGGCTTTAGTGCCAGTTCCCGTTTTTCAGTTTGCCTTTTGGTAAGTTGTGTAAGCAAACTTGTGTCAATTTTTGTGTCAATTACCGTTTTACTTACCGGTAGTGGCTCACTAATTACCGAATCCATCAGCAACCAGCCATCGCGTTTACCTTTATCATTCCGTGCGGTCAATTTCAAGGTTTGAGGGCCTTGCAGGTTCAGCCCGTCAATATAATATTTCCCTGCCGAGTCGGTCCTCGCCGAATACAATTTATCGCCCACGGCCTTAAAAGCCGTTAGCGTAATATTCATATCCTTTATGGGCTGCTTCCCAAACCTTCCCCTTACCATGCCCGATACCGTAAAGCCCTGCTCGGGTGCATAGCTTAGCCTTATAGCAGTATCAGCCAGGCGGTGCCATACAAAATCGCGCCAGCCCTGGGTAAGCAGCAACAGGTCCATTTGTTTAAAGCGGTTAGCATTATTAGTATCAAAATACAGTTCAGGATGTGTGATCTTCCCCTTAACCTCCGATTGCAATAACAGGTACGATGCGATATCCCCCGCCTGAACCGGTACCATATCGGCATCCACCACCGCCATGGATAGGTTAGCCTTCGCATTATCGCCCAGCTTAATTTTAACGCTTGTTTTTTCCTTCGCCGAATATTCCGCTTTATCGGTACTTAAACCAACTTGCGTTTGCCCGGCGTGGTGTACATATAGTAAGCGTTCGGCCAATGGTTTCGAGCGTTCATCGTAAAGGGTTACGCTTACAATGCCTTCGGGTATTTGTGTATCGGGTATTTGCAGTAACAACGAGTTTGATGTGAGCTTAACCTGTTCCTGGTAATAAACCTTGCCGGCAAGTTTTAGCGTTACTACAAGATTATTCCCGGCATTTTCCTGCAACGAAAATGAGTTGCAGTTAATACTTACCAGTATGTTTTGTTCTATTGTACTGGCGCTTATCACAAAGCCTTTTATCAGCGCTTTTGGTAATTCTGTCTTGGTTTTTTCTTTACGATAAATTATGGTTGCCGTGTAATCCTGGGTATCATCAGGTTCTAAATTAAAACTCCCCATCCCCAAACTATCGCAAACAAATTTAGCCACCGTTCTGCCCGATGAGGCTACAACCTCGCCGTTCAATGCGACGCCTTTGCCTGTAGCATCCTCGGCCCTTACCGCCACAATCGAACTTACCCCGTTAACCAGCGAGCCGCCTTCCGGAAAAAAGCGAACAATGGGTGTAACGGACAATAAAACAGTTTTTACAGCTTTTTGCGAAACAGGTTTTGCCTCAGTAATTGCAGCTTTAGCCGGAGTATTACCGATGATGTTGATCTCCTTTTCAAAAACCAAATTATTACCCGAATTGCGCATCCAGTTGGTGTAAGCACGCAGGCGGTATTTGCCGGGTGCAATGCTATCGGTCAGCCTGATATCGCCATTGCCCAGGCCATTCTCCATTCTCAACGTCTCACGTTTAATGATGTTGGAGTTGGGCGCGATAAGCTGCACATAAACATATTTGCTACAAGCTGAAAGCAGATTATGTTT
>JACXTT010013909.1_pt1 | contig 10567 bp, 11 predicted proteins | sample 9270951 | NCBI WGS metagenome assembly JACXTT01 (sample SAMN15532306, study PRJNA645909) | rock metagenome | isolation source: weathered quartz diorite | place: Puerto Rico | collected 2017-06-21
CTTAACCCGGCGACGGCTTCGGTGTCCTTCGTCTCCGTCGCCCTCGCTTTCGGCGTCGTCGTGATCGTGATCACGCTCACCAGCACCAGCAACGTCCCCAGCAGCGTCCGTGAACCAACCGCTTCCCCACCCACGAAATATCCCAATGCCACCGCAACCAGCGGATTGACGTAGGCGTAGGTCCCCACCTTGGTTGGTGACTCGTAATGCAGCAACCAGACATAAGCAGTAAATCCAACAATCGAGCCCGCAATGATGAGATACACCAGTGCGAACCATGCCCGCCCGCTAACCGCTTGCACCTGAAAACCCGTAAATTCGCCCGTCAACCCCGCCAGCAGGAATAACAGCGCCCCACCGCTTAACATCTGGGTCGCAGCACTCATCGGCTTCGATGCCGGAAGACGAAGCCGCCGAGTAAAAATCGTAGCCACCGACCAGGTCACGGACGCCACTAGCAGAGCGATTGCACCGGTACGATTGACCGGAACCTCACCCAAAGAAAACGAATGATTCACCAGCACAGCAACACCGCACAAACCCACGACGAGGGCGAGGCTGAGCCGGACCGTTAGTCGTTGCGTGCGCAGGAAGATAATCTCCATCAGAGTGATAAAGACCGGGATCGTTGCCAGGATCACGGCCGCAATACCCGAGGGCACGCGCTGCTCGGCCCAAAACAAGCAACCATAGTCGACGACGAAGATGAGCGCCCCGAGCGCGGAGGCCGCAACCCACTCGCGGCGGTTCGGATCCGGCGTGCCGCTGAATCGCAGCCAGGCGTACATGACCAGGCCGGCTGTGAAAAAGCGGGTCGCCGCCAGCAGAAAAGGCGGGACTTCATGGACGCCAATGCGGATGGCCAGAAACGTCGATCCCCAAACGAAGTAAATCATGGCAAATGCCAGCAGGATCTTCCAGGAGGGCGGTCGGGCGTCAGTTTCCATCTGAATCTCCTCCGTTTCTGCTGCCATTTCCGAACCTTGTGTGATAGATGTTCAGACATCATCCCCGGAATCACATTTTGCTATGAAAGATTCTTGTAGGAAGGAGAATTTCTCCTCATGCTGCTTTCCATCCGGCTCCGGGCGAAAGACAACCCGCTCAATTCCCCCATCCGCTGTGGATCGACGCCTTTGGCCGCCATCAGCACCTGAAATTTTTCTCCCATGCCAACCGGGGTAACCAGGTGCTTGAGCTGCAATGCCGCCTTAGCTCGTTCCTGTGGCAAGCGGCAATCCTCGAACACGTCGGCAAATTGATCCTTCTCGCCGATTCCCATCAGGAACTGCGACTGCGTGAGCAATGGCTGCGTGCGCACACCGTTTTCTTCCGCCGCCGCGGCCAGCGCCGTGAAGTTTACGTGCGTCGTAAGATCCTGCTCGCCGGGTGCTTGGTACGGATTCGCACTTGTAGAGTGCTGCCGGTAGGCCATCAGGGTTCCGCGATGGCGGCCGGCCAACTGTTCCTGGCGGGTGTAGCCGTAGTCGATTACGCTGATAATTCCTCGATCCATCGCCCCCGCCAGGCGCACCATGTGGCGGTGCGCAAGCTGCGAAACCTCGATCCGTTCTCCCGGTTCCGGATGGACGCCATAGCGGTCAAGGAACTCCAATTCTTGGTTTGAAGGAAGAACCCAGACTTCGACAAAGCCGCCATCTCGAATCGAAATGCGGAGCGCTCCCTGTGCACTGACAATCTCCACCGGAATCGCATCAAAGAATTCGTTGGCGAAGATAAGGAGCGGAACTTCAGGGGCCAAAGTCCTGGTGAGCGCCCTCCCCCCCGATGCGACTGGAATCGTGTCCTTCCCGCCGTCCGCCACGCTACTGCTTCCCACTAACGAGGCTCGGCCCTTCTCCAGAAATCTGGCCAGGGTTTCCTGGAGCTTCTTTCGAAGAGCTGGCGACCGTTCTGATAGTGAGTAGTGCAATGCCTCATAGAACTCGGGAAACTTCTTTCCCGACCAATTGAGCACGTCCTGCGCAAACAACCCCCTGCCGGGACCCAGCTCCAGAATCTCCACCTTCGCCGGCGATCCCAACACTCGCCACATTTCTTCGAACTGACGCGCCAGCAGGCGTCCAAAAATTGCATGCACATCGCTCGATGTATAGAAATCGCCGGCCTTACCGAATTGCTCAGCATTGCGTGAGTAATAACCCAGTTCAGGGTGGTACAGGCACAACTCCATGTAGCGCGAAAACGGAATCGGCCCACGCTCGCCAATTTCTTTCACGATGATCTGGCGCAGGCTCACCCGTCTCTCCGCCGACGCTCCGCCCGGTCCTGCGGTGTGCGGATAAACATCTCGACCATATAGTCGTGCAAGCAGTCGTACAACTGTCTCTGGAACGCCCATTCAAACTGCGGATGATCGAGATCACGCGGGTGAAACTCGAAGGCGTAGGTGTGCACAGGAACGGGAGGGTTTCGGAAATGAATCAGGAGTTCCACCCCTTCGCCTTTGGCGCGCGCTGAAAAATCCAGCAGCGGATGCTCATAGAGCTTTAATTGGGCAACAACGCGTTCGAGCCTGGGATTGGCCGCATCGGTCACTAAATGATTCTAACGGGAGTTGCGGCTACGCGCCTGAAGGGGTTGTGGGGTCAGATAGGACAGTTATTAGAAACCACTCCGTGCTCAGTCATTCATATCTCAGCGCTTCGATCGGGTCCAACTTGGCCGCCTTGATGGCGGGCAACATGCCGCTCACGATTCCCACAAGACTAAGAATGCCGGTTGACCAGATCAGCGTGGCGGCGTCGATGGTCAGGTGAATATCACCTTCGTCAGCGCCCTCCTGAAAGGCGCTCCAAAGGGTCAGTGAGGGAACCGACCAGGAGACCAGGTAGGCGAATGCCACACCCAGCAGCCCGCCGAGCGCTGTGATCACCATGGCTTCTGCCAGGAACTGAAACAGGATATGCCAGCGATGCGCGCCCAATGCCTTTTCTACGCCTATCTCGCGAGTGCGCTGCGTCACCGAAACCAGCATGATGTTCATCAGTCCGACTCCTCCGATCCCCAGCGTAAGCAGACCGATGAAGCCCAAGAGGATCTTGATGCCGGTGGTAATCACGCGCAGATCCATCAGGTCGGAAAACACATCGAACACGAATACCGCCCGCTCATCCTTCGGATCGAAGCCATGATGGAAGGCCATCGAATAGCGCAGAGCCTTTACCACTTTGGCGTTATCGCCTTCGTACTCCATGACGATGGAGTTCAAGTAGAACGTGTCCTTGAGATCGCTCATGGCGCTAAAAGGCACGTAAATGTGCTCATTCAGATTGTCGTCACTGTTGTTGATGACGTGTTTGAGGATGCCAACGATCTGGTAGGAGATCCCGTCTACCCGAAGGCTCTCGCCGATCGCGTTCTGTCCGGAAAACAGCTTTTTTTTGGCATCTGAGCCGATGAACGCCACTCGCGCATGCGTGAAATCCTCGGCTTCGCCAAAAGGAGAGCCTTCCGCGAATTCCATGCGGCGCATGCGCGGGTATACCGCGTACACCCCGCTCACCCCGTAGCTCGCGCTGCGCGTCCCCCAACTCACCGTGGATTGCTTGAACACCTCGGGCGAGAGCCGTTTGAGCAGCGGCACTTCAGCGCGAATATAATCCAGATCGTTCACCGTGAGGCGGACTTCGCTACCCGCCTTGGTTCCACCGACTTGCTGTGAGGTACGTCCGGGAAACAGAAACACCAGGTTGGTGCCAAACGAGCGAAACGCCGTCCACAGTCCGCGCTCGAACCCCGCCCCATAGGCCAGAAGCAGCACTACCGTGGCAATGCCCCAGGCCATCCCCAGCATGGTTAGAATGCTGCGCCGTTTGTTGTATCGCAAGGCGCCGTAGGCCTGTGATCCAAGCTCCCGCAGCATGATTAGTTTCGCCTCACGCTTATTCCTGTCTCATAGCTTCCACCGGAGCCAGCAACGCCGCTTTGCGCGCCGGATAAATGCCGGCCACAATCCCGGCAATCGCCAGCGAAAGAATGGCCGCGACCGCCGAAGTCGGCACAATGCGCGGGGTGTCGAAGCCCTGGGGAGCGGGCAACTGCGCGAGCGCGGCTACAAAAACGGTCGAGATCAGAAGTCCAATCCCCCCGCTGAACATGGTGAGGAATGCTCCTTCGATGAAAAACTGAGTGAGGATGTTGCGATAGGTAGCGCCCAGAGCCTTGCGCAGACCAATCTCCCGCGTTCGCTCTGCCACCGACACCAGCATGATGTTGACAATGCCAATCGCGCCCAGAGCCAAGGTTACGAATCCCACCACGCCAAGAAAGTAATCCATGGCATCGAATATCTTGCCCACGCGCTGCGAGTTTTCGATCGTGTCCCAATCCTCAAATGCGTCTTCCATTTTGGGATCGAACCCATGGCGGCGGGCGATAATCTGGTGAATCTCCTGCTTGGAGCTCAGGTGTTCGGACTTGACCAGGGGGCGGTAGTTGATGAAGGAAAGCGCGCTCTCCGAGTTCTGCTCCTTCAACGGAAACAGGCCGCGCATGGTCTCAACCGGGACAAAGATGCGGGCGTTGGTGCCGTTGTTGCCATCTTTCCCCACCTTGGCCAGCACGCCGATCACGTCAAAGCGAATGCCGTTCAGCAACATGGTGGCGCCCACGGCGGGCCGTCCCGGGAAGACGTTTTTGAGCAACTCCCATCCCACCACAGCAACCCGGCGATGCTCGCTATTGTCCTCGTCGTTCAGCCAACGTCCGGTTCCAACCGGCACGTTGCGAATCTGGTTATATTCCGGCGTCACTCCGAATACCTGCCCATTGGTGGAGCCATATTCGCTGACCGCACGAATATCCTCGCGGTTGATTACCGGCGACAGGGCCCGTAAAGTACGCGCTTCGTTGCGGATCGCCAGGTAGTCTTCATAGGTGAAGCGATAGGTCTGTCCAGACTGCAGGCTGCCCGCCACTGCCGGAATGCGCCCCGGGGAAACGAACATGATGTCCTGCCCCAGGGTGGCCAGGTTGCGTACCTGGCCGCTGCGAAAACCCTCGCCTAGACCCACCAGCAAGAGGAGCGATCCGACGCCCCAGGCGATGCCAAACATGGTCAGAAATGACCGCAACTTGTGCGCCCAGAGGGTGGACAGCGACTGGCGAACAATCTCTAAGAGCATTTTCATGGAGAGTTTCGGCGCCCGGCGTAGACCGCTCACCCCGACCACTCTCTATTACGTCGCTCGAGGGCCGCAGGTTCCCGAAATATGTCGCTCTTGCGTTAGACCGCCCAGCCGCGAAAAGGATAGGTTCTCTTGTGGCACCGGATCCCATCCGTAGTGCTGGCGCCTTGCCGGCTGCCCCTGGGGTATCCCCTAATGGGACGCGCGGCGGCAGCCGTAGCGCCCTAGGGCTGATTGCTTCTGCTAACCAGCCCCCGAAGGTGGCGTCTAAACGACCGTTCTGTTCCATATGGGGCTCGCCGCAAACTTACAACTCAGATGGGGGAGGCTTCGACCATGTTCAACCCGATGTTCAAACCAGCGATGTTCAAGCAACTTGCCATTAACCTGTTTGTGTGGACGCTGCTGTTAATCGATGGGCTTCTTCTCTTCGGGCCCGCAGCCAATGCGCAGTCCGCCGTTCTGAATCTGCCCCGATCCAGCCAGCACGCCGTGTTGACGCAGAGAATCGGAATTACCGACATTACCATCAACTACCACCGTCCCCTGGTAAACAAACGGAAGGTCTGGGGAGGGCTGGTGCCCTACGGACAGGTCTGGCGCGCCGGAGCCAACGAAAACACTACCATCGAGTTCAGCGACCCCGTAACCATCGAGGGTCAGGCGCTGCCTAAGGGCACCTATGGTTTGCACATGATTCCTGGCGAGAACGAATGGACCGTCATCTTTTCCAGAAACTTCACTTCCTGGGGAAGCTTTACCTATGACCAGGCCGAAGACGCCCTCCGAGTCACGGTCAAACCTCAAACCACGGATTTTCACGAAGCACTCACCTATGACTTCGATGATGTCGGACCGGATTCCTCGGTAGTAACGCTGCGCTGGGAGAAGGTCGCAGTTCCTGTCAAAATCGGAGTCAACACCCACGAGGTCGTCGCCCAGGACCTGCACCATCAGCTTCGCGGCCTGGCCCAGTACACATGGGACGGCTGGGACGACGCCGCCAACTATTTTCTGCAGGAGAAAGTCAATTTTGACGAAGCGCTGAAATATGCCGACCGCTCGATTCAGAACGAACGGCGCTATGACAATCTGATGACTAAGTCGCGCGTGCTTGATGCCCTGAACCGCAAGGAGGAAGCCACGGCCGCGCGCAATCAGGCATTGGCCATCGCCAATGCCATTCAAATGCACACCTACGCCCGCCAGTTGCAAAACGACGGCAAGCAGTCCGAGGCCTTCGCCATCTTCAAGGAGAACGCCAAAAAGAACCCGGATCAGTGGGTTGTGCACGTCGGCCTATCGCGCATGTACTCGGCTCAAGGTGACTTTGCCGGTGCCCTCAAGGAAATGAACACGGCTCTTGCTAGTGCGCCGGAGGGCCAAAAGCCACCGTTGCAGGCCTTCGCCAAGCGCCTAGAGGAAAAGAGCGACATCAATAAGTAATCCAGAGTACGCATCTCAGGGCGCTCTCCGCTCTCCGCAGAGCGCTCCGATGGCAGCTTTCCGCTTTTGCGGGGGTTGCTTGGGTGGGTTCTGGTCCTAATTCGCGGAGTGGTGTTGCCGAAACAGAGGCGGAGGCGGATTCCATCGCCTCCGCTTCCGGTTGTTCCATCTGCGGAAGGAAACGTCATTTGAATCCCTCCGGGCGAGCAGTATCGTTCGGGGACATGCGTCTTCACTGTTTGTTAGCCGGGCAGGTTCGGTGCGAGCCCAGAGACAGAGTTCCCTCGATCGCGCAATGATGTGCCGCAGTACGGACAATAGAGATAATCTACGCCCACCGGGCGCTGGCACTGAGGGCAGTTCGGACTCAGCCTGTAATTACACCGAGGACAGAAGTTGAATCCCGTTTGAACGGCATTGCCGCATTGTGGACATGCGCTCTGCAATGGCTGTCGCAGTACAAAGTAAAGAATGATGCCGAGAGCGTTGGGAATAAAGACGGCCACAATCGTCCAAAGAACCGGACTCATACCGCGTCGTTTCGCGTCGCCGCTAATGTAGCCGATGAACAGCAGGTAGCAGCCTCCTGCAATGCCGGCCAACCCCCCAAGCACAGCTCTTGCCCATACAGGCGGCGCGTCCGAATGCCGAGCCAAGGCAACATTGAAGAAGATTTGCGCGGCGACAAATACGATGCCCGCGAGCGCCCACGCCCACGACGGAATCATCTTCATTTCCGCACTTAGTCCGGTTTGAGATTCGCTTCTAATCTGCATCGCCGTTTCCGCGTTCTTATCTCCGTTGCCTTTCTCCATTGTGGGTCAAGCAAGTGCCGCGCGTCAGGAGCAGCGCACTCACGACCAGTGCCGGCGCGATGAAGAAAACCATAAAGCTTGTTTGCCAAACCAGGGTCGAGGCTCCCACCAATTCGCCCATCCATGCAAACAGTCGCCACAAAAGCGGGACAGTCAGCGTCGCAGAAAGGCCCACACCGAGACATGCCGTCCCCACCAACCAGAGGCGCTCGCGCGTCTCCTGAAGCCTGCTCGCGTGGAACCGCACCCGCATCTGTGTAGCTCGCACCAGGCGGGAATCGGCGGCCCAAGGCTGAGAACGCAACGCGCGAACTATCCGGCCAGCTGCTGCGGCATAATCACGGCAGGCTGCGCACTCCTGCAGATGGTCCCGCAGCCAGACCTGCTGCGCATCCGAGAGACCATCTCCCAGAGCGCTTAGCTCCCGTGCCTGGTCATGCGCGTTCCGCGTCATGCCTGTGCTCCTTTCAGCCGCGACATCAGCATGTTCAACCCGCGATACAGCCGCGACTTCACCGTTCCCAATGGAGCCCCGGTCACCGTGGCGATCTCCTCCAAAGCCAATCCCTCCTGAAAGCGCAGAACCACGGTCTCGCGATATTCCGCCGGAATGCTCACCAGAGCGGCGCTGACACGCTCGGCTTGCTCATGTTGCTGTACCACTTCCCAAGCCATGGGCCCAGTGTCGGCCGGTTCGAGCGAAGGGTGCTCTTCATTCTCCATCAGCCCATTCAGGCTGACAGGACTCTTCTTCCGCAAATAATCGATTGTCAAATTCCGCGCCACCGCATAGAGCCAGGTGCTGAATTCGTGTTTGCCGTCGTACTGATGGCCGCGCTCCAGCACACGAATCCAGGTTTCCTGGAAGAGGTCCTCTGCCAGTTCACGACTTCCTGACAGGTGCACCAAGTAACGAAGAAGCCGATGCTGATATTGCTCGATGAGACGGTCCAGCAAGTCCGGATCGCGCCGGCGGAGACCGCGAGCAATGGCGCAGGCGTCGGATTCCATCGCATTCACAGAGCAAAAGGCTAGGGCGTTCATGCTACCCGGATATACGGGCGAGAGCCCACAAAAGATGCAACGCTCGAGACAGTCTCATGCAGCACGCGCTAAGGCATTCATGCTTAGGTAGATGCTCGATTCGCACAAGTCCGGGTTGAGACCAATCCGCTTCGTTCTCGGAGGCAAAATCTCCAACCCGCCTCCCGGCCTAAAATCGGGCGCGATCGCGCGGGTCGTCACCGGACGCTCGGAGGTGTGATCCCGGTGCGGGCCTTGTTGGCTGAATTGCACGCTGGCAGAATGGTGCTATGCAGAATCCGCAATGGCTTGCATGGGCTCGGCGCTTTCAGGCGCTTGGGCAGAATGGACTTGCTTACTGCAAAGACCCGTACGACCGTGAGCGCTATGAAGAGATCCGACATCTCGCGGCAGAAATGATGGCAACGGGCGCACGCACGCCTGCTCCTACCCTGTTTGTCGAGGGGTTCATGAATGAAGTGGGTTATGCAACCCCCAAGATTGACATACGCATCGCGGTTTTCGATCGAGACCGGATATTGCTTGTGCAGGAGCGGGAGGATGGCCTCTGGACGTTGCCGGGCGGTTGGGCGGACGTCGGGGATGCTCCCAGCTCTGCCGCTGCTCGTGAAGTGAAGGAGGAGTCTGGATACGAGATCGTTGTGAAGAAACTAGCCGCGGTCTACGACAGGGATAAACATGGACATCCCCCGATGGCGTTTCATGTCTACAAACTGTTCTTCCTTGGTGAGCTTTGCGGTGGGAAGGCGGAAAGCAGCCTGGAGACGAGTGCGGTAGATTTTTTCGGGGAGAATCGCCTTCCACCGCTGTCGGTCGCACGGGTTACGCCCGGTCAAATCAAACACATGTTTGATCACTACCGAAACCCCGCATGGCCGACTTCTTTCGACTAAATTGGATTCGATCCGACCACGAAGCATAGAGACCTACGACGGGGCGACATCCTCGAGCAGAACCACTTCCCTACCCATACGCCGGCCCACTTCCATCGTAGCGGCCAGGGTCTCGTCGTCGGTCTCGCTACCTCGGATGATTTCCAACCGCGCCTCCGCCTGTCCTGGATCGGGGAAGCGCATGCCCACGCAATTCCGCGGGCGGTACGTAACGCGCGCGATTTCGCTGATGCTGAGGGTAGTCAGGTTGGAAACAAGAATCGTTGCGGGGCGGCAAATCTTGTCGAGCAGGGTGAAAATCTCGATCTTGGATTCCATCTCGTCCGGGCCGGCTTCGATCACCAGGTCGGCGGCTCGCGCCGCGTCTTCGACACTGTCGGCAAATTCGATGCGGGAGAGCGCGGCATCGGAGGCGCCAGATGAAATCCTCCTCAACGTTGTAGCTTGATCGAGGCTGGCTCGAATTTCGATCCCCGCGCGGCGTAGGGCGTTGGGCAACAGATCCTCCAGAATCGTGCGGTAGCCCCCCATTGCAGCCGCCAGCGCAATCCCCCTGCCCACTCGGCCGGCGCCAATGACCGCAATGGCGCGGACGCCTGAAGCCACTACTGCCCCTTGTCCAGCTGTCCCAATAGGGTGTTAAGGTTAGTGCTAGCGGCGCGTATGTTCTCGGCAAGACGCTTGCGCTCCTCCCCATCCATCAACGGAATGGAGGCACTGATGCGGCGAAGCGTCGTGTTGATATCATCGACGTAGTTGATGAGACGGATAAGTTCTCCGGTAGCTGCCATAGTTCAACCTGCTCCTATCGCCCGCCTTGCGGGCGTAACCCCCTTGACCAACGGATGAAATGTATCTAAAAGTCCAACCCAGCGAGGTAATGTCACCATTCTCAACCGTGCCGCGGGTTTAGTAAAGGCACGTTGGTGATCAACCCGCTTCGGTCGTGGCCAGCAAAATCACCGCACCCCCCCGACGGGCGCTACGCGGTGCGGATTTCCACTGTGACTTGTCGCAAACTCGATCCTGGTCATCACTTTGGTAATAGTCATGATCAGTGTTATTTATGGGCCTTCCGGATCCTTCGCGGAATCTAATGATGATATGAGCGACAAGCCTTTGAAGCGTTACCTTTTTGCCAGCGACTTCGATCAGACCCTGACCTTCGACGATTCGGGGTATGTGTTGAGCGAACTGGTGGGGATTCCGACCGCGGAAT
>JACXTT010013910.1_pt1 | contig 10567 bp, 11 predicted proteins | sample 9270951 | NCBI WGS metagenome assembly JACXTT01 (sample SAMN15532306, study PRJNA645909) | rock metagenome | isolation source: weathered quartz diorite | place: Puerto Rico | collected 2017-06-21
ACCCTCCCGAATGCCAGCGACGACTCGCTGCCGTCGAAGGTGAAGGAACCCTTTGTGTTCTACGGGGTTCCGACGAGAGCGGGCGACCGGGGTCGAACCGGCGACGTCCAGCTTGGGAATCTGTCCGCGCGTGTAAGCAAGACGTGGGCCGTTCTTAGGATTTCGCGGACTTATTTGCGGGGTGCGTGCCCCGAGGTGCCCCCGCATGCGCGGGCGTACTGCCACCAAAACTGCCACCGTGGTCGAGCTGCTTGACGGCCTGGTGGAGATGGCTCTGCGAGAGGTGTGCGTAGCGGAGCGTCATCGCGAGCGTCTTGTGGCCCATGAGCTCGCGGATGCTGTTCAGGTCCACCCCCTTCATCGCCAGCCGCGAGGCGAACGTGTGGCGGAGATCGTGCCACCGGAAGTCCTCGATCCTGGCCCTCCGCACCGCCGGGTTGAAGACACGCTGCCGGAAGTTCGTCGCGTTCAGCGGTGTCTTCCCTGCTCTGCTCGGGAAGACCCAGCGGCTCTGGAACCGGCTCGGCAGCGAGCGCAAGATCGCGGTCGCGGTGTCGTTCAGCGGCACGTGCCGCGCCCCGCCGTGCTTCGACCGCGGGATCGTGAGGACGCGGTTCGCCAGGTTCACGTGCTCCCAGCGGAGTCCGAACTGCTCGCTCTGCCGGAGCCCCGTATTGAAGGCGAACTCCACGATCTGCCACTGAGAGGGGTCGTGCTGCTCGCGTAGACGAGGCTCTTCGTCATCGGTCAGGAAGCGCACGCGGCCGCTCGGCTCGCGGAAGAATTTGACCGCCTTCGCGGGGTTCCGCTCCACGAGCCCGTTGGCGAGGGCCACGCTGAAGACGCGTCGGAGAAAGGAGAGCTCTCGGTTCACCGTGGCTGGCTCGACCTTCGCCCGACGCCGGGTCGCCCACGTTTGAATGTCCAGTGGCAGGATCCGGCGCAGCGGACGATGGCCGAAACGGTCGATCCAGACGCGACCGTGTCGCTCGTACTCAGCGAAGGCGCGCAGCCGCAGTCGCTCGCCCTCGAGGTACTCTGTCACGAAGCTATCGAATGGGACGTCATGCTGCGGGGTCGGAAGGCGGCCCTCGCGGGCCTCCGTCTTCCGCTGTTGATACCGGTTGATCGCCGCCTGCTTCCCACCGACCTTCTCACGGCGACGCCGGCCGTCAACGAAGTACTGCACCCACCAGACGTCTGAGCCTGGCGGGTACTCGTAGACACCGCGATACTTCTTCGCCGCGGAGCGTGCCATCTTCCGCTATTGCCCCAGCGCGGCCGTCGTCGACGGAAATACGTTGGGCGCTGCGAACGCGGGGCGCTCACCATTCGCGATCAGGCGCTCAAGATCGGAGCGGCGAATGCGCAGTAGCCGGCCGATCCGCACGCTTGGGATGCGCCCGGCATAGGCCCACTTGTACAGCGTGCGGGAAGACTTCAGGCCGAGCGTCGCAGCGGCCTCGGCCACGTCGAGAAGACGGTCCGGTAGAGCCTTCGTCGGGGACAGGCACTCTGCGGCGCGGTGGCTACGCGCCGGGCTCTTCAGCTGCACGTCTCAACCTCCGACATGCCCCTGGATGCCGATCGACACCGTCGCGGCGGCCGACCTTCCAGGCGGTGGAGTTGGCGCTCGAGCCGCCGGATCGCAGCGAGCACGCCCCGCAATTCGCGCTGGAGGAGCGTGCGTCGCTCTCGCCGAAGCCGCGCCTCATTACGGGCCTCACGATTGTCTTGCACGCGGGTTGTTCTCCTTTCGGACACAGCGGGCCCACGCTTCAGAGAAGGAGCGCAGTGGACCGCGTCCCGTCTCTCCGTCGTCAGCGCAGCGGGTACACGCGCCGCGTACACTCGGCGGACGCGACCCGGCACACCTGCGCGACGACGTGCGCTGGCAGCACGTCGACATCTCCCCCGCGCTGTCGCCCCACAGAGCCGGCCCAGGCGACCGCACCGCGGTCGGTGCGCCGACACTGCACTGGGTGCTCCTCGACCAACAAGGTGATGGCCTGGGCGGGACCGGCGCCGGAACGGGATTCGAGGGCGACGGGTTGCTGGGGCGGCCGACTCACGCAACCGATAACATACACGGACGAGGCATATTTGTCAAGTTATTTGACATTGCTGTACTTGACTTATGCCATGCGTTCCGTTACACGGCGATCCGTGACGATCCGAGCGCCACACGCCGAGGGACAGGCCGCCCGGGCGACGGAGCTCCGGCACATCCGGGCGCAGGAGCGGAAGCTACGCCGGGAGAAAGTCCGCCTCCTGCGCGAAGAGCTTGCATCCCTCCGCGAGCGGGTCCGCGCGGTGGAGCGCGAGTTGCGGCAACTGGGAGAGCGCGAACCCGTGAGCGGCGCCGGGCGCATCCGGTGGACCGACGTGTTCGAGCAACTCGACGATACGTTCACGGCGTGGCAGATGGCGGAACTGACCGGCGTGCCGCCGAGCCATATCGGCACCGTGGCGCACCAATGGCGCACCAAGGGCTGGATTACCGCGACGGAGCGCGGTGTCTATCGGAAGACTGGCCGTGGGCCCGCGTAGAGGCGAAGGCGTCGCCAGGCGTGCCGCTTCGTTGGGGCGACGTCGTCGCTCGCGGACGGCTCCTCTGCGTGATCGCCGCGAGGCCTGCGCCCGGTGTCTTCTCATCCCCCGCTGCAGGCCCCACCAGGTAACGGGCCCCGGAACCCTCGGGCGCGTTTCAGCATACCCCGGGGGATCTATACGGCGCCGGAATGCCGTCTCTTAAGCTTCGGACCCACCCGACCGCGCCTCCGACGGCGGTCGCGCCCCTCGTGAAATCCATGAGGGAAAAGCCGACGCCGAAGGCGTCTCGCCAGGCGGCCCCGGTCTCCAAACGGCGAGCGCAAGATTGAGTACCACGACCACCCCGGACCAGGTGAAGTGCCGGTTCCTCGACGACTGGGCGAAAGCTGTCAACCAGCGCGGCAGCTTCGGCGTGTGAGCCTGGGAAGTGTCGAAGAACCGCGGCGACATCAGGGACCTCATCGCGAAACACGCGCAGTCCGCCGAGGCCACACCAAAGCTGTAGCGCTAGAGGCGCCTCCGGCACGCAAGGACGAACATGTGGCCCCGACAATGAAACCGACCGCGATTTCCTTCACCGGGGTCGCGGAGACCGTTGCCGAGATCATCGTTCAGGCGCAAGGCCGGCCCATTCCCTGCTGGTTGCAGGGCTTCCTCGCTGCCGGGTCGACGAGGTTGGCGCACTTGCCGAGGGCGAGCTTGGTGTCGCTCTGCGCTCCCAGCTTGCATGACCGGAAGGCCTGCTTCGCCGTCTGCTTGCAGGCAGCCATGCCCGCCGCGGCCGGGCCGGATGCGAGCCCCGCGGCGGAGACGAACGCCACCGCCGCAACCGCCATCCCGCGCCAGAGTCTCCTCACGGTTCGCTCCTCTCGTTCGGCACGGCCTCTCGGGCCGTGAGCCCTGCCGGTACGGAGCAGAAGCCGTGCCGCGCCGTCCCCGCACGCACGACGGCGAAAGAGAGCGTGACACCACGTCCGCGGTCGGATCCCTGCAAGAACTTGCGCGGTCTCCCCGACCGATGCTCTTCCGGGATCAGGAGAGTCCGTGCTTGCGGAGCTTGTACCAGAGGCTCCGTTCGCTCACGCCGAGGAGCCTCGCCCCACGGGCCTTCACCTGCTTCGTCTCCTCCAACGCCTTGACGATCATCTCGCGCTCCAGGCGATCGAGCGCGTCATCGAGTCGGACGCCCGCCGGCTCGTCCTTCGATGGCGCGCCCGGGACGCGCAGATCAAGCAGCCGCGCACCCACCGTGTCCCCGCGGCAGAGAACCACCGCCCGCTCGATGACGTTCTCGAGCTCGCGCACGTTCCCGGGCCATGCATATTCCTCGAGCAGCCGCAGCGCCGCCTCGGTGATCTTCGGGCTGCCCCCGGCCCGCGTCTGGCCGAACTTCCGCAGGAAGTGGCCGGTCAAGTAGCGGATGTCCTCGCGCCGCTCCCGGAGCGGGGGCACGCTGATCTCGACGACGCGGAGCCGGTAGTACAGATCGGCACGAAACCGTTCCGCGGCCACCTCCGCGGCGAGATCGCGGTGCGTGGCGGCCACGATGCGCACGTCCACCTCCCGCCGCTGGTTGCTGCCCACCCGCTCCACCACGCCATCCTGCACGACGCGGAGGATCTTCGGCTGAAGCGCGAGCGGAACGTCGCCGATCTCGTCCAGGAAGAGCGTGCCCCGGTCCGCGAGCTCGAACTTCCCGGGCGTTCCGCCACCGCGCCCGTGAAGGCGCCACGGGCATGTCCGAACAGCTCGCTCTCGAGCAGCTCGGCCGGCACCGCCGCCAGGTTCACCGGGACCAGCAGGTGGGCTTCCCGGGGGCTCCGCCGGTGGATCGCGCGTGCCAGCAGCTCCTTGCCGGTGCCGGTCTCGCCGGTGACGAGCACCGACGCCTTGCTCGGCGCGACCTGCTGCACGAGATCGAAGACCCGCCGCATCCCTTCCGAGACCCCGATCAGCTCGTCGAGACCCCCGCGCGTCTCGATCTCCTCGCGCAGGTAGTCGCTCTCGAGGCGGAAGCGCTGGAGCGTCAGGGCTCGCTCGATGCGCAGCTCCATCTCTGCGGCGTCGAACGGCTTCACGAGATAGTCGAAGGCCCCATTCTTCATCGCCTCGACCGCCGTCTCGACCGTGCCGTAGGCCGTCAGCATGATGACCGGCGTGTGCGCGTCGCCGCGCCGCACGATGTCCAGCAGGTCGAGCCCGCTGCCGCCCGGCATGCGGAGGTCGCTGATCACCAGGTCGACGGCGCGTTCGACGAGCACACGCTGCGCGCCGGCCACGTCGGCGGCCGCCACGGCCTCGTGTCCGAGGTTCCGCGCGAGGATGCCGAGCGTGTCGCGTAGACGCTCGTCGTCGTCGACCACGAGAATCGTCGCGCGCCTCATCCTGTCTCCGTCCGGTGCGGCAGCCGGATGCTCAGGCGCGCGCCGCCGGCGGGCGGATTCTCCGCCGCGATCGTCCCACCGTGCTCCTCGACGATGCGCTTCGAGATGGCGAGACCCAGCCCGGTTCCGTCGGCCTTCGTGCTGCAAAAGGGCGAGAACACCCGGGAGAGCACCTCGGGTGCGAAACCGGGCCCGGTGTCCTCGATCTCGACCACGCCCCAGCCGTCGTCGTGCTGGCAGCGCACGGTGAGCCGCCCCGCGCCCGCCATGGCCTGGAGTGCGTTGTGAATGCCGTTCAGAAAGACTTGGTAGAGCTGATCCGCGCTCCCGTAGACGCGGACCGAGTCGTCGACGGCGCGGGAGATCGTGACGCCGAGCTTCGCGGCCTGCGGCGTGAAGAACGTGACCGCCCGCTCCACCACCAGTGCCAGGGACTCGGCGCGGTAGTGCACGGGCCGCGGCCGGGCCAGGTCGACCAGATTGGTCACGACGCCGTTCAGCCGATCCACCTCGGCCGCGATGTGCATCGCGAGCTGTCGCTGCTCATCGCGGGGGAGCTCCTGGCGGGCCAGGAGCTGCGCCGAGGTCTTCAGGACGGAGAGCGGGGTGCGTACCTCGTGCGCGATGTTGGCGGCGATCTCCCCCAGAAACGCCCGCCGCGACTGCACCAGCGCCTCGGCCTGGGCCGCCGTGAGGCTCTCCACCATGGTCTGGAAGGCGCCGGCGAGCACGCCGATCTCGCCCGTCGCGTGCGGGAACTCGACCGGTTCCTCCAGACGCCCGCGCGCCGTGATCCTGCGCACCGCGGTCGTCAGGCGACGGACGGGCTCGCTGATCCGCCACGCCACCAGGATGCCCAGGGCCGAGCTCAGGACGAGCGCCAGCGCCCCTACGCGGAGGAGCGCGTTGCGGAGGCGCGTGACGTCGGCGAGCGCGCGCGCCGTGGGCTCGGCCACGACCACCTCCAGCTCCGGACCATCCGCGCCGGCGAGGGACTCGACCGAGGCCACTCCACGCAGGAAGCCTTCACCCTCGGTCGGCGCGGCGGCCGCGTCCGTCGCCAGCACGACGTCGCCGCTCCGGCTGACCGTCAGCAACGGACGTCCGGCGTCCCCCCGTCTCGACGCCTCGATCGCGTCGAGCAGGCGGCGCGGCTCGAGAAGTGCGCGCAGGACCCCGATCGTCGTTCCCGAATGCTCCGGATCCGAAACCGTGACTTCCAGCAGGAACGCTCGTTCCCGTACTCCGGGCGTGGTCGGAACGACGGACACGCGCGCACGGGCGGGAGGAGCCGACCCGGGGGGCACCGGATCGCCAGCGGCCGCCACCACCTCGCCGTCCAGCCCGGCGCAGGTGATGGCCCGGTAGACCTGGCGCGCGCCGACGATCTGCCGCAGAAATTGCGCCAGCTCCTTGTCGACGTCGTGGTAGACGACTGCTCGCATGATTTCCAGGTGCGCCCAGTTCGTGATATCGGCGACGCGGTCCTGAAGCTCCCGATGGAGGCGTTCTGCCACGTCGTGCGCCAGTAATGCGAGACGACTCCGTGCCTCCGCCTCGAGGGCGCGCCGCGCCCGGTTGTAGGACAGCGTCCCGATGAGGGCCGCCGTCAAGCTCGCCAGCAGGATGGCGAACAGGACGAGGCGCGTGGTGAGGGACCCGAGGGCGATGCGTCTCCCGGGGGCGCTGATCGCGTCGCTGCTCGTGCTGATCACCGTCGTCTCACCCGGTCATGCGGCCGAGGGTGACGCCGCGTGGCCCGCCGGTTCCGAGGGGAGCGACGGCGGCTATCACGTGGGGCAGACCGGCCTCTGGCTCGGCGGCTACACCAGCCTCGAGGTCGAGGCGCCCCGATCCAGGCCGGCGCTCGTCCAGCTCGCCGATCTCGGCCTCCTCGTGCGCTACGAGATCACCCCCAGCCTCGCCTTCTTCAACGAGACGGACATCGACGACGCCGTCAGCCTGGTCTCGCATTCCGGCATCGAGCGCGGCAGCCGGGTGCTCCTGCTCGAACGTCTCTACCTCGACTGGACGCCGCGTCCCGAGCTCACCGTGCGGGTGGGCAAGTTCCTCACGCCGTTCGGCATCTGGAACGTCATCCGTCGCGCGCCGCTCACCTGGACGGTCGACCGGCCGGTCGCCTCGCAGAATGCGTTCCCGGACCACGGGACCGGGCTCAGTCTCATCTACCAGACGACCCGGCACGGCTGGAGCTTCGATGCCACAGCGTACGGACAGGCACAAGACGAGCTCGTACGCGGGGCGTCCGACATCTCCGCCTCGGCGATGGGTGGAGGACGCGTGGTCGTCGGGCACACCCTCGGCTCGGCATACCTTGCGCTCGGCCTGAGCACGGTCGCCTTCGAGAATCGCGACACCGACCGCTGGGAAGATGCCTACGGGACGGATCTCGATCTCACCATCCGCGGCAACCACCTGACTGGCGAGTTCGCCTACTCGCGGCTGCGCGAAGCGCGTGCCGCGCGGGAGTGGAGCTTCTACCTCCAGGACGTCATCCCGCTCTACGGACCGCTCTACGGCGTGGTGCGCTTCGAGCACGTCGTCCCCCGCGAGGGCCCCACCGTCAACGGTGAGCTCATCGGCCTCGCCTGGCGCGTGCGCCCCCACGTCATCCTCAAGGCCGACTATCAGTTCGCCGACCACGAAGGTCTCTCGAGCCAGAAGAGCGACCTCGAGCGCGGCTTCCTCGCGAGCGTCACGGTGTTCTTCTAGCCGGCGGTGCGGCCTCTCGGCGTCATCGCGCTGCTCGTGACCGCCGTGGTGGCGGCGCCCCTCCGAGCGGAAGTTGAGGAAGCGCCCGCGATCGCCGTCATCGTCGGGCAGGGCAGCTTCGTGACGCAGGTCTCCCTGGACGACCTGCGCGAGCTCTACCTGCGTCGCCGGCGCCTCTGGCCGAACGGCAGCCGCGCGATCCCGATCAATCTGCCACCCAACCACCCCGTGCGGGAGCGGTTCTCGACCGCGGTGCTCGGCCGCTCGGCCCAAGGTCTGGTCGCTTACTGGAACGCCCGCTACTTCGAGGGGATCACGCCGCCGACCGTCCTCTCGTCTCCTGCGGCCGTGCGGGCGTATCTCGCCGTCGAGCCGGGGGCGATCGGCTACGTGCCGGTATCGGAAGTCGACGACACGTGCCGCACGCTTCTCCTCCTGGGCCGCTAGCCCGACCTTTGAGTCGAAGGACGGGCGCGCGCTAGAACCGGCGCCATGAAGGCCGCCGTCATCGCCGCTGAAAGGTGCCGGTAGCAGTGGGTGTGCCCGAGAACTTGGCGGAGCCGAGGGGTGGTCGTAGACGATCTCAGTAAGGTGAAGCCATGAGGGGAAAACAGTGCCCGATAAGTTGAAATCAGGGTAGTAGTCACCGCTGTAAACGTAGTTGAAGAATCTCCAGTAGGGCTGATTGATGGCGGCTTTTTGTACGGTAGTAAGTCGGTAACGGCTTGCAGGATGCGGCCGACATCTTCTTTGGTGGCGAGCGTCGCCATGCGCTCGTTGACCGCGATAAACTCGCGCTGGGTACTGGCGGCAAGCTCAGCGACGTCGGCTTTAGCGGGCTGGGTGTTCTCTGTACAAGTCCTGTAATTCGCCGACAGCCGGCCCCGCGGGGTAGGTGTCAGGCCGCGATCGGTTCCGGTCCTTCCGTGTCCTCCTGATCCGCCGGCGGGATGAGCGGCGGGAGCTCGTCGATCCCGAGGGCTTCGCGGAGCGCCTGCGCCGGCGTCCGGCCGCGAAGCCGATAGCCCTGATGGCTCCGGTCGAGGTTGTAGTAGGCGAGGAAGCGGTCGAGGTCGCGCTGGATCTCGGCGATCTCGAGGTACCAAGTCGTCCGGCCGGCGACGCGGAAGCACTCGTCGAGCAGCGTCCGGTTCATCCGCTCGACGAAGCCGTTGGTGCGCGGCGAGCGGACGCGGGTGGTGCGGTGTGCGATGCCCTCGAGCGCCAGCAGGAGCTCGTACGGGTGGCTGTCCTCGCGGCCGCAGAACTCACGGCCGTAGTACCTGCGGAGCGTGTGCTTCGGATCACAGCTCACGGCCGGGCCGAGGCTGGTCATGGTCGGTGCGTTTCGCTCCAAGAGTGGGACAGCCAACGCCCCATCAAGAAGGACACCGACCATGACCGAGCAGGAGGGTACCGCGAAGGAGCCCGTCTGGGTAGGCATCGACATCGCGAAGCACATGAACGAGGTGCTGGTCGGGGTACCGGGCGGCGTGCGCCGCAAGCGGCTGCGTGTCGCGAATACCTCGAAGGACTACGCGGCGCTGGCCGCGTGGCTGCAGGGCCTCGGACGGCCAGTGCGGATCGGTTTCGACGGGAAACTACCATCGGCCCTTGGCCTTCTTCCTCGGTCAACAAGGCTTCGAGCTCGCGCTGATTCCGTCGCTGGCGCTCGCGCGGATTCGGGAGGCCCGCCACAATTCGTGGGACAAGAATGACCCGAAGGACGCCCAGGTCATCCTCCACATGCTCAAGACCGGCATGGGGCGGCACTACCATGACCCCTTGGTGCACGGCCTCCTCGATGTCCAAGAGCTGTCGCAGACCTACCACCAGATCTCCCTGGCGAAGACGCGGCTGCAACACAGCCTTCTCACGCACTACCTCCCGCTCTACTTCCCGGAAGTGCAGCGCTACTACAGCTCGACGCGGTCGGAGTGGCTGTTGCAGTTCCTGCTGGCCTTCCCCACCCCCGCGACGATCACTGCGCACCCGCCGGACGCCTTCCTGACGGCGGCCTGGCCGCTCGTCGGACGCAAGGTCAACAAGGGGCGGACGCTCGAGGATTTGTACCGCACCGCCCAAGAATCGATCGGGCTTCCCGTGGCGATCGATACCCCGGCGATCGCGATGTTCCAGGTGATGCTGCGCCAGCTCTTGGCACTGTGCAGCCTTCGGCAGCAGCTCGAGCGGGACGCGACGCGCCTCCTCGGCGATCATCCCGACTTTCAACGCTACCAGACGGTGCCGGGAGTCGGCCCGATCGTCGCGCTCACCATCCTCGCCGAGGCTGGAGACTTTCGGCGGTTCGGTCACCATCGCCAATTCTTCAAGTTCTGCGGGTTGGACCTCGCCACGCAGCAGTCCGGGGCCCAGCGCAGCCAGACCAAGCTCTCCAAACACGGCAACCGGCGTCTCCGCTCCGCGCTGTGGATGGCCGCCGGGGTCGCGATTCGGCTCCGGGAAAATTCCTTCCGCCAGAAGTACACGCGCTACGTACACCGGGATCCGGGCGATCGTGATCTCCGGCGCAAGGCCCGCACGGCCGTCACCGCCAAGATGGCGCGCGTCGTGTACGGCTTAGCAAAACACGACACCGTCTACCGCCCCTTTCACGAGGAGGCGGTGCCAAGTGGACGAACCTCTCTCGCAGGGCCGTAGAGGCGCATCGACCTCGTAGATAATGATCGGGTCCTCCACTTGGGCAGCACTTTCTTTGAAGTACAGTCGAGCCCGCCCGGCGGAGCTCATGTCACTATGGTCAAAGGCAATCCCATCAGGGGATGTCCCGGCGCCTGTTGAACTGACGGGCTGAAAAAGGAGCGGCGGCTCCTTCTGCCGTCCGGTAGGACGGTGGTCACCACAACCTTCAGAAGGGAGCCGCCGATGAAGAAGAG
>JACXTT010013911.1_pt1 | contig 10563 bp, 10 predicted proteins | sample 9270951 | NCBI WGS metagenome assembly JACXTT01 (sample SAMN15532306, study PRJNA645909) | rock metagenome | isolation source: weathered quartz diorite | place: Puerto Rico | collected 2017-06-21
TTGGGGTGGTAGTATTTATGTAAATAATAAGTGTTAATCAATTGAGTAAGTGTAAAGTTGTAATTGAAGTTGTAAAATAGGGCCAAGAAATGCGGGATTAGTCGGAATAGGGCAGTTTTGGTGAATGCGGGGGGGGGGGGACAAATGTGCGGCCGATCGAGTTGGCGTAAACTGCCTCGCTTACGGTTTAAGCAGGGCTTGAAGAGATGCTGAAGTCTTCCAAATGGGACATGACGTTCTGTTGGCTCTTTACGCTGACGTTGGGTGTTGGAATTGCCTGGCCGCAAATTCTAGAAAGTCTGACATGGGCAGCGGGCCTGCAAGCATTTGCGCATTCCAAATACGCCGTTTTCATGTGGTCGGCGGTTTTTGTTGGAGCGCTGTGGCTTTCAATGCCACGATGGCATACGCGTGACCGTTTGCTGATCTTTGTTGGAATCTCGGGTTGCCTCGCCATTCTTGGTGGCTTCTTTTTTTCTCTCGTATTTGGAATGATGTTCGCGGCATTTTGCACCGTAGCGGGGCGGATGGTAGATCGGCGAGACAAAATCGATCTTGAAGCGCGGCGGTCCCAATAATTGAGTTTGTAATGTTGGTGCATTCGCCAGGTCAGCAGACAGCGGGCCTCTAGCAGCCAATCCTTGAGTACGGATTGGGGTTACTTTAGCGGCGCTGCAGCGCCAACTCCACCAGGCGGGACACCAAATCGGCATAGTTGACGCCCGCAGCCCGCCACAGCTCCGGGTACATGGACGTTTTGGTAAAGCCTGGCATGGTGTTGACTTCGTTCAACAAGAGTTCACCCGTGCTTTCGATATAGAAAAAGTCCACCCGCGCCAGCCCGGCGCAGTCCAGTGCTTTGAAGGCTTCTATTGCCAGTGCCTGCACGCGCGTCGCTACAGCTGGCGGTAGCTTGGCCGGTATGTGCATGGCCGCCTTGCCTGCACTGTATTTTGTTTCGTAGTCGTAGAACTCGCTGTCAAAGGTGATTTCGCCCACGGGGCTGGCCTGCGGTGCGTCGTTGCCCAGAATGCCAACCTCCACTTCGCGCGGCTTTTCAGCTGTTGCGGCTTCCACGATGACGCGGCGGTCCAAGCCGAACGCCATGTGCAGTGCCGACCGTAACTCGCCCTCCGATTTCGCTTTGGAGATGCCCACGCTGGAGCCTAGGTTGGCGGGTTTCACGAACACAGGAAAACCCAATACACCCAAGCGCGTAACGGCTGCGTCTGGCGCGGCGTCAAACTCGGCACGGGTGACCAGTTGGTAGGCAACCTGCGGAATGCCGTGTGAGGCCAGCACGGCCTTGGTCATGACCTTGTCCATGCACACCGCGCTGGCCAGCACGCTGGAGCCCACGCAGGGAATGCCTGCGAGCTTGAGCATGCCTTGCACGGTGCCGTCTTCTCCATTGGGCCCGTGCAAGATGGGGAACACGACGTCAAAGTTTTCCGCAGTTGCGGCCTGGTGCAGCACCAGTTCGCCACCCGTAGGCGCAGAGCCACGTCCCAATGCCAGGGCGGATTCTGGTGCGGGGAGCCAGCGGCCCTCGTGCGAGATGACGATGGAGACGACGTCAAATTTGTCTTGTGGCAGGGCCTGCAACACGCTCTTGGCACTGTTGATGGAGACTTCATGTTCGCCAGATTGGCCTCCGGCCAGAACGAGTACGCGGGTTTTTTGCATGGGCGAATTCTACTGGCGTGGCGGTCAGTCAAGCGGCACTTGCCATGTGATCAAAATCCGACTATAGTTATCCATATGGCTAACAATAACATGGCATTGGACTCCGTCTTTCACGCGCTGGCAGACCCCACGCGCAGGGCCGTCGTTCAGCGGCTGGGCAGGGGGCCGGCCACGGTCAGTGAGCTGGCAGAACCCTTTGACATGGCTTTGCCATCCTTCATGAAGCACATGGGGGTGCTGGAGCGCACCGGACTGGTGTGCTCCCGCAAGAGTGGGCGCATTCGCACTTGCACGCTGCAACACAAGAAGCTGGAGGCGGCCGAGCGCTGGTTTGCGCAGCAGCAGGCGGTATGGGCCAGCCGCTACCAGAACCTGGACAACTTATTGGAAAAACTTCAAGGAGAAAATGATGAAAGCTGAACTGCTATTTGACTTCGCCGTGGACAAAGCACAGAGCAAGCTCACCGTGAAACGCGAGTTCGCCGCCAAGCGCCCCTTGGTGTGGGACTGCTATACCAAGGCCGAGTTGCTGGACCAGTGGTTTGCGCCGAAGCCACTGACCACTAAAACCAAGCACATGGAATTCAAGGTGGGCGGTTATTGGCATTTTGCAATGCTCATGCCCGATGGGCAGGCTTTTTGGAACCGCCAGGACTTCCGCGCCATCAACCCGATTGACAGCTATGCGGTGTTGGACTGCTTCAGCGATGAATCGGGTGCCGTGAACCCCGATATGCCACGGGCGCAGTGGAAAATTGCTTTTACTGACGCTGGGGCCAAGACGCTGGTGACAACCGTTGTGCAATACCAGTCGCCCGAAGATGTGCAGAAGGTCATCGACATGGGCATGAAGGATGGCCTAGCGTCCACGCTGGAACGGCTGGATGAGTTGTTGGTGAAGATGGATGGGGGGAGGTGAAGGCTTGAGCCAGGCGAAGGAACCGCCATTAGGCGACCGCTTTGCTGTAGGCAATAAAGATCTCATCGCGCTGCCAGCCCAAGGACGCCTATGCCGCCTGTGCAGCGAGGTTGGTTCTGGCGGTCGTGAGTTCCATTTTTGACTTGCCATGCCGGGACGCCAGCAGCTCCGCCGCTTGCAACAGGGCGCGCCCTACACCGCTGCGCCTTGCCGACGGAACAACGAACAGATCTGACAACGAGTAGATGGGCTTGGCCTCCAGCGAGCAATAAATGGGGTACAGCTGGCAGAAGCCCGTGGCGCGTTGTGCATCGTCACACGCCAGAATGATCGCCGATTGTTCGTTTTGCATGCGCGCTTGGATAAAGCTGCGCGCCAGCGACAGGTCGGGGGGCTGCTGGTAGAACTGTCGATAGGCATCAAACAAGCTTGCAATGGCATCAAGGTCCGTGATGGATGCGACGCGGGTCGTGATAGGCATGGATTCCTGGTTTTTCTTTAAAGGACCGGGATTGTATGCGCCATGGCATCGGGCTTTAGGCGGTCAGGGGCCATGCAGTTCACGTCCATTGAAGTGCAGCTTCAGCCCTGGGTCGGAAACCAGCAGGCCCTTTAGCCAAGCCTCCAGCGGCTCGGTGGCTACGCCGTTGGGCTGCAAGTGGGCATTCAACCGTGCGGATACGGCAATGCCGGTGCGCTCTGACGGTGTTGCCGACCGCTGGCTAGAAACCAGTTGGCCGTTGCGAAAGAGCACGTGCAAGGTCTCGTCTTTCTTCGAGACCGTTAGCGCCAGTTCACTGCACATGGCATTAACCAGGGACATGCCAATGCCCTGCAGTTGAATGGGTGCGCTGCGGCCCGACGCAAAAGGGTAGTCACAATGGTTGTAGATGAACTTCAAGTAGGAGGTGCCGTTCACCTCGCGGTCGAGCGCGTGGCCGCGTCCGTCATCGGCGATGCTGAACGAATGGCCATTGGCTGTGACCCAGATGGTGGTGGCGTGGCCGGACTGGAACTCCAACAGTGGGTATAAGACCAGGGCGCGAACGGCAGTTGCAGTGAGGTCTAACGGCGGGTCATTTTCGGTGGCAGTCACGCTCTAAATCTTTGAAAGGTGTTGATTTCGCATAGGAGGGCCATTGATTCTAGAGGCCAATACTTCGATGTTTGGCTGGAAGTGCGGCGCTGCTTGGCCTGCTTCTGATGGCGGCATGAACATGCCACGCCCGCAACTTGACCTTGCAATTTTTGTGTTCTACTGTATGCTACATGTCATACACGATTTAAAGCCGCAACGAGATGATCCCCCGCATCCACCTTGACGACAACGGCGTGCCGCGCTATGTGCAGATGCGCGACCAGCTGCTGCGCGCCATTGGCGCTGGCGAGCTGCAGCCCGGGCAGCAGATGCCGACCATGCGTGAGCTGGCGGTTGAACTAAAGGTGGACCTGAACACGGTACGCCATGCGTACGACGAATTGGAAAAGACCGGCGCGATTGTGATCATCCGCGCGCGCGGCACCTACGTTGCCGAGCGGCCACCGCCGCTGGACAAGTCTTTGCAAGACAAGCGCCTGGACAACCTGGCGCAGGAAACCATGGCGATTGCCAACGCTGCGGGCATAGACCCGCAGGCGCTGGCGCAACGCATCATCAAACTGTCACAACCCAAGAGAGGCAAATCATGAATACACGCGGAATAAACGCTCCCGCTTTGGTCCTGTCCGTACTGCTGGCTGCACTCAGTGTGTTGGTGGCTGTCTTGGGACGTGACACCATCGGCCTGGTGGCCTACGGGCTGCCTATTTTGATTCTGTTGGCGGCCATACTCATGCCGATTTCATTGCAGATGGCCCAGCAGTGGGAAAAAGCCGTTGTGCTGCGCCTGGGCAAATTGCATTCCATCAGCGGCCCCGGGCTGTTTGTGATCATTCCCTTCATCGATCAGGTGACAAGCTGGATTGACCAGCGCATCCAGGTCACGGGCTTTGACGCTGGATCAGCGCTGACCAAGGACACGGTGCCCACCAATGTGGACGCCATTCTGTTCTGGCAAGTGCACGACACCGAACGCGCGGCACTGGAAATCACAGACTACCGCGATGCCATTTTGCGTGTAGCGCAGACTTCGCTGCGTGAAATGATTGGTTCCTCGCTGCTGAGCACCTTGCTGTCGGACCGCAAGGTGGCCGACCAGTTGCTGACCGAAACCATTGGCCGCAAAACGGCGGAGTGGGGCGTGTCTGCCATATCGGTCGAGATACGCGACGTGGCGATTCCTGTGCAACTGCAAGACGCGATGAGCCGCCAGGCCCAGGCCGAGCGCGAGAAGGAAGCGCGTGTGATTCTGGGCTCTGCTGAGGAAGAGGTGGCCCACAAGTTTCTGGATGCTGCCAACATCTACGCAAGCAACCCGGTTGCCTTGCAGCTGCGCGCCATGAATATCATTTACGAGACCACCAAGGAACGGGGCACCACGATCCTGTTACCCACATCCATGGTGGATAGCATGAACGTGGGTGGCATTTTGGGCATGGCAGCTGCGGCTGCGTCGTCAGCGAACGCTGCGACCTAATCGGTTGGAGTACGGCGCCAGCAGTGACACCTATGGTGCCACGTGCGGTGTTGAGGCCTAGGGCCTGTAGAGAATGTTTTCCACATTCAATTCGCCCGATGCTGAGCGCTACCGCAAGGCGCGCACAAACTGCGCCTACGTCCTTAGGAAAGCGGTCGGTCCGTCGCTTTAAAACGCTGATTCCGACTTGAACAAATAGCGGTCATTGTCCAGGCTCCAGACCCGGTATTCCACGCTGCCGTAGGTCAAAAACTTGGGCGTGCAATTGACCGCGACGTAGACGTGCGACTCACCGGTGCGGCCAAAGGTGCCGGCGCCGCGTGGGTCGGCGGAGGCATCGGTGTCTTTCAACGGGCAGTGGGCATTGTCTTTGGTGTCGACCAATTCGATGGCTACTTTCAGCTTTTGCGACGATTGGCGGGTAATGGTCCAATGCTGGTCGTCGTTGCGCACGACCGATAGCTCGCTGGGAACCACGCCTGCGCGGGCATGGGGTATTTCTGCCAGTTCTTTCTCGCGTTTGGCGTTCTTGACACCTTCCCAGATCTGCGGGCTCATGCCCAGGGGGCGGCCGTCGGGGTTGCGTTCGGTCATGTCCACCGAGCGAAAGGCGAACCTGCTCAAGATAAAGCCCACGGACAGCACCGTCAACAAGACGATGGCGCCGCGCCGAAAGATCTCACTGTCGGGCATGCGAAAGGCCGGTGCCTCGGACCTGGCAATCTCGTCCAGCTTGGCGCGCGAGATCAGTTCGGTCTGCTTCTCATAATTGCTGCGCACATCACGCGCAACGGCTTCGCTTGCGGCCAATGCTTTTTCGGTATCGGTCGGCCGTATCATTGCCTTGCAATGGGGGCAGGCCATTTCGCCGCTGAGCTGCACCGCACCGCCACAGCAGGGGCACTCGGTTTGCTTGACCATGGGGGCCAGTTGCAGACCGGGCGCGGCCTTTTGCGTGTCGATGGCGCTGGCCAGGCGCGCCGGGTCCAGCAGGCCCACGGGCGACTTGCAGTATTCGCATTCCTCGGTGGGGCGCGAGGGCACGGTGGCGCCGCAGTTGAAGCAGCTCAGGCGTTTGCCGCTGGCCAGCGCCTGCTTGATGTCGGCCCAGGTGAAGGGGCGGAAGTAGCCTTTTTCGGCCAGAAACAGCGCAAAGCTTTGGTAGGAGCCATGCTTGGCCGGGCACTCCAACTGCGCGGTGCGGCCATAGCGGCTGATGTTGGACACGCGCTTGAGGGCCTGTGCGCAGATCGGGCAGGGCAGGGTCTGCGGCAGGGGTTGCAGCGGGCGCTCTTGCTGCATGGCGTTGTGGATGATGCGCACCAAGTCGGCCAGGCCGGGGCCGGCCAGGCGGGCGGATTCGGTGTCGTCAAACCAGATCAGCGAGCAGGGTTCGCAGACGTCAATTTCCACCGTGCGGTGGTAATGCGCCGCCAGGCCCAGCTTGCGCATGGGTGCTTTGCAGTGCGCACACATGCGGGGTTTGTCGCTGCTGACAGGGCTTAATGGGCGCGCATCAACGCCGCTTTGCAGCAGCAGGTCTTCTGGCCACCAGCGGCTGGGCAGCGCCATGACCACGCCGGGGAATTTTGCGTTGATCAGCACCGGAAAATACGGCAGCGTGATCTTGCCGCCCGGCAGGTGCTTGCGGTGAAAGAACACCGTGGACATGTACACCCGCTGGGCCGACAGGCTGGGGGGCACCTTCATGCCGCAGGCGCGCGACATCTCGCTGGTCAGGTGGTCGGCAATTGCGCGCAGGGCACCATCGGCTGGCTTGCTGCCCTTGAGGGCAAACAGTTGATGCGCCACGTCCGCCAGCTCCTGCGGGCCCAGCTTGCCGGTGGGGTCAAACAGCACTTCGCCAGGCGCATCCCAATCGCCCGGTGCAAACAAAGCCTGGTTGACCTGCACGATGTGGCCCCACACGATCTTGCCGCCAAACCACAGGTCAGGGTAGTGGCCAAACGACTTTTGCAACGCGTCCTGCGCCATCCAACTGGGTGCCGGTATGCCCAGGTAGGTGCGCTCATGGGTGCCAAGGGACTGCAGGCAGGCGGCGGGGCTGATGGAGAGTGTCAACGGGCGGGCTCCGGTGGCGAAACGAAACGGGGGTTATGCCGCACTATTGTCCCTCAATCGTTTCGCCGCACATCAAGCTGCGCACGTGGTCCAGGTCGCAGGCCAGATCGGTGTGGCCTTTTTCCTGCGCCGCCGTGCGCATGGATCCGAAGGGTACATACATGTAAGGGTGCTCGGCAAAGATGGCAAACAAGGGGTGCCAGTCTTCGCGCGGCAGCCAGGTGGCCAGCTTGTCAAAGTTGAATTCCTGGGACAGCAGGGCGCGCTCCAGTTGGCGGTGGTCGTAAAAAATCCAGGCAGCGCGCTTGCGTTTGTCTGCCAGTGACAGGTCCGAGTCGCTGATACTGGTCATAGCCTGTGCCGTCCACTGGCCGGGTATGCCTTCGGCCTGCAGCGCTTTCAGCGCGGGTTTGTCCAGCGCCGTGATGGCGGCCTGGTAGGCCTGGTGCTGCTCAGCACGCAGCAGGTTGACCAGTGCCAGCCAGTTCACCGGTTGAAAGGCATCACGCCAAGTGCGCAGGGTGCCGTCGGTCAGTGTCGTAGCGGGTGCACTGCCGGGCTGCAACGCTGCGATGCCATGGCACTGCATGCCTTCACCCTCGGTACTGCACTGGTCCAGTAGGGCGCTTTGCAGGTAGGCTGGCTGCGCGACCTGCAGCAGCGCCCATTCGCCTTTTACCTGTTGCCATTCAAAGGCGAATGGCGCGCGGCCGCGTGAATGGCATCGCCCGTACTGCTCGCCCGTGTGCACGTAGTAGGCACGCCCGGTCACGCGGTCTTGCACGGGAATCAAGTAGGGGTTGCCATCGTCTCCGCCAAGGTCGGTGTTGAGGCGCACGATGCGTCCGTCTTTTTGCTGCCAGACTTCATAGCGGTCCATGGGGTCTGGGCAGGACGGATTGGGCTCGTAATTGGGGCCGGTGAAATTGTCCACCAGGCCGCTGGGGTAGCTTTCAACGCGGCCCCAGCCGCCGACAACCAGTGCGCATTCAGCTTGGCCGGGCATGTCTACCAACTGCACGGTGTCCACCTTGGTGCGCTCATAGCCACTGCTGACGGTTGCGCCGCTTGCGTCGCCCAGCAGCGCGCGGTACCAGACATCGTTCAGCGTGAAGGTGCAATGAAGTTTACGGTCCACCAGGCGTGGCTGGGCCACGGTCCCTGGCGGCGGCAGAAAGGGCTTCAGGGCGGCCAGCATTTCCGGTGACAAGCTTTCACGCTGGCCATTGCGGATCGCGTTGATGGGTGCGGTAACACCCTTGGCCGCCAGGAAATGCAATTTCTCAATGGTCTGCGCCTCGTCGCCGTGCCAGCAGCCATTGTCATTGGTGCGCAGGCGGTAAGGGGCTGCAACCAGTTTGGGCGCCACCCGACGGATGTCGAGAAAAGTCTTTTCCAGCAGTGGCCATAGGGCCTTGAAGTCGCGCGCGCCCATGCGTGCGGGCATGCAACCCAGTTCGGACTCTGTGTCCCGGAGTACATAGCCGCTGGCCAGTAGCTCAGGCCATAGTTCTGCTTGCACGCGCCCCGCCAAGGGAAAGGCGTCTGGATAGGCCGTTGGCTTGCCGAGCAGGCGCCACAGCGTGCGCCAGCTATCGGGGGCAATGCTGTAGCGCATGCTGGGGGCAGCATCATCTGAAAACGACAGGGCTGCCGTCATAGACAGGGCGGCAATGGCAGAACTGCCGTGGCGTTGGACCACAGCAGCGGGCAGGCGCGCCAGTGCCACTTGCAGGCGCTGTGGGGTTTTGCCCAACATTTGCACCAGCAAGCCCATGGCGGTGTCGTCATCCAGTATGCGGGCATAGGCGTCTGCCGGTATGGGTGCAGCGTAGGCTTGCCATTGGTCCAACACCGCAACAGCCTTCTTTTCGTAGTCGGGGCCAAAGCCGTAGTTGGATGCCGAGGCCGCGTCTTGCAGCACGGCCCTGGCAACGGCTATGTCTGCGTCGGTCTTGAAGCTGGGGCTTGCTTTGGCCGCTGCTGCTGAAGCCAGCGTAGCGCGGGGCGGCGGTGTGGGTGCGTGTTTGGCGGGCGGCGCTGACATGCCATATTGGCTTTGCAGCAGGCTGGTCAGCGCTGCGCGCTGGTATTGCATACTCAAAGCCAATGCATCGTTTTTGGCATACTGCACGGGCTTGCGCGGATCGGCCCCGTTGGCCAGCAGCCAGCGCGCTGTCTTGAGTTGGTTGGCGCGGATGGCATGGTGCAGCAGGGTGCCGAAGTGGCGGTAGGCATTGAAGTCGGCGCCTTGTTTCTTCTTCTGGCCCAGGTAGCGAATCAGCTTGTCTTCGTTGCCGACCTCAAAATCCTCGGGAACTTCGAAGACCCATTTGCCGTTCTCGGGCTCGGCGCCCGGCATGCTGAGCAGCGCGGCAAAGGCTTCGTCCGTGGCCTGGCCGGTGTAGGCCCATAACGGCGTTGCCAGCAGCAGGCACAGCAGAAACAGATAGTGGCGTAAGAGTTTTTGCCGGGTGTTGGAGCCGTATGCTGAATGCGTCATAGCGCATTCTATGCATGCCCCATGTGGCCGCCTGGCGCAAGCTTATTGCTGCACACCCGTCATCCACGCCTTGCGGATCTGACGCCCGCACTGGGCCGACGCATACCAGCCCGCATCCACACGGCGGGCTACGACGCCATAGTAGCTGCGGCTGGCATCCACCCAGGGGTAGAAGCCGAACGCGCCGGGGCTGCTGAACGAACCGTCGCCCACAACCGGGTCGTCCTCCACCCAGTGGCCAATGGAGTAGTGCCAGCTCTCATTGGTGGGCACCGGCGTGCTCAGTGCCTGGCCAGGTGGGCAGGTGGTGGGATTGGTGCACACCGCGTTGCTGCCCAGCAGACTCGCCATGGCCAGGTTGCCATTGAGCAGTTTGCGCAGGAAGCGCGCATAGTCGCCGGCCGTGCTGACGCCGCCGCCGGCGGGTTGCGGTTCGGAATAGTACAGGTTGATGTCAGAGCCTATCTGTGAGCCTATCTCCGCGGCAAACGCAGCGTTGTTCATGCCGCCCAGGCCCATGACCGTGTTGGCATGGTTCTGCATATGGCCACCGTTGTAGAAGAACTGGCCGTCGGTGAGGTTGGCGTGCACACCGTTGAGCAGGTAGGCCGTGCAACTGCCAATGGTCTGGCCCGGCAGGCAACTGGAGAACAGCGTGTAGCCGCTGCGGAAGGTCAGGTACTTGATGTCGCTGTCCGTCAGCACGCCGCCGCGCTTTTGCGCGGCGTTGGACGAATAAGGCCACTTGGAACTGCACTCAATTCCAATACAGGTACTGGCGGTATAGGCCGTGGGGG
>JACXTT010013912.1_pt1 | contig 10562 bp, 4 predicted proteins | sample 9270951 | NCBI WGS metagenome assembly JACXTT01 (sample SAMN15532306, study PRJNA645909) | rock metagenome | isolation source: weathered quartz diorite | place: Puerto Rico | collected 2017-06-21
CGTGCGCTCGCCAGCGCCGCGACGGCTTGGAATGTGGGGTGGAGCAGCAGAGCGAGTCCGAGAGAGACGAGCGCCTTCTCCACCCGCAGGGTCATCTCGCGGGACTTAGATGGCGGGCTCGCTTCGCCGGCGCCGGCACCTCGCGGCGGCCGAGGAGCAGACCGACCGTCCCCGCAGTGACAAACCCCAGGCTGAAGACGACCATGCTCGCCAGCGCCTCTTGCCGCAGCGGCGCCATCCCGAGCCGCAGGGTGCCGTAGAACATGAGGAAGGCGTAGAAGACGCTTCCGTCGCGGTGGGGTCGCAAGAACATCCACACAAGGCCGAGGAAGGCGACCAGTGCCAAACCCGCGCTTAGGAGCTGCACTGGCACGACGGGCAGCGAGTGCTGGGCCCCAGCAGCCAACAGACCTCGCGCCAGCTGATCCTGATACGCGAAGGTCTCGCGCGGGAAGACGACGGCGAGGGGTCCCGTCCACGGCACCCCGTAGCAGCAGCCATTCAGGAAGCAGCCGACACGGGTCATCGCCTCCCCGAGAGCCATCGCCGGGGCGCCCGCATCGAGGAACCGAAGCGTGGCAACACCCTGGGAGCGCGCGTAGAGCCACAGCACGGGAATGACGACCAGGAACGCCCCGTAGATCGAGCTGCCGGTCGGGCTGAGCAGGTCCCTCAGTCCGCCGTGCCGCCCCCAATACTCCAGTAGGTCGAGGACGTGCGCGCCGAGGATGCCGGCGGGGACGCCGAGGGCAAAGGCCGTAAGGGTGACGTTCGTGTCGATGCCCTGGCGCCGGTTGAGGCGGAGCACCAGCACCAGCGCGACGAAGACATAGAGGGTTCGGATGAGCCCGTACGTGCCAACCACAGAGCCAAGGATGGGCAAACGGACCAATGGGAACACACAGCGCGAGGTACTCCACGTCGGATGAAGGCGTCAATCTCCGCCCCGCGGTATGAACAGCGGTTCAGCTCTGATGCCCCGAGGTTCCTATGCGCCAGCGGCCGCTCGGCCCTCATGCGTAGGGATTCCGTCGGGCGCGCGCCGGCACGCCCCATGCATTCCCTCGCCGGGGAGAGCGGACGACGGATTCGCGCGTTCGCTAACGAGCCCCAGACACCGGAGGTTCGAAGATGCCGCCGTAGCGCCACGGATGGGTGCAGGCCCGCGGTATCGCGGGATCTATCGCGGCGTCTCAGGATCCTGCTGTCCGACGTTCGACGGATTCTATCCACGTTCAGGTGGAAAGGGGTTGTGTTGCGTCCAGTTCTGCAGACGCACCGTCCCGTCTGCCGGATGGCCGGCTCGGGCACCGCCCGCCCCTCGGTTTGCCGGATCTGCACTTTCCTCCCTTGACAGCAATTTTTCTCTTGACAGCCGCGATCAGCGTGCGGTACTCGGCCGGCGACGATTGTAGGGTCACGCCCCGAACCCAGCCGGAGGTCGCATGGGATCGCCGAAGCCGAGGGAGCGTTTGGCGCTACGCCAGCTCGTTCTGCTCGGGCTCTGGGTCGCCGGCTGGAGCCTGCTCGTCGCGACGGCGTGCCCGCCAGCGGGGATCACGTACGTCTACGACGAAAACGGACGGCTCGTTGCGGCGGAGGATCCTGGTCAGGGGACGCGCGTCTACGTCTACGACGGCGCGGGAAACGTCACGGCGATCAATCAGTTCCCCCCGACGAAGGTGCTGGTCCTCAGCTTCTCGCCGGCCTGCGCCCCGACGGGGGCTACGCTGACGATCAATGGCACGGGGTTCGACGGCACCGCGACCATCATCTTCACCGGAGCGACGGGCCCGGCCCCCGTGAATTCCGCCACCTACAGCCAGCTGGTCACAACCGTGCCGGCCACTGCGACGACGGGTCCGGTGACCGTCACCGTCGGGTCCGACAGCAACAGCAGGAGCTTCACCGTCGGCTGTGGCGCGCCGATCATCACCGACTTCACAACAATGCCGGGACAAGGCTGCGCACCCCCTCCGAACTGTACGAGCTCCCCGTGCCCCCAGCACGTAGGGACAGGGACTCCCGCAACGCCGGTAACGATCACGGGGCTGAATTTCTATCCAACGACGGGCACCGATGCCGTCAACGATACCGTGTCGTTCAACAACCAGCGTGCTGATGCGACGTCTGCCACCGAGACCACAATTGTCACGAATATCCCGCCGACCGGGAGTTCGGGGAAGATCCGCGTCGGCACGCCGCGCGGCACGACGACGAGTGCGGCGGACCTGTTCGTCCCGCCATCGGGGAAGACCCCTGCCGACGTGGACCTGTGCAACACGGGGCGGATGGCGAACCCAGTTGCGGCAGGAACGAGCGCGACGATCACCATCGGGACGGGCGGCAAGCTTACCGAATTGCTCTTCGATGGCGTGGCGGAGCGACGGTCTTGCATCGGCATCACGAACGCCTCTTGTGCGCCCGCGGGCGCGTGCAACGTCCTCTTTGACCTGCTCACGCCCACGGGGACGCATCTGTTTCCCTCCACACCGACCAGTGGGTTGGTGAATACCGGGCCCTGGTTCTTCGATACCCGCCCTGGGGGCACCAGGGACCCCGATCTCACGCTGCCGGCCACGGGCAGCTATGCGGTCGTCCTGCTCCCGTACCAAACCAGCACCGGCAGCGCGAATGTCACTGTGTATGACGTGCCCCCGGACGCCGTGCAATTCATCACGCCCACGCCGAGCCCCGGTACAGCCGTAACACTCACCACCACTAGCCCGTGCCAGAACGGTCGCGCGTACTTCGCGGGGACAGGAGGGCAGCGGATCAGTGTGAAGTTCACGTCGGCCAGTTCCGACCAAGCGACTGCGATGCTTAACGGTCCCGTGATAGGGCCGCCCGACATCTTTCCTGGCGGGTGTGTGACGAACGGATGCTTCCTGGACGCGATGACCCTATCTCGGGACGGTGAGTACTATCTTCTCCTCAATCCCTCCACGACCGTAACCGGGACGTTCGGGTTCACCGTCTACGACGTTCAAGATGTTGGTCAGCCGTCCCTCCCGGTGACTGCCACCAACCCGGCGAACGTAGCCCTGAACACGCCTGGACAGAATGCGAAGCTGCCCATCACCGGTACCTCGACCGGGCAGCAAATCACCGTACACGTGACAGCGAATAGCTTCACCGGAAGTAACTGTTGGGTGACGGTCGCGCTCCTTGACCCTAATGGCACGCCGTTGACGTCGGTGAGTCCGTACACGATGCCGTCTTCGTGCACGCCCACGTTCGACCTGGCCCCCAAGGTCGTAGGCAACCCCCCAACGACCTACTCGGTCAGCATCGATCCGGCGGGTCCCAATACCGGAAGCCTCAGCGTGCGCGTCAGCAGTCCGTAGTCAGCGGCCTCGCGAAGGAGCGCAGATGGAGATGCGCAAGGGTCGTCGTGTTCTGGCCTCTGCGAGCGTGGCCGCCGCGGCCTTGCTCGTGACAACGGTCTTCGGAGCTTGGTCCGTCGACTCGGGGGCGAGCGATCCCAGCGGGAGAGTCGTCCCTGCGGGCCAGAGCACGACGCTGCTGCCCGACGGACAGCAGCTACTCGTGGGAGGCGAAGGGCTGAGAGGTGCACGGGCCTGGTTCCAGGATCCCGGGACTGGCGCGATGGTTCCGGTGAGCGGCACACTCCATCAACCGCGCGCGTGGCACACGGCGACTGTCCTTCCTACCGGCCAAGTCCTCATCTTCGGCGGAACGGGGAGCGATGGCCAGGTGCTCGAGACGGACGTGGCCGAACTCTTCGATCCCCCCAGCCAAACGTTCACCCCGCTGGCGGTCGGGTTGGCCGGACGGGCGCTGCACACGGCGACGTTGCTCCTCGACGGGCGCATGCTGTTCGCGGGAGGCCTGTCCACGAGTGGGGAGCCGTTGGCGAGTGTCGAGCTGTGGGATCCCAGCACCGGGACGGTGCAGACCTTGGCAGGCCAGCTCAGCACGCCGCGCTATCACCACACGGCGACGTTATTCCCGAACGGAGTGATCCTTCTCTGGGATGGCTTCGACCGAAACGGCACCCTCCTGCTCAACGGAGAGCTTGTCGACCCTGAGACGCAGCAAGTGACTCCGGTCGGGACTTTCCCTCTCCTGTTCGACACGGGCGAACCTCGGCTCGCCGCCTCGATTCCATCAGACGGGGCCGCAGACGTCGGCCCGACCCCTCTGATCGGCCTCCGCTTCGCGAAGCCGTTGCAAATGGAGAGCGTGAACGGCGACACGGTCTTGCTCAGCGGTCCTGAGGGCCTAGTGCGATCGACGGTTGTGCCCGCGGAAGGCGGCATGCTCGCCTTCGTCACGCCGCTGGCACCACTCCGGCCGGGGACGACGTACGCCCTCGAGCTACGAGGGCCGTCGGATGAGACGGGGCTGCCGCTACCTCCGACGGAAATTCACTTCACGACCAAGTCACAGCGTGGAGGCGAGCCGGAGGCCACGACAGCGACGGGTACCCCGCGTACTCAAGCGTCCCCCACGCCTAACGCGGCGACCGCTTCGCGCGCGGAAGAATGGCTACCGGGCGCGCAAGGCGACTGGACCACAGGACGCCCAGACTCACCGTGGCGCGCGCTCCCGCCATTGCACGCGCGTCGAGGGGTAACGGCCGTGGCTGGGCAAGTCTTGCGGCTCAACGGGGAGCCTCTGCCCAACGTGAAGCTCCAGATGGGCAGCAACGTAACCCGTACGGATGCTACCGGGCGCTTCTTACTGACGGGGGTCGCGGCCGGCTGGCAGCAGCTCTGGATTGATGGCGGGGCGACGCATGGGACCTACGAAGTAGGTGTGACCCTGACCGCTGGGCAGACGAACGTTCTCACCTATACGATCTGGTTTCCCAAACTCGATCTCGCGCACGCGGTGACGATCCCGTCGCCGACGACCGAGGAGGTCGTTCTCTCCACACCGACGATGCCGGGTCTAGAGCTCCACCTGCCACCCGGAACGGTCATCCGTGATCACGACGGGAAGACGGTGACGCGGGTCAGCCTCACCCCCGTCCCGCTCGATCGCACGCCGTTCCCGCTGCCGAGCATCCCGGTTCCGATTTACTTTACTGCACAGCCTGGCGGTGCCTACATTCAGACACCCACAGGCGCCGGCGCGCGACTCCTCTACCCCAATGTCCGTCACATGCCCATCGGGGCCCGCTTCGACTTCTGGGACTATGATCCCGATGAACGCGGCTGGTACATCTACGGCAAGGGGAGCGTGACCGGGGGCGGGGCGCAGGTGATTCCGGATCCTGAGGTTGTCCTGTACGAGTTCAGTGGGGCCATGATCAACTGCGGTGCTCCGGGATGCACTGCGTCCGGCGGGCCGCCCGGTGGTTTTGGCGGTGGGGGCTGCGGCTCAAGTTTTGGGCCGGGAAATGACTCAGGCTGTGGCGGCGGAGGCGGCGGCGACGGGAGCTACGACGGCGAGCCGGTCAACCTCCCGACCGGCCTGTTCGTGCAGCGCAACACGGATCTCTTCCTTCCCGATCTCATCCCGATCCGCATGACCCGCACGTATCGCCCTGGCGACCAAGCACTCCGGCCCTTCGGCCTGGGGACGACGCACCCCTACGAGTTGTACCTCTGGGATCCTCAGGCAGGGACCGCGACCGCCTACCAGCAAGCCAACCTCATCCTGCCGGACGGCGGACGGATCATCTACAAGCGCACCAACTGCGGGGTGAACTGCACCGGGCAGTGTTCGACCAGCTGTCCCTGTACGGGTTGTCAGCCCACGGCTGGTGCCGTCTTCGAGCATCGTGCCCCCTCGTCGAGCTGCTCGAATTGCGTCGGGAGCCCGACGCCTTTTGATGGGTCGAAGATCGTACAGGTTTCAGATAGCGCCTGGGACCTCACGCTCAAGGATGGTCTCACGTATCGTTTCAAGGACATCCATCCTTTAACATACATCCAAGATCAGTTCGGAAATCGGCTGACGCTTGACCGTGATGGCTCAGACAAGATTACGCGCATCTGGGGCGGGCACTTGCGCTCCGCGAGCGAAGCGCCGGCCCCAACCGGTCGCTATATGGACTTCACCTATAGCTCCGCGACCTGTACTACTTGCATAACACAAATCAAGGACAACGCCGGTCGCACCGTTTTGTACGGCTACGACTCCAGCAAGCGCCTCACGAGTGTAACGGATGCGAACGGCGGGGTGACGACCTATGTCTACGACGATCGCGATCTCGCCGACAGCGATCGGAAGACCCGCATGCGCGCCATCTGTGACGCGAATTGGAAAGCGAGCTGCGCGGATGGGACGTGCGGTGTTCCGCCGACCGCGGGGCCGACTTGCCCAAGTCCACCTCCGCCCACCCTGACGAACGAATACTGGAGGAATGACCCAACGAACGGTAACGGTACGGTGCAGACGCAGACGCTCGCGGACGGGACGAGCATGTACAACTTTAGCTACCAGATGACGAACAACTTCTTCTGCCAGGGCGGCACGAACGAAGGCGTATCCTGTACGTCAAACGCGCAGTGCACCGGTGGCGGGACATGCGTCGGCAAGAGCACGCAGACAACCGTGACCGATCCGCGCAATTACAACCGTGTCGTGGCGTTCAATGCGGACGGCTACAGCACGAGCGACTCACAGGGCTCGGGGGCGCGGACGGTAACGTACACACGGCAGCCGGCGACCAACCTCGTAACCGCAGTGACCGAGCCCCTAACCTCGTCAACCTGCCGGCAGACGAAGTTCGACTATGACCCCTCTGGCAACGGGAACTTGCAGGCCGTGACACGGCTCTCCGGCTCGTGTCCCAACGGAAACACGACGATCCTCACGCAGACGACGCTCGGCCCTTACGAGCCGACGTTCAACCAACTTCAGAAGATCCAGACCCTCCCCGCGGGCCCGACGACCTTCAACTACGACCCAACGGATCCCCTGGTGCGGCTCGCAAGCATCCAGGACGGCTCAGGGCTCGTGTTCCCCGTCGGAATAAACGCGATTGGGCAAGTGATCTCAGTCAGTGATCCACAGGCCCATGTAACGACTTTCACCTATGAGGGCGCGGATCTCGTGGCGGTCACGGATGCGACCAACAACACGACGCGGCGGATCGTGGATGCGGCGGGACGGGTACGGAACGTAACCGATGCCCTGGGCCGGTCGACCCGCTACGACTACGACAATCTCAATCACTTGAAGCAGGTGACCGACCCTCTGAACGGCACGATCGCCTTTGACTACGATGCGAACGGCAACCTCAATAAGGTAACCGACAACCGCCACAGCCCGGCTGCCGTGACGCGCTACCAGTACAAAGCGACGAACCGCCTCTCCCAGCGCACGGACCCGCTAGGTCGCATGGAGACCTTCGACTACGACCCCAGTGGCAATCTGATCTTCTACAAGGATCGCCGGGGGGTCATCACCGACTTCACGTACGATGGACTGAATCGCCGCACCTGTGCGGGCTTCCGGCGCAGCGGTGCGCAGCCGAGTTGCGGCCTGACCGGGCCTTACGAGAGCGTGATCACGTACAGCTACGATGCAGGGAGCCGTTTGGCGTCCACCCTCGATACCGCCTTAGGCGGCTACAACAGTCGTGCCTACGACGATCTCGACAACCTTACGTCTGAGCAAGAACAGCTCGGGGGGTCCACGAGCGGCTACCTCAGTTACACGTATGATAGCGCCAGCCGGCGGATGAGCATGGCAGCGAACGGTCAGCCGATGATCCGCTACTGCTACGACGGTGCGAATCGCCTGTGCGCCATTCGCAGCGACACGTGCCCCACACCGAATCCGTGTGCGACGACGCCGGCGCCCCTTGTGAGTATCGCCCCCGATTCCGTCGGGCGGCGCGGGACCGTGACGCTCCCGAACAACGATACAGTGACGTACAACTACGACAATGCCAGCCGAGTAAGCAGTCGCCAATACAACGTCGCCGGGACCCCGAACGGCGTGACCTACACCTACGATGCCGCCGGGAACCGCGTCCAGCTAGGGAGCAACTGGGCGCGGACGGGGTTGCCAGCAACCATGAGCAGTGCGACGTACGATGGAGCGGACCAGCTACAGACCTGGAATGGTTCAGCTCTGCCAGCGGGCGCGTTTGACGCCAACGGGAACCTAGTTAACGACGGAACCAACACCTACACTTGGAACGCTCGCAACCAGCTCGTCGGCGTCAGCGGCGGCGTGAGTGCGAGCTTCCTGCACGATGCGTTCGGCCGTCGGATCCGGAAGACGCTCGGTACCACGGCCACGAAGGTCGTCTTCTACGACGGGCTCAACCCAGTGCAGGAACTCGATGCGAGCGGGAATGTGACGGCGAATCTCCTCACGGGCCTCGGGATCGACGAGTTCTTCCGCCGGTCGACGATCTCGGGAGGCACCACCACGAATCGCAGCGTGTTGAGCGACGCGCTGGGGTCCACGCTCGCCTTGACGGATGACAGCGGCGCCCTCCAAACTCAGTACCGGTATGAGCCGTTCGGCCGGGAGAGTCTCTTCAGCGGCAGCGTTGATTCGAACCCCTACCAGTTCACGGGGCGCGACAATGACAGCGTCTGCCAGGGGGGGACGAATGCGGGCAAGTCGTGCGCAAACAACGCGGACTGCCCCGGCACTGGCGGTACGTGCGTCGCAACGGGACTCTACTTCTACCGGGCGCGGTACTACTCCCCCACGTGGGGAAGGTTTATCAGCGAGGATCCGCTCGGGTTCTCGACTGGCGAATTCGATCTCTACACGTACGTTCGCAATAACCCTCTCAATTTCGTCGATCCTACCGGCGAAGATCTAACATCATTCGGGCAGAAGCTGGGGAAGCTGGGGAACGTCGTCATTTTCTGTGCCAAATTCTTTGGGCATGGCCCGGGAAGGGGAAGCGGGGGGGTGCCGCCGCCGCCACCCCCACCCCCAGTCTCCGCGCCGGCCGGCGGGGGAGCAGGCATCGGAAGTGGTGGTGGGGATGGTGGAGGTGGCGGCGAGGGTGGCGGTGGTGAGGGCGGTGGCGGCGGGGGTGCTGGCGAAATCTGCTTCGTTGCTGGCACCATGATTTCCACCGCCGATGGAGCGAAGCCGATCGAGGAGGTGTCGGTGAGCGACAGAGTATTCTCCTGGGACGAGAGCACCGAAAGCGTGGAAATTAACCGAGTAATAGACCTCAGAAGGTCGGTGAGTCGCGATTTCGTTGAGGTATATGTGGATGGTGACGCTACGCCTATCGTCAGCACACCGCGTCACCCGTACTACGTTGAGGGGCAAGGTTACGTTGAGGCACAAGCGCTTGCGGTCGGTGACGAGCTGCGTTCGGAAGATTCTGCAACCAGAGTGTCCGTACAGGCCGTGCGTCCTTTCACGGTTGATCACGATATACCGATATACAATTTCATAGTGGAGCATGCCCACAACTATTTCGTTTCCGATCGCCGCGTGCTTGTGCACAACCGCTCGGCCCCTATCGGCGAGGAACCGCTCGTGTTGGATCTAGGGTCTCAGCAATGATGTCTCTCAAGCAATCGGCCTTACGAATCGGCGGGCTGCATGGATTGCGAAGGACGAGCGTCCAGACGCCTCCCTTTTGAGGTTACGGGGACACGCCATGGTCGAACCTGTCGACGAACCTGGGAGGAAGTACGAGCGGGCGTTTCAGCTCCGCAAGGCGGGCAAGGTACGAGAGGCCATCGAAATATTAACGTCACTGAGCGACGGGGGTTACGCTCCCGCGCAGGCGTTCCTCGGGTGGCTATGCGAGCGAGGCGAAGGACGTGCCGCCGACAGACAACGAGCACGATTTTGGTATGAGGCAGCTGCAAAGGCCGGCAATTCCGTGGGACAGTTATACCTGGGCATACTCGACCTGCACGAGGGGCGGGACAAGGAGGGCGCCGCCTGGATTCAGAGAGCCGCCGCTCAGGGCTACGCGCCAGCTTTGTACCGCCTCGGAGTGTCGTATTGGCGAGGTTTGGGCGTGACGCTTAGTAAGGATGAGGCGTATAGGTGCTGGGAACGGGCGGCAGCGTTGGGTCATCCGTATGCGCAACGGCAGATCGCTCTAGGGTTGATTAAGGGTCGTGGTGGTATCGGGGGTGTGGCACGGGGTCTATATTGGTTCCTGCGCATTCCCTTGTTAGCGACCAAGTTCGTCATGAAAGACCCAGATAGTGAAATGTTGCATCCGTAAGTTGCCGCCTCTCTCGCCAGTGCGGGAGAGGGACATAGAGTGAAGGGCACGTCAAAGCGCGGAAGAAGTTGATGGCGATGAGCGGGGCAAAGCCGCCACCACGGCCCACGCAGCAGGGCGCTTCGACGTGAACACGGGAGGGCGGGCGAATGAATATCCTGGGCTTGCGTTCACTTGGTGCCGCACTCGTGGCAATGGCCGGTGCGACGCTCGCCCTCGCTGTGACAGCCCCCACCCCGCTCCCCTACTCCACAACCTTCACCGACCCGAGCGGCGCACAGAAGGCCGTCGGCTTCCCCGACACGGCGAGCCGCACCTCGTCTACCGGGACGCTCACCGGTAACACTGCGGACGAACAGGTCGCGGCCAGCATCGTGCACGCCGGCCCTGTCTGCGGGACCCCGGTTAACCGAGG
>JACXTT010013913.1_pt1 | contig 10562 bp, 11 predicted proteins | sample 9270951 | NCBI WGS metagenome assembly JACXTT01 (sample SAMN15532306, study PRJNA645909) | rock metagenome | isolation source: weathered quartz diorite | place: Puerto Rico | collected 2017-06-21
ACGAAGGCGGCAGTGGTGGCGTTCGTGAAGAAAGCGTTCGAGGACGGCGCCGCGGCCATCAAGATGAAGGGCGACAAGGGCCTGGGCGACTTGGTCGTCGATCCATTCGCCAATCAGCAAGTGCGGGTGTCGGACATGGCGTGGAGCCTGCTGGAGCACTCGGGAGAACACTACGGGCAGCTGGTGGTGTATTACCGGGTCGCGGGAATGGTCCCGCCGGAGTCGAGGCCGAAGAAGTAGTCGCGATTGCCTTTTGAGGCTGCTTCAACTAGATTGCACCTTCGCCTGTTTGACGCCGAGGCGAGCGAGAGTCTGGTCTTGCAGGAGTGATTTGTATGAAGGAACGCTGGCTGCGGTGCGCCCTGGGAGCGGCTCTGGTGGTTACCGCGATGAATTTCCTGAGCTGCATGCACGAGCGCAAGCTGGTGGCCATTGCCATTCACCCTTCCGGTTTCATCTTCCCGACTCCGAATCCGAGCGTACAGGGTGTTTTCACTGCTTTGGGCACTTACATCCACCCCCCGGACGCTCGCGATATCACCGACAAAGTGACCTGGAAGACAGATGTCCCGCAACTGCTCCAGATCAATGGTGGCGTCGTGTCCCCGCAACCGGGCAATGTCTGCGGCATCGCCGACGTCTCGGCCAGCATGCAGGATGGCGGGAACCTTGTTATCGGCTATGCGACAGTAACTGTCAATGATCCCAGCAATCCTCTCTGCCCCGGCGGAAGTCAGACGAAGGGCGTTTTGACAGTTACATTGGCGGGACTCGGCGCAGGATCGGTGACGAGTTCACCCCCCGGGATCACCTGTCCCAGTCAAACTTGTGGCGCGCAGTTCAATGTCGGAGACACGGTTGTTCTCACTGCGACGCCAGATGCCGGTTCCACGTTCGACAGTTGGGCGGGCTGCGATTCGATGGCTGGAACCACGTGCACTGTGCTGGTGCGACAAGGGAGCACCGCCCTGACCGTGACCTTTAACTGACGGAGCCCTCTTTCCGCCTACTCGCCCGCCAGCAACTTGCCGAGAGTAGGCTTGTACTTCTCCGGCTTGGATTTCTTGGCCAGGACCGGCCGCGACGGCTTTGGACTCCCCACTCTTTCGCGCGCCATTTCGCGGACGACCTTACTGGCGCTGAATGTCCTCTTCGGTTTTCTTTTGCGGGCCATCTCTTCGGCTCTCACTCTTCCCGCATCTTCGCACATCGCGTAGGCAAAAGTGCAATAATCAAAGAGATTGAGTGTCAGCGAAAGCAACGGCCTTAGCAGACGCAGGGCGGCCCACCGTGGGTTCCTGAGACCTAAGACCTGACACCTGAGACCTGACCTTCATGGATGAGCGCGAATATTTTGACGAGAGACCGGACAAGAAGCCGGCAACCTTGAATTGTCCCCATTGCCATCAGCCCGCGGAATATGAAATCCAGTGGCTGGTGCGCACCAAGAAGAAGAACCTGCCGCCGCGGGCGGACGAGCGCGACCGGGCGAAGTTCGCCAAGGCGCAGTCATACATGCTGCGCCGCGACGACATGATGGTCTGCAAGAATATCCGCTGCCGGAAACGCTTCGAGATCACAGGCGTGCAGAGCGTGGCGTTTCTGGACTAGGCACTGATATTGCTTAGATGCGAGGTGTGAGACTTCTTCCCCCTGTTTCTTACACATTTCGTTCTTAATGCATTCCCCATCGAAATCCACAGCATGAAAACCACTGTCCGTGGTTTGTGACGTCCAAATGCAGGCTTTTTCCCTAGTGCCAATCCAGTATAGCGATTTGCGCCGCCTCCCATGTAGAAATTGCGCCCAGTGAGTTGCTGGAGTCAGAGCGCCTTTCCCGCAAGCCTGTGAGGCTGAGCGAGATGAAGCCTTCGGGCCGAAGTTTGGCAAAGTGGGTGCACCCCGGAGGGCAGAAATTCTCTCCGCAGGAGGCACAGTAGGATATGAACAGAAGCTATAACACAACACGTTTGTACGCTCTTCACTCAATGGCGCTGATCATGCTTGCTCTACTGCTCTGGACCGGCACGCCGGCAAGCGGACAGAGTACGCCACCCCAGGACAATGACACCAAGGGCTGGCAAATCGCCAACATGGACAAATTCCTGGACAGCCATCCAGAAATCGCGGAGCAGCTGCGCAAAGATCCTTCGCTGATCAGGAACGATGAGTTCATCGAGAAACATCCGGCGCTGCAGCAGTACTTGCAGGAGCACCCCGGAATCCGGGAGGAATTCACCGAGAACCCACGCGCCTTCATGCACCAGGAAGAGCGGTTCGACCGGCGCGAGGATGAGCGTGGCCGGGGGATAGGTGATCGCGACGTAACTCGTGAAGAACTCGCGAACATGGATCGGTTTTTAGACAGCCATCCGGAAATTGCGGAGCAGCTGCGCAAGGATCCATCGTTGATCAAGAACAAAGACTTCGTTGAGAAGCACCCGGCGCTGGAGGAGTTTCTCCAAACTCACCCCGAAGTTCGCGAGGAGTTTCGCGAGAATCCAAACGCTTTCATGCGGCAGGAGGAACGCTTCGATCAGCGCGAGGATTCCCGTAATCGGGAGATGAGCTTGCGCAACCGGGACCGCGGGGATCTGACCGGTTTCGGCCAGTTTCTCGGCGGACACACGACACTTGCGCAGCAGCTCACCAAGGATCCTTCGTTGGCCAACAACAAAGAGTTCCTGGCGAGCCATCCGGAGCTTCAGGATTATCTGAAGGCCAATCCTGGAGTGCAGGAAGAGCTGGCCAAGAATCCGCAGGCTGTACTCAACGCGGCGCCACTACCGGCCAGCAACATGCCTGCGCGTCCGAAGTTGGAACCCAAGCCTAAACAATAGGGAGAGGGGAATTGTCAGAATTGGAGGGCGGACGGCTGCCCTCCAATTCTGATTTGCGTCTCGCGCAGGGCGCGACATCCTGGTGAAGTAATCCGAATGGAGGTGCTATGAAAATCGGGACATCACTCGTTGCCGTATTGGCGCTGGTCCTGGCGGTTCCCTCCAGCGCAGCAGCCAAGGATAAGAAGAAGCAGGCGCAGAGGGGCATGCTGGAAAGTATGCAATCCGTACCGTGTGGCCTTAAGGAACGGGGAGTCACCGGCCTGGGCAGTATCTTCGGATCCGTTGGCATCGAGCACGTGAACTCGAATGAGAAGTTATGCCCGCAATATCTGCTTCGTACCGACGAGATGGAATACCACATCCGTCCGTTGGATATGAAGCATGCGGCGCTTCTGCCGGTCGGCCATGAAGGCGAATTCAAGATCAAGAAAGACCGGCTGTTTCTCAAGGTGCCCGATGAAGACAAAAAGGCACGCGCTTACCAAGTGGTTGCGATGCAACCAGTGAATTCGGGAGCTGGGGAGCAGAATTCCGCTTACCGACCCGCGGAAAGGCCAGCAGAATCCGGACGTACAGAGAAGCCGGCAGACAAAACAACGAAGGAGGTCACTAATCGTCCGCCTGAATGATCGTCCGGCGTTTCGAGATTGCGAGCCTCTGAAGGTCGTGCCGTCCGACGCTCGAGTGCAGCGCCTAGTTCTTCGCTGAGGAAGAACGCCTAGGAGCGAGGTTGGCGGCCAGACGCCGGACGCTGTGCAGGAGCTGGCTCAGGGTCTCGGACGCTTGCCCAGTCAGAGCGCTGGTCTTCGCGGGCGCGTCACTGAAGCCCTCGGCTTCCATTTGCCGCGCCGCGGAACTGTACCTTCGAGAGCTGTCGTCATCCATAGCGAGGAAGCGGAAGGCCTGCGCCAGCGGGATGCCATCCGCGCCGGTTTGCAGGAATTCGATCTGTGCGTTGACCCTCCCAAACACCGTGTTCAGAACCATCTCCCCCATCGCTCCCTTCGGGATGGGCCCCCTGGCCAAAACTGCGGAACCTCCAGTCAGAGAAAGCCTCTGGATGACGCCCACGAACTTTGCGTCGTCCACCACGAAGATCGCCCGTTCGCTGTTGGGGACACGAATGCGGGGCGCGCGATCGCGCTTGCTGGGCGTCTTGGGCCTCTGAGGCACGCTACGAGCATCGCAACCCGATCCGGCGTGGTCAAGGTTACTTCTGTGCCTGCTTGTGGCAGTGTCTGAAGAGCTCGCCGGATGACAGTCGTTGCGGGACATTGGCGCTCATTTATACTAAGCAGTTTCCTCGCGCTCTCCCAAGGCGCAAGGTCGGGAGTCTTCGTGAAGATTCTGGTGTGCATGAAGCAGGTACCGCAGAAAGACGCTCCGCTGAAACTCAATGAGGCGGGGACGTGGATCCGCGAAGATGTTTCTTACGAAGTGAATGAGCCGGACGCGTATGCGCTCGAAGAAGCGCTGCGGCAGAAAGAAAAGCATACCGGCGAGGTGGTCGTAGTGACAGCCGGTCCGGCGCGGGCGCAGCAGGTATTGCGGGAAGCGCTGGCCAAGGGCGCGGATCGGGCGATTCACCTCGAGGACGACGGTTTTGTCGGGCTCGACGCCTACAACACGGCGCGGGCGATCGCTGCGGCGATCAGGGACGAGAAGTTTGACCTCATCTTTACCGGCCTGCAGTCGGATGACTACGGGTACGCGCAGACAGGAGTCATCCTGGCGGAAATCCTGGGGTGGCCGCACGCGACCATCATCATGCAGATCGAGAAAAACGACGGCGGAATTCGCGTGAAACGCGAGCTCGAGGCGGGGTTCTTCCAGTTCGTGGACGTACCGCTGCCGGCCGTGCTGACCATCCAGTCGGGAATTAACAAGCTGCGCTACGCGACATTAATCGGCATCAAGCAGGCGAAAACAAAGCCGATGCGCAAGGTCTCGATGGCGGAAGTGCAGTCGGCGATCGGCGGGAATTTGCAGAAGATCGAGAAGCTGTACGTGCCCCAGAAGGCCAAGAATACCGAGTTCCTGGAAGGGCCTCCGGCGGAAGTGGCGAAAAAGCTGATGGACCGGCTGAAGAATGAAATACGCGTGATTTGAGAACTTCTTTATGGCAGACACTATTCTAGTGGTCGTCGAACAGCGAGAAGGCAAGCTAAACCGCGTTTCATGGGAGACGATCGCGGCGGGCCAGGCAATTGCGGCGCAGACGGGCTGGACGCTCGAAGCGGCAGTAGTCGGCTCAAGCGTCGCCGCAATTGCGGCCGACGTGGCCACGAAGAAGGTGGCGAAGGTGTATGCCGTCGAGTCGCCGAAGCTGGAGCCTTACACTCCGGACGCGTTTGCGCACGCGCTGAAAGAATTTCTGGGAAAGCATCCGGTGAAGCTGGTGCTGATGCCGCACACCTACCAGGTTCGCGACTTTGTCCCGAAGTTGGCGACGGCGCTGGGGAGCACGGCCATCACGGATGCGGTCGGCTACAAGTATGAGGGTGGCAAGTTGCTTTTCACGCGGCAGATGTTTCAGGGAAAGTTCGTCGCCGACGTGAGCTTCAGCGGGGCCGGGCCGGGGTTTGTAACTTTCCAGAATGGTTCGTTTCGCGCGGATAAAGTTGAAGCGGGCGGCTCGGCGGCGCCAGTCGAGACGGTGAATGCTGACGTGCCCGATGGCATCGTGCGTAACAGGCCGCAGGAAGTCTTCAAGGAAGCCAAACAGGCCGTGGATCTGACACAGGCGGAGATCATTGTGTCCGTGGGACGCGGAATCAAAGAGCAGAAGAATATCGAGCTCGCCAAGCACCTAGCCGACGCGCTCGGCGGGGAGCTGGCGGCGTCGCGTCCCATCTGCGACAACGGATGGCTGCCGATGGACCGCCAGATCGGGTCGTCGGGACAGACGGTCGCGCCGAAGCTTTATCTGGCGCTGGGGATTTCGGGAGCGATCCAGCACATTGTCGGCATGAAGGGCGCCCGGAGTATTGTGGCGATCAACAAGGATTCGGAGGCGCCGATTTTTGAGATTGCGGACTATGCCGTCGTGGGGAATTTGTTCGATATCGTGCCGCCGCTGATTGAGGAAGTGAAGAAGGCGAAGGGGTAGGACTCCAGCCGCCCATCGGCGCTACAGGAAAGCCCGGCACGAGACTGCCGGGTAGGGCCAGTCGCAACACCTAAACCCCTCAGGGAACCTGCACGCGGACGGGAGTGTCCGTGCCAGACGACAGCAGGTCCTTCGCTTCGCTCAGGATGACAATCTTGCAGGAGACTGCTCCGAAAAGGCTGCTAGTTACGACCCCGCAGCAAACCCGCCGAGGTGGGCCATCGTCATGCGCAGATACTTGTAGGGATTGACGGGCGTGTCATTGATGCGGACTTCGTAGTGGAGGTGCGGGCCGGTGGAGCGCCCGCTGAGACCGACGTAGCCGAGGACGTCGCCGCGGTGAATGTACTGCCCAGCGGCGATGCTAAAGCTAGCCAGGTGGCCATAACGGGTCGTGATGCCATGGCCATGATCGATCACGACGGCGCGTCCGTAGCCGCCGAGGAAATCGGCAAAGGTCACGGTGCCGTCCGCCGGGGCCAGCACGGGCTGGCCGACGATGGCGGAAATGTCCACGCCGGAGTGGAACGCGCCCTCACCGTTAAACGGGTCGATGCGCTCGCCGAAGGCGCCGGTGATCTGGCCTTCAACCGGCCAAAGATTCGGCGCAGAGTTGGCGCGGACCCAGTCGGCGGTCGTGGCATTGCGAGTCAGACCGAGTGAAATACCTACGGTCGTGGCTCCGGTCAGAGCCGTGTGCTTCAACGCGTACAGCTGATCGATCGAGGAGTGAACCTGCGCGTCTTCGATCTGCTCGGTCGAGGTGTTCATCAAGACCGGATCATTCTTGAGACCGTAGAGCGACGAAACTTCGCTGGCTAAAGATCCCAGCGATGCGACCTGAATGTCGCGCTCTTTGGCGACCTGTTCCAGGCGCGAATAGCGGTCCTTCAGCTCTTCTTTTTCCGTCCGGAGCTGGTTGTAGCTCGAGACCTTCTGCAGCATTCGCGTGTAGGAGCTGGCAATGCCGGTCAGGCTGGCGATGCCGATGGCGGCTCCAGCGAGAAGAACGTACAGATAATGAACAGGGATTGAGATCTTGCGTAGCTGGCCATGCTCATCGCGCGCTACGAAAAAAATGTAGAAACGTTTACGCAATATGGTGTCCGTGTCGAAATTTCTCGGATCCTGCCGGAGCGGAACAGTCTTGCTCAGGCTCAGAATCCTGATTCCACCAGCCTCGTCGGGATCGAGCTGGCTTCCCAAACCTACGGAACCAGGCAAGCCAAATCAAATTCGCCTGCAACCAATTCAGGATGCGGCACTTGGTTCGGCCAAAGGTATCTGTGAACGACTGCTAAACGGTAACAAAGGTGATTCCCCATGTCAACGTCCGCAGGCACAAATGTGTGGTTACCAAGGCGGGGTCATTAAGCCTGCCTGACCGTACAGATTACCGGAGGAGGAGGGTCAGGGGCGGGAGGGCACTATCCGGGGGGTATATTTAGGGGCTTGCCAGTGGGAGAAAAATCGCTGATTGAGCGGATCCGTCGCCGGGCGCGGCGGGGATCGGCGGTCGTAACCGGGATCGGTGACGACTGCGCCGTGTTGCGCCTGCCCCCTGGTCACGAGCTTCTGGTTACGACCGATTTCTCCCTGGAAAATGTGCATTTCCGTCAGGACTGGCATCCACCGGAGGTGGTGGGGTGGCGCTGCCTGACGCGCGGTCTGAGCGATATCGCCGCCATGGGAGGAGAGCCCCGGGCCGCATTCCTCTCGCTCGCGCTCACCCGCGATGTTCCGCAAAAGTGGGTGAACAGGTTTCTCTCCGGACTGCTGGAAGCAGCGGGGAAGTTTCGCGTTCCGCTGGCGGGAGGAGACACAGCACAGTCGGCGAGCGGAATTCAGGCAGACATCGTCGTGGTGGGCTCGATACCAAGAGGGAAGGCGGTTCTGCGGTCGCGTGCCCGGCCAGGAGACCAGATCTATGTCACGGGAGAACTGGGCGGCTCAGCGGCGGCGATTGCGCGCTTGCGGGAAGGAAAGATCCGGGCTGCGGAATACGAGCGGCATTTTCATCCCACCGCGCGGGTTGAGGTGGGACAGTGGCTGCGGCGACGCGGGCTGGCATCGGCCATGATCGACGTCAGCGATGGGCTTTCCACCGACCTGGACCATATCTGCCGGGAGAGTCATGTGGGAGCAGTCGTTGAGGCTGGAGCGATTCCCCGGGCGCAGGTGGGGCGACCGCCAAAGAAAGTTGGCCTCGATCAGGCTTTGCACGGCGGGGAGGACTACGAGTTGTTGTTTACTTCAGCCAAGAGAATCCCAACAAGAGTGGGGGGAGTGCCGGTGACAAGAGTTGGGCGAATCACGCGGAAGAGAGGGATGCTGCTGATTGAAGAGCGTGGGCGTCCCAGGAAACTCGCGGCGCGGGGATGGGAGCATTTCAAGGGCAACTTGTGATTTGTAGGTTGGAAACTGCTCTCTCAACGGAAGCACTCTTGGACCTGGGGTGACTTTGGTTACCTGCCTGGGTCTAGTTTCCGCTGCGTTAAGGGCCTAGAGTAGGCTCATGCGGAAAATAAGTTTGCTTATGGCTCTCGGCGTGGCAGTTCTCGTTCCCGTCCTCGGATGGGGACAGACGACCCAAAAAATCGACAACGACTTCGTTCAGAGGACCTTTGGGAAAGACTTCACCATCGTGCCGGAAGTGGGTGGAATGGTGGGCGACATGGACGGCGACGGCGTGGAAGACGTCGTCATTGCCGCGCGCTGCAAGAATCCGCTGCTCGATGAAGCCGAGCACAACTATGTGGTGATCGATCCCTACTACACGTTCTTTGGATACGGCGATCCCAAGGTGACCATGAGCTTCGTGGAGGACAGCCCCATGAAGCGAGGACTGGTCGTGCTCATCATTCATGGCGCTGGCCCAGAGGCGTGGCGCTCGGCGACACCCAAGGCGAAGTACGTTGTCATCAATCTGCCCTATCGGACGATCTCGGTGCGCAAGATGAAGTTGAAGAAAAAAGTTCTCCAGGCTATCTACGCCGAGGAAGGCAATGAATTGAGCGAGACCTCCGCCCTGTTCTTTGACGGGAAGACTTACAAATACGTGCCCATGGGCTCGAGTATGGAGTAGACGGTCCTCGCTAGTCACCGGCCCGTTCGCCGTTGTAGTACTCTGTTTTTCGACTGCCCCACAACTTCAAATACCGAGTGCTTCGGGAAAAGCTGACAGTGTGTCAGCTGGCGGCCGGCGCCCGCGTTCCAGAATGGGCGCAAGCAGGCGGATTCTTTTGCGTAACCCAAACCGCGGAGGAACTCTCCATTGTGTGTGAAGAAGGCCGCGTGCCTGAAGGAGTTCGCGTCGAGAGAGGTTGGGTGGCGCTCAAGTTGGAGGGGCCGTTTCCGTTTTCCATGACGGGCGTGCTGACATCGTTTCTTCAACCGCTGGCCGCAGCAGGAGTTCCGATTTTTGCGGTTTCGACGTTTGATACAGACTACGTGCTGCTGAAGCGCGAAAAGCTGGAGCAGGCCCGGAGCGTATTGGCAGCGGCGGGGCATGAGAACATCATGTCTTAACCTCAGAGGCCACCGCGACGCCGAGGACCGCCAGACATTGCTTGCAGACTGCCGGAGTCCCCGTTCGACCCTGGATTTTCGCTGAATACTGGTGAAAACTGCCTGTTTCTCTTCGCCAAATGGTTTAATAAAGGTGGACTATTCTCCATGGCAACAGCAGCGGTGAGGCTACGCCGCAATTTCAAGGCGGCGAGCCGGAACATTCACGGGTTGTGGCAAGTCCTCAGGGCCGTGGCCTCGACGGATCATCCGCTGCTGGCACACCTGATCCCCATCCGGCGCTGCAATCTTTCCTGCACCTATTGCAACGAATACGACGATTTTTCCAAGCCCGTGCCGACCGAGCAGATGCTGCGGCGGGTGGACAAACTGGGCGAACTGGGCACTTCCGTAGTCACGATCAGCGGCGGCGAGCCGCTGTTGCATCCTGACCTGGACGACATCATCCAGCAGATGGCGAAGCGGCGCATCGTATCCGGGCTCATCACCAACGGCTACCTGCTGACTGCGGACCGAATTCAGCGCCTGAATCGCGCGGGGCTGGAATGGCTGCAGATCTCCATCGATAACGTGAATCCCGACGAGGTCTCGAAGAAGAGCTTGAAAGTGCTCGACCGGAAGCTACAGCTGCTGGCTGAGCACGCGGATTTTCACGTCAATATCAATTCGGTGGTGGGCGGGGGCGTAAGCAATCCGCAGGACGCGCTGGTGATCGGGACGCGGGCGCTGGAGTTGGGGTTCAGTTCGACGGTAGGAATTATCCACGACGGGCAAGGCCAGCTGCAGCCGCTGAAAGAAGACGAGCGGCGGGTGTACCACGAGATGAAACAACTGGAGCGGCGCAGCTTCACGCGCGTCAATGCCTTCCAGGACAACATTGCGCAGGGGCGTCCGAACCAGTGGCGCTGCCGTGCCGGGGCCCGCTATCTCTACATCTGCGAGGATGGGCTGGTGCATTACTGCTCGCAGCAGCGAGGATATCCGGCGATCCCCTTGGAGAAATATACGATTGCCGATCTGCGGCGTGAGTTCTACACCGAGAAGTCGTGCGCGCCGCATTGCACCGTGTCCTGCGTGCATCA
>JACXTT010013914.1_pt1 | contig 10562 bp, 6 predicted proteins | sample 9270951 | NCBI WGS metagenome assembly JACXTT01 (sample SAMN15532306, study PRJNA645909) | rock metagenome | isolation source: weathered quartz diorite | place: Puerto Rico | collected 2017-06-21
GGTTCGTCCGCCGCTATGCGGAGCTCGCCGAGACGATGCGCACGGCGTTCCGGAGTTATATCTCCGACGTCCGGACCGGCCGGTTCCCGACCGGCAAAGAAAGCTACTAGCGATGGCCGGGACAATCCGGGCGCTCGTCTGCAACGATGACGGGATCGACGCACCCGGGATTCTGGCGCTGGCGACCGAGATGAAGAAACTCGGGAGCGTCACAGTCGTGGCTCCCGATAAACAGCGGAGCGCCGTCGGACACGCCATCACCATGAATTACCCGCTGAGGGTTACGAAGTTTTTCCGGGCGGGGAAATTCTTCGGGTATGCCGTGAACGGCACCCCGGCAGATTGCGTGAAACTTGCAATGCGGACCCTGCTGAAAAAGAGGCCCGATATCCTCGTCTCCGGCGTCAACCACGGCTCGAACACGTCGATCAATATCATCTATTCCGGAACGGTATCCGCAGCGACCGAGGGGACCATACTGGGGATACCCTCGCTGGCGATTTCACTCACGACGCGCGATAAACCCGACTTCCGGTTCGCCGCAAAATTTGCCCGGAAGCTGGCGAAGGGCGTCCTCCAGCACGGGCTTCCTCCCGATACCCTTCTTAACGTGAACATCCCTCCGGTGCGGGAAAAGGACATCCGCGGGGTAAGGGTGACGCGGCAGGGTAAAACACGCTGGGATGATACCTTCGACGTCCGCCGGGATCCGAACGACAATGAGTATTACTGGCTTACCGGCAAACTGGAGGTGATCGACACGGCGGGAGATACAGACCAGATCGCCATCATGAAAAACTACGTTTCGGTGACCCCCATCCAGTACGACCTCACGGATTACGCCATGCTCCCGGCGCTCTCGCGCTGGAAGCTCAATTCCCTCCTATCCCGGAGCTCACCCCGAGCCTGACAGGCGGCGCCCTTAGGGCAGGAACTTCCCCTTTCTGACACACCTCGTTCCTTCGTGACGGAGGATTTCCCTTGGGGTGATTGCGAGAATTGACACACCCTGCCGCGAGGAATCAGCTCGTCTTGACGATAAACATGACGACTATCCCCGAGAGAGTGGCGAACTGAAGGATTTTCGCGTACCCGATATTCCACTGCTTGATGAAATGCCAGATGAACGCGAGCACGTACATCGCCGCGGCAAGGATGAGAGTGAGCCCGAGGGATTGGGCATAGTCGAGATGGGGGCCGAAGTATCGGATGAAGCTCCATTCGTACGTGTAGCCGTAGACAATGAGGAGATGGACGGTGTACACGATGAGAGATTCCTGGCCGAACAGCATGAGAGGCGACCAGGAAGTCTTTGCCCGCCAGATCAGCCACAGGAACATCGTCACAAGTCCCAGGCGGAGGAAGAAGAACTCCGGGCTTGCCCTCCAGAAATCGTGTCGGGGATAAAGAGTGACCGGCTGGAACTCGGCGAGGAGCGATAGCGCCATACAGCACACCGAGAATACCAGGAGCCGTTTCATGAACACTCCTTCCTTCCCTTGAGCTCTCATGCGCAGGTAGAGAAAGCAGACGACTGTCCCGCTCGTGAGGAACGCCGTCCAGGGAAAGAGGGGAAATTGCGATTTGAATTGCGTCGTGAGATAGGGCCTGAACCACACCGGCAGGCCAGAGTAGTCCATTTCGCGGATGATCGGGGAGGCAAAGACGATTGCCGCCGTGGACAGGGCGGCGATCCAGAGGAAATACTGTTCCTTCCGGACTATGACGGCGATGAGCGTTAGAAAGAGCAGTGAAACGACGATCGTCTGGAGGATGTCGACCTGGAAGAACGGGATCCATGCGTTCCCGTCGGCCAGCTCACGCAACCGGGACAGGGAAAAGAAAGGGAGATGAAGCGAATACCCGACTGCGGCGATAAAGAGCAGCCTGGCAACGGAGCGCCAGAGCGGCATCCTCAGATCGACGTAATCATCCCACTTTTTCTGAAGCGAGATGGCCATCCCCATGCCCGCGCAGAAAAGAAACGAGGGGGCCACGAGACCGTTGACGAAGGTGAGTAATTTGAAGAACGACTCGTCTTTGATCTCAGGGCAGAGGAGGGCATTCACCACATGAGTTTCGATCATCACGAGGACGGCCCATCCTCTCAGCACATCGATGAATCCCAACCTTGAGGAGGGCGACGGAGTCGGGGTTGCAGTTTCCACGAAATCTTGTTCCGTTTCAGGATACGACGATTGTCAGGCACGGAAATTATGGGAATTTGCCTGAAAAGTCAAGCCCCCTTTTTACGGCTTGTATCAGCGGAAAGTAGGCGCCACCATCGTCGGTCGGGATAAGAAGAATGAGCCAGGAATGATCAGACGGAAGAGGGTGTTATCTTGGCACGAAGAGCTGAGGCCATCGTTCGCCCAGTAGGGAGGGTTGATCGACGGGTCGCCTACCCTAATGGGTCAATCCCGCGTGCCCCGGCTCTCGCAAAGCGGAGGGGGCGACCAAACCCATGTTAGAACCAGCGTGAGAGTTATCGCATCAGTGCGAGGGGAAAGCTCAGCTTGATTTGCTTATCAAACCCGTCAATAATAAGGAACATGTTAGCTGATCCTCTCAGGAAATGAGTGTCTCCTTTTCGCAACTGAAATTTCGCAAAGACCGTTTCATCGAGCGTGAGATTATCGCGTTTTCGCCCCCAAACAAATTGTGCAGGGAGCGTCTCCCCGCGATCGTTCCGCAGAACTATATTTTTGTCAAGCCGGGTAATATCTGGCGAAAAACAATCGGTGTATGGCATGAGAGGGACGGTTACGTAACTTATCTGACCGTTTGGGGTCACCACCGCAACTTGTTTGAGCTTGTTACACGGCCACTGCGTATTATTTATTGCGATCAAGAACTGGACCACATCGATCTGAACCGGTTCACGAAAAAAATTCCCCCGAGCATCGACTAGCTTGCCATTGTGCTCCCAGTCGATATACATCCCCGCGGCGTCTGCCATCAGGGTATCAGTATTCGCACGAAACGATTCCTCAGACCAGTGAGCCACACCCTGTGCCGAGCGTTGGATGGCCAGGATCACCGATGGATAGTAAGGAATGGCGATAACTTTCACTCTCGCCTCTTGGTCGAAGTGATTAAATGCTGCGGGAATCGCAATTACTGAAAAACAATCTTGACTAGACCACTCAGCGGGGCGATGGGAGAGGATCTCTTCATACAAGGCTTGGTCAGACCCGAAACAGCCGGGAAAAAATAGGGCGGAAGCAATGAGAGAGGCTATGAGATCTATCGCTACAAGTGCCCGGCTGGTGTTGAAGCTGGAGAGACAAAGCGCTCCTTTTCTCATCCCCATCCGACCTGAGAAGAGCAACCGCATATGAGAGAGCCCGCAGCCTGGCAGATCGGGACTCGGGGGGGATTCAATATATGTCCGCTGGGGCACATGATAGGCTGGCAACCGATGGATCAAAACTGAATCTCCCGCCGCGTCTCTGTCTCATTTCGAGAGAATCATTTTCCTGACGCGGGTGAAAGACGGGGTCACAAGCTCGTAGAAATAGGTCCCCGATGGAAGGCTTGACGCGTTCACGAGAATCTGGTAGCTGCCGGGCTGGTAGGCTCCATCGATCGGCCTCGAAACTGCCCGACCGAGGAGATCGTAAATCGTCAATCTCACCCGCGCGGCGGAAGGGAGGGAGAAGTCAATACGTGTCGTCGGATTGAAGGGGTTCGGGTAATTCTGGGCCAGGGAGAAATCCCGCGTCCTGCCGGACTCCTGGACGCCGACCGGTCCGGTATAGGTGAAATGAAACGTGTCGGCGCTCGATACTTCGGTAAACTCATCCCGGATCATGACAAACCAGGAGTAGACCCCGGTATGAGGCAGTATGTCCCGGAGGGACGGTGTGAGGGAAGAATCTGCGGCCCGGAGGGACGTGTCGATCCCTGCTCCGGCGATATGGATCTCGTAGTAGTGGGGATCCACGGATGGATCGGTCGCCCGTTGCCACAGAAACGTCGTCGATGCGTTCACAACAGACTGATCGGCCGGCCCGAGAAGCGATGATCTGACGCGAGGTTTCAGAGAATCGAACGAGCAGAGATAGAGCCCGGTCTGCATATCGGAACCGATCCATCGTCCCGAAAAGAAGTAGGGGTAGACGCCCCAGCAACCGGCATACCCGCCGCTTGGACCAGGGTATGTATCATACGAACCTGCCTCAAACGGATTGTAGGGGTCATGCACGTCGACTACTCTCATCCCGGCCGTGTAGTGGGCGATATAGGCATAGTAACCCCTTCCGTGAACATTGTGAATATTGCTTGTCGGTTCGGCGACCCATTCCGCCACCTTGACCGAGTTCGGAAGACTGTCGAGCGCCCAGATCTTCAGATCATGGGGGGTGCTTCCGATCTCATCGCATGTCAGCGCAAACTTTCCGTCAATCGTCGCCCACGCGTTATGCGTCCCGCTTCCGCTGTAGACGATCACACCCATTGTGGCAGGCACGTTTTTCTTCTGTATGTTGACGACATAGAGTCCGCCCCCCGGATAAATCGCGGATGCGTAGAGCGTATCGTTCCGCACGTATGAATCATGGATGTATTGCGGTTCGAAGGTGCCTGCGAACTCAGGGCTTGTCGGGTCGTTATGGAGCGAGAATATGACACACCCTCCCGGCGGCCAGTTCGCGCTACCGTTGCAGTAAAGATATCCATCGGCAAGGGTCACTGTATGGGACCGGACGTTATTTTTGCCCGAATCGGGCGGAGTCGTCGACACGTAGATAAAACTCCTGACAAGGACCGCAGTATCGGGAAGCCCGGAAAGATCGATGATCTGAACTCCGCTGCCTCCTTCGGAGACGGCGTATGCGTACTGTTTATACGTCTTAAACTCGCGGTAGGCATAGGGAGCCGTCGGACCGGGGATGAACTGCACCTCACGGATGGGGGAGACATTCAGGTCGATGATGGACGTGCCGGTTGCCGTTGCGATGAGCGCGAACTCCTTCCCCGTAGGCGAGACCCATCCCCAGCAGCTCGAGTACGACGTCCCCTGGCCCGAGACCCCATGGGGCTGGTCCAGGTGGTCGAGGAGAGTCACGCCGTTCCTCTGGCCGCGGCTTCCTTGAGAAAGGAATGAGATGGCGAGTGCTGAAAAGACGAGGGGGACTTTGAGCAGTTGGCGCACCGGGGGGAGAGGGGGAATCATGATTAAAATATCGCTATTAGAAATACCCTTCGCAACAGCGAAAACCCGGCCCTACGGCGTTTTGCGCCGGGCTACTGAGTGCTGAAGCGGTTCAGAAATTCCCTCTCGGCGAGCGTGAGGCTATGAACTCCCGAGGCGCTGATCTTGTCAAGAATACGGTCAAGTTCTTCACGGTTGACCTCGTGAAGGCTCCCGCGATCGATCGTCTTCCACTTTTCGACATCCGCGGGTGTAGCGTCCGGGGGAGTGAACTGCTGAAACTCTGCTGAGCGCGATCTGCCGGCGATCCACTTTACATAAAGATAGCCGCCCAGGAATCCCCCCAAATGGGCGAAGTGGGCGGTGCCGTCCGACGACCCGCCAAATCCGCCAAACAGGGAGAGGAGGGTCATGATCCCGACAAGAATCCGCGCCTGAACCGGGAAAATGCCGTAGATGAAAACCAGTGAGGTGGGCCAGTAATACGCGAACCCAAGCATGACGCCATAGACGGCGCCCGAAGCGCCCAGGATGGCCGTATGGGGTGTAATGACGAGGGAGAGCAATGCCCCGGTGATGCCGCTGATGAAGTAAAGCCAGAGAAAGCGTTCGCCTCCAAGCTCGATCTCGAGCCGGGGGCCAAAGAAATAGAGACCCAGCATGTTGAAGAAGATGTGCCCCAGCCCTGCGTGGAGGAACATGTAGGTGACGAGGGTCCAGGGTCTCAGCAGAACAAGCGACGGGACGAAAACCAGTTTTTCAACGAGTGCGGGAGAGGAATATGTCAGAAGGAACATCGCCCCGTTGGCGATGATAAGACGGGTCACCCAAGGGGTCATTTAATCCCGCCGCGGCTGAAAATTTGCATGGCCGCAATGTAGCTCAATCCGCAGGGAATTCCAAACGAATAGGGAGTGCGCAGGACAACATTGGGCGGATTTGGGAAATATCCCGCGCTCGCAGGGGGAGGCCGCTACCGGACGACCATCATTTTCCTGGTAGAGACGAAACCGCCGGCTCTTAGGCGATAGAAGTAGACTCCGCTCGAAACGTGATCGGCTCTCCACTGTGCGTCATACGTCCCTGCGGGCACGGATCCCTCCGCGAGAGTTGCCAGCTCTCGGCCCAGGAGATCATAGATTCTCAATGAGATGACTGCATCCGTCGGGACGGAATATCGGATTACCGTCGTGGGATTGAACGGATTGGGGAAATTTTGCTCAAGAGCATAATCCCGGGGCGTATTGCCAATCCAGAGCCCCCCTGTGTGAGTCTGGAGAATGGCGCCGTCGGTTCCAACGATCGTTGCCGAAAGCGGGTCATGAATGACACAGCCCAGGAGCGAGAAGAGTGTCCCGGAAGCTTGAGCGGACCAGGTGTAGCCGGCATCCGACGATTTGAGAACAATCCCTCCATCCCCGACGATGACACCCTGTCTCCCTAGATACGAAATGCCGTTGAGGGATCCGTTCGTCCCCGCATCTTTTACATCCCACGAGATTCCCCCGTCTGACGATTGTACGAGTGTACCCGACCGTGAGACCGCCGTAATCGTTTCGCCAGCGAGTGCAACGCTGAGAAGGGCGGCTGTAGTTCCCACATTCGACGGCTGAAACCATAAGCGGCCTCCGTCAGAAGAAACAAGAACCACGCCGAGATCGCCGACCACCACGACATGATCCGCGCTACCGTAAGCAACTGCATTGAGATTTGATGAAACAGCCCCCGATTCATCGAACCAGTTCAACCCTCCGTCGGTCGTCCGGAGCAGAGCGCCGGCTGCGCCGACGCAGATGCCATGATAGGAGTCTGAAAAAGCCGTTCCAGACAAACGGCTTCTCGTGCCGCTGACCTGAGCTGCCCAGTGAAGTCCGCCATCGGTCGTGTGTATAATGGTTCCATATCCGCCGACGGCGGTTGCGGTGTCTGCACGTGGAAAGGAGACTCCAACCAGAGGAATGCCCGCGGACTCTAGGAGGGTGCCGTGAAGTTGCGGGGTCCAATTCACCCCGCCGTCAGAAGTATAGAGAACTATTCCGCTATCTCCGACGGCCATGCCATGAAGGGCATCTTCGAAAGAAATTGACCGGAGATCACGGAGGGTGACTGTACCGGGGAATTCCGACCAGACATTTCCGCCATCGGACGTCTGAAAAAAGGTAGGAACAGAGCGAAAGTACGGGTAATGGATTAGAATATCATACCCCGACAGCGCAAAACCCCGTAATGGCGAGGCCATTGCTCCTGAAAAGAGGATGGTGCGCGTGCTTACGCGCCCCTGGGTCCAGGTCGATCCCGTGTCGGACGAACGATAGAAACCACCACTTTCGCCGAACGCACACACAGCAGAGGGACCTATGAATGAAAGCTTTACGATGTTTTCACCAAGCGATCCGAGGCGAGACCAGGTTGATCCGCCGTTTGTCGTCCGGAGGAGCAGTCCGCCCGAACCACCCGCGATCCCCAGGTGCCGATCGGCGAACGAGACTGTCCGGAGGGAGGTCCCGGACGAACCGTGAGTTCCGAGCGGAAGCGGTACAGAGACCCAGGAATCTCCCCTGTTTGATGTTCGCAGAATCTCGCCATGCCGCGTGACATCGAAGCCGACAGCCACAGCAGTCGATGCGTCCAAGGAGCGAATCCCGCTGATCGTGATATCCGGTGAGGAAAACTGTTGGGTCCACACATTGCCGCCATCCGACGTGTGATGAATCGAACCATAGTCGCCGAACTCAAGGCTCCCGCTGCCCGAGACGAATCCGTTGCTCCGATCCGAGAAGGAGACCGATGAAAGATTGGCGGCTGTTCCGCTTTGACCAGGCACCCAGTGTTTGCCTCCGTCGGAAGAGACGAGTATCGCCCCATTCTCCCCGACCACGACGAACTTTTCATCGTCGATCAGACTGACTGCGGCGAGCGTTTGTGTCGTCCCTGTGGCCTCGGACAGGATAGTCCAGCTCGAGCCATTATCCGTTGAGGTCATGACCGTCCCCGCTTCGCCGGCCGCGATGCCCTTTCCATTCAGGAACGCGATATCCCGCAGATAATTCCCTTGTGGGAGGGGATTCAACCAGCGCCAGCCAGATCTGAAGGCATTGCGGATCCCCTTGCCAAAACCGAATACCGAGTGGGGCGACCCGGAAGCATTATCATGTATGGTTATTAGTGACCCCTGTTGGCCCACGGCTGAGGGTGAGAAGATGATCGCGAATTCCCGGGATCCGAATGGGGGGATTTCAGATGATTCGGGGAACATGGTGAAATCGTTGGATTGCGACTCGATTCTGGAAATTACCATCGGCGATGCCCCGTAGTTCCGGATCGTCAATGCAGAGCGCCGAACCGTTCCGACGACAACCTGTCCAAAGTAGGTATAGGCGGGGAGAGCCGAAAAAAGAGGTTCCGAGCGACCCCCCGTGCTCGTCTCGAGTATGGTGCCGTTGTCGCCCACAATAAGCCCGTGGAGTGAATCTGTGAACAGAACTCGGTTGAGATTACTGGAAGTCCCGCTCGGTTGCCGCACCCAGTGAAGGCCAGCGTCATCGGTCCTGAGGACGATTCCGCTGTCCCCGACTGCCCACCCTGCGCCCCCCGGGAAACCAGGAGTATTGCCTGGGAAAAATACGCCTCGGAGAGTCACACTTGGCGTGTTGACGACGACGTTCCAGATTGTCCCGTCATCAGTAGTCCGGAGGATCATCCCTTTCTCGCCGACGATGAAACCGGTTGCGTAAGTGTCGATCCCCTGGGGGAACGAAATCCCATAATAGTTAGACGTGCGCCTTGTGATGGGTGGAGTTTGTCTGGACCACCGGTGAGCGATGTCCCCCTTCAGAATTGTTCCGCTATCGCCAACCAAATAGATAGAATTAAGATTGCGGACGCAGGAATTCTTCAGATTCATCGTTGTTCCGGAATTTACATACGAGAAGGTCGCACCCGAATTGGTTGATTGATAGATTAGTCCGAGATCCCCGATCAGGAGGACAATCCGTCCAGAGGGTGGAGCAGCGTAAACATCCCACCACGCGAGCGACGCCGGGTTCCCGGGGTCGGACACAACGGTGGAAAAATTTCCCAGAGAGTCCCGAAAGAATTTCATGGTCAGATTGCCCTCCCCGACGGCGTAACCGCCGTCAGGTGCGAAAAACGAACAGGCATACAGGCTCAGCGCGGGCGAATCACGGACAACCTTCCATGTTGACCCGGCGTCTGACGAGCGAAGCACAGTCCCATGCGCACCCACGGCATAACGAAGCTCGCCTGTAGAGTCAGACTCGGCCGCCAGGCCGTATAAGCTCTGAATCGTCCCGCTTGGGACCGCCCGCCACCCGGTTTGAGAACAAGCCCGGCCGATCCCGAAAAGGACGAGGACAACGAGAAATCGTTTGATCATCCGATGATGCTCATTTCAGAAGGAAAAGTTTCTTCGTCTGAACGAAATTCGTTGCTCTCCCCTCACTCGTGACAGCGAGGCGGTAAAATAAACTCCGCTCGAGAGCGGCCCGGCGTCCCACCGAACATCATAGGATCCCGCGGGTTTCAGATCCCGGACCAGGAAGGCGACATTTCGGCCGAGAAGGTCATAGACCGCCAGCTCGATCATGCCCGGGTGAGCCAGATCAAATTTAATGTGAGTCGATGGATTGAAGGGGTTCGGATACGCATCGTAGAGCCGGAACTCGCCGGGGATGGACAATGCATCGCCGGACGCGATGGTTGGAAATTCATGAAATTCGTTGAGAACATTCGTCAGCAGAGATCGGGCGCTTGAAGAGTCGAGATAATACAGCGGGAAGCTCATGTATAACGCATGGACGGATGAATCGCGTGCACGGAGTCCGACCGGTTTTCCCTCTGCAAGGGAATCGAGCGGGTCCGAACGATACGTATACACGACCTGGGCGGGGAGCGCGCTCGGAAAACGCTCGATGAAATCGAGACCATTTCCCGTTAAAGCCAGAACCCTCGATGAATCTATCCTCACGTCGGGAAAACCCTCCATACCATAGGCGCCGGCGAAGTTCGCTGCCGGGCTTACCTCATCGAGAAGGGAGATTCCGAAGTAATCGGCCAGAAACGGGTACCAGCCCGATGGCGAAGACGTGGGCATCCGTCTTCCCATCACGAGCAGCTTTCCTCCTCCGAGGAGGTATCCCTTAAGCCCCAATGGATAATATTGGGGAATTGTAAACGAATACTCGCCCTCCTGAAGCCAGAGTACTGTCGAATAGGAAGATAAATAATCAACATCCGGCTGTCGGTCGATTTTATACTGGTGAGCCCTGTCATGGGGGTATCCTGAAATGGCCTGCTCGTAGTATAAGTCCGACAACGCTGTCGGCGGCACCAACATGAGAATCCCCTGATGGCGCGCCGTTGTCCTTTCGGAGATCAGGGTAGAATG
>JACXTT010013915.1_pt1 | contig 10561 bp, 10 predicted proteins | sample 9270951 | NCBI WGS metagenome assembly JACXTT01 (sample SAMN15532306, study PRJNA645909) | rock metagenome | isolation source: weathered quartz diorite | place: Puerto Rico | collected 2017-06-21
GTCCCTCGGCGTCTGCATCAACTCCACGAGCACCCCGCCCATGTCCTTGGGGTGGACGAAGATCACCGGCACGCCGTGGGCGCCGATGCGCGGCTCGCCGGTTCCGAGCACGGCGGCGCCCTTGGCGCGCATATCATCGCGGGCGGCGATGATGTCCTCAACCTCGAAGCACACATGGTGCTGACCGCCGCGCGGGTTCTTGGCGAGAAAGCCGTGAATTGGCGAGGCCTCGCCATAGGGCTCGATGAGCTCGATCTGGGCATTGGGCAGATTGACGAAAGAGACCCACACACCCTGCTCGGGCAAAGCGCGCTTTTCGGTGATGTCGGAGACGCCGAGCACATCGCGATACAGCATCCACGACTCCTCGATCGAGGGCGTGGCGACGCCGACATGGTTCAGCTTTCCGATCATGATCCTGCCGCTCCGATGCGCGTCCCAATTTGGCGGAGACGACGACTACACCCTCAGAACCATCGTTTCCACCAGCGGCCTGCGTTTCCAAATGCGGAAGGCCGCCTTCTTGACCGCGCGCGACAGCGCCGCCTCGACCAAATCGTCATCGTCCCGCTCGTCGACACCGAGGCGGTGGAAGGCTTCGCGCGCCTCGTCGGCCAGATCGTCAGCCGCGTCAGACACGGGGTAGTCGTCGTCGCCCGGCACGCCGAGACACCGCACCTGCGGGCCGGACGCCAGCGCGCTTCGCCTGTCGAGGGCGACGCTCACGGTGATCATTCCATTGGTGGCCGCATGCCGACGCTCGCGCAGGGCATCGCCGTTCTCGGGGGTCACGACACCGGCATCAACATAGAGCCGTCCCGAGGGGACCTCGTCGATGATCATGGCGCCGCCGGGCGCCAGGCGCACCATGTCGCCATTGCGCGGGGCCACGGTCTGACCCACCTGAAGATCGCGCGCCAGCGCGGCATGCTCCAGAAGATGGCGCCGCTCGCCGTGCGTCGGGACGGCGATCGCCGGCCTCGCCCATTGGTACATCCGCTTGAGCTCATCCCGACAAGGGTGGCCAGAGACATGAATGCCCGGATGGTCGCGCTCGGTATAGAGCCGCACGCCGCGGTCGGCGAGCTTGTCCTGCAAATTGCGAATGGGCACGTCGTTGCCCGGAATGATGCGCGACGAGAAGACGCAGGAATCGCCGGCGCCGAGGCGAACGTGCGGGTGGGAACCATCGGCAATGCGCGAGAGCGCCGCGCGCGGCTCACCCTGGCTGCCGGTGCAAAGGTAGAGGATCTTGTCGCCGGGAACGCCTTTCGCCTCCGCGTCGGTGAGAAACGGGCCGACGTCGGCGAGCAGGCCGACCGAACGGGCCGCCTGCGACATTCGGATCATCGACCGTCCTACAAGGCACACCTGCCGGCCGTTGGCTTCGGCGGCGCGAATGATTGTATCCATGCGCGCAACGTTCGAAGCGAAACAGGCGGCCGCGACCTTGCCTTTCAGCGTTCCGATCAGGACGTTCAGCGTCTCGCGCACGTCCGCTTCGGATCCGGCCTCGCCGTCGACGAAAACATTGGTCGAATCACACACCATCGCCAGCACGCCCTCGTCGCCCAACGCCCGGATCGCATCCTCGTCCGTCGCCGCGCCGGTGAGTGGGTCTGGATCGATTTTCCAATCGCCGGTGTGCAGGATGACGCCCAGCGGCGTGCGGATCGCCACCCCGTTGGGCTCCGGGATCGAGTGGGTGAGGGTCAAAAGCTGAAGATCGAACGGCCCGAGCGCCAGCCTCCCTCCCAAAGGAATTTCGATGATCGTCGCCTCGCCCAAGAGGTCCTTCTCCCGCAATTTCTCGCGCAGGAGGAAAGCGGTGAACGGGGTGGCGTAGAGAGGGGCTCTAAGCTTCGGCCAAAGCCAGGCCACCGCGCCAATGTGGTCCTCGTGGGCGTGCGTGAGCACGATGCCGAGGATATCGCCCGAGTGTTCCTCGATGAACGTCGGGTCGGGGAGAATGATCTCCACGCCCGGCGTCGTCTGGTCGCCGAAGGTGACGCCAAGATCGACCACCAACCAGCGACGCGCGTGCGGCGGGCCATAGCCGTATAGGTTGAAGTTCATGCCGATTTCGTTCGATCCGCCGAGAGGCAGGAAGACGAGTTCGTCGTCAGGCGCGGGCGATCTGATCATGCGTCCCGCGCATGGGAATTGCGGCGCACGATTTCGAGCAGGCCAACGATCGTAAGGTCATGGTCGAAATGGTCGATCGATTGGGTCGCGCCCTCGAACAGCGAGGCGATGCCGCCAGTGCCGATCACGGTCATGGGCGCGGCGTAGTCGGCCTTGATCCGCGACACGAGGCCCTCGATGAGCGAAACATAGCCCCAGAATACCCCGGACTGCATCGCCTCCACGGTTCCCTTGCCGATCACGTGCGCCGGCTTCTGGATCGCGATCCTGGGAAGGCGGGCAGCCGCCTCATGCAGTGCCTGCATGGAAAGGTTGATGCCCGGCGCGATCGCACCGCCCTCGAAGGCGCCGTCGGGGCCGACGACATCGAACGTGGTCGCCGTGCCGGAGTCCACGATCAAAAGCGCGCCCGGATAAAGCGCGTGGGCGCCGATGGCGTTGACCAGGCGATCGGCGCCGGCCTCGGACGGCTTCTGAATGCGAACGGCGATGCCGAGCTCGACATTCTCGCCCACGATCATGGGCTCGACATTGAGATAGCGCCGCGCGAGGTTGCGCAGATTGAAGATCGATTGCGGCACCACGCTGGAGATGATGCAGCCGTCGATGTCGGCCATCGTCAGGTTCGCCATGGCGAGCAGCTGCAGGAGCCAGACGGCATACTCATCCGCGGTGCGCGAGGCCTCGGTCGCGGCCCGCCATTGCGCGACCCAGGCCTCGCCGTCATGAACGGCGAACAGCGTATTGGTGTTGCCCTGTTCGATGGCCAGCAGCATTGCGCAGCCCCTCGCGTCTAAAAGAACACGTCCCCGGCCGTGAGTCGCCGCATGGTTCCGTCGGGCGTTCTAAGCCTGAGCGCGCCGTCGGCGTCGAGTCCCTCGGCGATCCCCTCGAGCGTTTCCTGTGGCAAGCGCGCGACACATCGAGCGCCCAGCCCGTGCGCGCGGGCGGTCCAGGCCTCGGCGACGGCGCCGAACCCCTCCTGCTCCCAGCACGCGCGCCAGCGCGCGAACGCCGCGTCCAAACGCTCCAGAGCCGCCGTCGGCGTCGGCGTTTGGCCGTGCGCGCCGATCCAGGTGGGTTCGACGGCGCCTCCCTCCAACCCGGCTGGCGCGTGGGCCAGATTGGCCCCGATGCCGACGGCAACCCAAAGACCGCCCGCCGGCGCCGGTCCGGATTCGACGAGGATGCCAGATGTCTTGCGCCCATCGATCAAGGTGTCGTTGGGCCACTTCAAGGTCACTGTCGCGCCCGGCGCGAACGCCTCGACCACATCCGACATGGCAAGCGCCGCCACGAACGAGACCTGCGCGGCCTCGCCAGCCGGCCGCTCGGTTGTGAACAGATAGGTCGCCGCGAGATTGCCGCGGCTTGTGTCCCAGACGCGTCCACGCCGCCCGCGCCCAGCGCTCTGGCGAGCGGCGGTCAGCCAGATCGGCCCCGTCTCGCCCGCTTCGGCGCGGCGCCGCGCCTCGGCGTTGGTGGAATCGATTTCGTCGAACCCGACGACCGGAACAAGCGTCACTTACCGACCTTTGTCTTTTCGATGCCCAGATCGCTCAGTCGCTTGCGCAGCGTGTTGCGGTTCAGACCCAGAACATCGGCGGCGCGCATCTGATTGCCGCGCGTCGCGGCCAGGGTGAGCTGAAAGAGCGGCCGCTCTATTTCACCCAGTACGCGGTCGTAAAGACCCGGAGGCGGGATGCCATCCGGCTGAGAAGCGAAGTAGGACGCCAGATTGCGCTCGACGAGTTTGGCGAGGCTATCGGGCTCATCGGTGATCGGCGCCCTCGCCTGTTCGGTCAGCTCCCGCTCGATGATGCGCGCGCCGATCGTTTCCTCGCCGTAAAGCGCGCACACCCGGCGGATCAAGTTCTCCAGTTCGCGCACATTGCCGGGCCAGGCGTGCAGCTTCAGCCGGTCGAGCGCGCCCTGGTCTATGGCCTTCGATGGCAGACCCTCGCGGCTCGCGCGCAGCAGGAAGGCGCGCGCGAGCTCCGGAATATCCTCCGTGCGCTCGCGCAGCGGCGGCACGCGGATGGGTGCGACGTTGAGGAGGAAATAGAGATCCTCGCGGAAAAGACCTTGAGAAATCAACGCGCGCAAATCGCGATTGGTCGCCGCGATCACCCGGGCATTCGGTTTGCGCCCGGTCTTGGGATTGATGGCCGGATCGGCGCCGTCAAACACGCGCAGAAGGCGCGTCTGGGCGTCCAGGGGCATGTCGCCGATTTCGTCCAGGAAGAGCGTGCCGCCGTCGGCCTCGGCCAGGCGTCCTATCTCGCCATCGCCCTGGCCGAAAAGCTCGTTGTCGACCCGCCCACGCGGGATGGCCGCCAGGTTGATCGCCACGAACCGGCCATCACGGCGCCGGCCCAGATCGTGCAGCGCGCGCGCCACCAGCTCCTTTCCCGATCCGGATTCGCCCTGGATAAGCACGGTGAGATCGGCGCCGACCAGGCGCGAAATCGTGCGGTAGACCTCCTGCATCGGAGCCGAACGTCCGATCAGCGGCAGGCGCTCATCGCGAACCGCCATGGCCTGCGCCTTCGCCGCCTCGCGGTCGGCGGGCCTGGCCAGCGCACGGCGCACCAGGGCGGCCATGTCGTCGAGATCGAACGGCTTGGGAATATAGTCGAACACGCCCAGTTCGGCGGCGTTGATCGCGGTGAGCAGAGTGTTCTGGGCGCTCATCACGATCACCGGCAGCTTGGGCCTCTGCTTGCGGATGCGCGGCAGAACGTCGAAAATATTTTCGTCCGGCATGACGACATCGGTAATCACGAGGTCGCCCTCGCCGTCGGTGACCCATTTGAGCAAGGTCGCCGTATTTCCGGTCGCGCGCACGTCATAGTCGAGGCGGGAGAAGGCCTGACTCAAGACCAGCCGGATTGAGGAATCATCGTCCGCAATCAATATCTTCTGCGCTGGCCCACTCATCCCGACATCGCCCCTTCCAACGCTGCGGCGGGCGCCGCCGGCAGCAGAACCCGAAAGACCGTGCGTCCCGGCTCGGATTCGAAATCGATCAGGCCGCCATGTCCCGCGACCAGCTTGGACACCAGGGCGAGGCCGAGGCCCGCGCCCTGCGCCTTGGTAGTTACGAACGGCTCGAACAAGTGATCGCGCAGGCGCCGCGGAACCCCTACGCCGTTGTCGATAACGCGCACCTCAAGGGGCCCGCCATGGATCGTCGCTCCATCTGCGCCGCGAATGCGTACGCCATGGCGATAGGCGGTGGTGATCGAAATCTCGCCCCGTCCATCCCCCCTCGCCCGCGCGGCCTCTGCCGCGTTCTTGGTGAGATTGAGAAACACTTGAATAAGTTGGTCTTCCTCGCCCCAGGCCGGCGGCAGCGACGGGTCATAGTGCTCCTTCAGCGCCAAGCCATCGGCGTAACCGTTGGCGGCCAAGGCGCGCACGCGCTCAAGCACCTGATGGATATTGACGGCGGTGCGCTCGGGTGGATCATCTCCGGCCAGCGCCTCCATGCGATCGATCAGCCGGCGGATGCGATCGGTCTCGTCAACGATCAGTTGCGCGAGCGGAATATCCTCGGCGCCGGCGCTCGATTTGAGCAGTTGCGCGGCGCCGCGAATGCCGGCGAGCGGGTTCTTCACCTCGTGCGCGAGCATGTCCCCAAGGCCCATCACCGAGCTGAATCCGCCCGCCACCACGGCGCGATCGACTCCCGAGGTCGCGCCGCGCACACGTAAGGTCACCAGAACGGCGCCGTCCGGGAGCGGCCCGGCGGAAACATCGGCGGTAAATCTCGGATGGGTGAACACCTCGACCTCGACCTCGCGCTCGTGGACCACGGTGTTTTCCGCGATGCATCGGGTCACCAGGGACGCCAACTCGGCGCCCGGCGGCAAGGCGCTCTGCAGGGTACGTCGCGCGATCACCGGCAACGCCTGGCCGAAAAGCTGCTCCGCGGCCTCGTTCGCCGCGGTCAGAGCGCCGGCGCCGTCCAGAATGAGCGCCGCTTGCGGCCAAAGGTCGAACGCCGCCGCGCGCTGGTGTTCGGGCGCCGCCTTCATGCCGCCTCCCGCGCGGGCGCGTCGAGCCAGAGGGCCTCCAGCCCGGTCACCACCTCGATCGGGGTCTCCAGCCGGCAAAGCCGCAACCGGGCGGCGCGCCGCGCCGCCCCGTTCGCTGGCCATGGCGCAGCCTCCAAATCCGCGGCCAGGTGTTTGCGGAAAATCCGAAGGCCGAGGCGTTCGCCGTGAAACGCCAAGCTGGCGCGGAAATGCTCGCACACGATCCTGAAGCGTTCGCTCGGTCCCGGCGTCGCGGCCAGGCGGCCGGCGAGCGCGGCCTCGAGGTGAGCGGCGATCCAGGGCCGGCCAAGCGCCGCTCGGCCGATCATCACGCCGTCTGCCCCCGATTGGGCCAAAGCCTGTCGGGCGCTCGCCAAATCGACAATATCGCCATTGACGATGACCGGGATCGAGACGGCCGCCTTGACCTCGCCAACGGCGCGCCAGTCGGCCACGCCGGCGTAGAACTGGCTCCGAGTGCGTCCGTGAACGGTGATCGCCGCCGCGCCCGCCGCCTGCGCGCGGACCGCGAGTTCGCGCGCGTTGCGCGCCGTGTCATCCCAACCGAGACGCATCTTGATCGTAACGGCCGCGTCGGTCGCGGCCACGGCGGCGGCAATCAGCCTCTCGGCATGGCCTAGATCTCGCATGATCGCCGAGCCGCACGCCACGCCGGTCACCGATTTTGCCGGACAGCCGAAATTGAGGTCGATGATCTGGGCCCCGGCGCGCGCCGCCTGGCTCGCGGCCTTGGCGATGGCGTCGGCGTCGCCGCCGACCAGCTGGACCACCATGAGCGGCAGCCCCTCTCCCACGGCCGCGCGACGGACCACGTCGGGACGCGCCGCGGCGAACTGCTCGCAGGCGACCATTTCGGTCGCGACATAGGCCGCGCCCAACCGGCTCGCCACCTGGCGGAACGGCAGGTCGGTCACGCCGGTCATCGGCGCCAGCCAGACCCGACCCGGAATCGCGACATCGCCGACGCGCAGACAGTTGCTGAATTTTTGATCACCCACGGCGCCTATGCTTTAGGCAATTGTAACCGTTCGGTAAACCCGCGCCGTCAGCGGGTGCAGAAATCGGCAATATCGCGGGCGGTGTCTCGGCTGATGTCCGGGCAACAGATCGGGAACACTTCGGTGGCATGCACCGTCCCCATCACCTGCCGGCAGCGAGCGCTGACGCCGCTCCGCATCAACAACCGGTAGAAATTGATCCCTTCGTCACGCAGAGGGTCACACTCATTGACGCTGATCACCACCGGCGGGAGGCCCTTGACGTCTTCGGATGTGCAAAACCCCGGCCACGCGAGCGGATCGCGCGCGCGCCAAGCCTCGATGCCATAGCCCATGGCGCCGTTATTGTTATGCAGATCCATGAGGATGCCGTTATTTTCGGTCGATGAGGGGTTTTCGGGCAGCGGCCACTGGCCGGCGATATAGGGGCAGAGGGCATACAGCCCCTTGATCAGGCCCAAATTCCCGTCCTGTTTCAGCTTAAGCCCGGTCGCGATGGTCAAGTTCCCGCCGCCGCTCTCGCCCGCAACGACGATGCGATCCGGGTCGATGTTGAACCGCTCAGCGTTGTCATGCAGCCATTTGACGCCGGATACACAGTCATTGAGGCCGGCGGGGAACGGCGCCACCTCCGGCACCGACGAGGGGGTGACCGCGTTGCGAAAATCCACCATGGCGACGGCGACGCCCTCCGCGGCGATCATTTTTCCCCAGGCGCGATAGTTGCCATAGAAGCACGACAAGGCCGCCATGCCGCCGCCGTGTATGTAATAGACGCAGCCTACGCGCTCGGCGCCCAAGGGCCGGATCATCCGGATATTGATCATATTGCCGTCCGGAGACGAGCGGACCGTCTCGGTGTGGATGGTGAAATTCGCCGAGGGCGTGAGCGCTTCGCTGTCCATGGTCTCCAGCATGGCTGTGAGCCCGCCGGACATCGCCTGCGCCGCCTCGGAATTCATGATCGCGAGATATTCAGCGCGGTCGGTGACATCGCGCGCCGGCGTCACGGGCATATGACCGAACATCGCCTTGATGCGCGGGTCGATCCGGGGGTCTTCTGCGATCTTGCTGGTCATGTTCAGTGGCCCTCCATTACCTTGCGTGGCTCCTTCAAGCCGCCAACCTAGCGATCCTGACGCTCGAAACATACACCTGACGCCGATGATGGCGTCGGCGGCGGGCGCCCCCTATAAGTCTGACGGATGACATTTTCGGCCATCATCGTCGCCGCCGGCTCGGGTGAGCGCGCCGGAGCGGGCGGTCCAAAGCAGTGGCGGCCGCTGGCCGGTCGGGCCGTCGCCCGCTGGTCCCTGGAAGCTCTTATCAAGGCCGGCGCCAAACGTGTGGTCGTCGTGGTGTCGAACGGTGGAGCGGACGACGCGGCGAGGGCCTTCGCGGGCCTAGAAGGATGGTCCGCGACCGTCGGCGGCGCAGCGCGCGCGGACTCGGTCAAGGCTGGACTCGATGCCCTCGGCGCGAGCGCGGACGATGTCGTCCTCATCCATGACGCCGCGCGGCCCTTCCTGCAAACGCGGCATGTTGAGGCGCTGATTAACGCGCTCGCCACGGCCGACGGCGCGGCGCCGGCCCTTCCGGTCGCCGACACGCTCAAGCGCCGCGATGCGAACGGCTCCGTGACCACGGCCACGCGCGATGGGCTCTGGCGCGCCCAGACACCGCAGGCGTTTCGCGCCACAGCCATCGCCGCCGGATACGCCGCCTGGCCCATCGCAGAGGCGCCGACAGATGACCTGGCTGTGGTCGAGCGCGCCGGCGGGCGGGTCGTCTTTACGCCGGGAGATCCGATGCTGTTCAAGCTGACCTACCCCGAGGACTTCGACATGGCCGAACGCCTGGCCCGATCGCAAAGCGTGACCCGGATCGGTCAGGGGTTTGATGTTCATCAGTTCGGCGAAGGAGATGGCGTCTGGCTTTGCGGCGTGCGCATCGAGCATGGGCGCAGTCTTGTCGGCCATTCGGACGCCGACGCGGGCCTTCATGCGCTCACCGACGCCTTGCTGGGGGCGATCGGCGAGGGCGACATCGGCGATCATTTTCCGCCGACCGACCCGCAATGGCGCGGCGCGGATTCGGCGGTGTTCCTGTGCCATGCGGTGAAGCTCGTGGCGGCGCGCGGCGGGGTGATCAACAATGTCGACGTCACTCTGGTGTGCGAGGCGCCCAAGATCAAACCTCATCGCCAGGCCATGCGCGCGCGCCTGGCCGAACTGCTCGACCTTGCGATGGATCAGGTGAGCGTCAAGGCGACGACGACGGAAAGGCTGGGGTTCACAGGACGAGGCGAGGGCTTGGCGGCACAGGCGGCGGTTTCGATCACAGCGCCGCTCTAGCCACCGAACAGAAAGGGCATTTCGTGATATTCCCTCTGGAGATAGAAACCCTGGCGCGGCTGGTGATCGACGATGCGCGGTCGCGGTCCCTGCGCATCGTCACCGCGGAAAGCTGCACCGGCGGTCTTGTCGCCGGCGCGATCTGCGCCATTCCCGGCGCTTCGGACGTGTTCGAGCGCGGCTTCGTCGCCTACAGCAACCGCGCCAAACAAGAATTGCTGGGCCTATCGGGCGACATGATCGCTGATTTGGGCGCTGTCTCCGAACCGGTGGCGCGAATGATGGCGGAGGGTGCGGTCGAACATTCCCACGCCCATGTCGCGGTCGCCATCACCGGTGTCGCGGGACCCGATGGCGGCTCGCCGCTGAAGCCGGTGGGCACGGTGCATTTCGCCACCGCCAGGGCCAACCAGTCGGTGCACCACCGTATGGAAATGTTCGAGATGGAGACGCGCGCCGAGGTGCAGATGGCCGCCGTCCAGGTGGCCCTTGAGATGCTGCGCTACCGTCTGCGCTAGCCGCCTACGCTCCGGCTTTCGACAGAATGATCTTTGATTCTTCGGGAGTCACAGGCGAAACCGAGAGTCGGAACTGCCGAAACATGGCCATGCCGGCAAGCGCTGGATCCTCTTTAAGCGCGGCTAGAGGCACGGGCCTTGCGAGCTGAAGGTCGGGTGCGATCTCCACCGCTACAAAACGCCCGGCCGGGTCGGTAGGGTCGATGAACGCCTCGCGCACCACGCGCGCCACGCCGACCACCGCCAGATCGCTCACCGAATGATAGATGAACGCCCGATCGCCGACCTTCATCGCTTTTAGATAGAGCGCCGCCTGGTTGTTGCGCACGCCGTCCCACGCCGTGCGGCCATCACGCGCAAGATCCGCGTACGCGTAATTCGCCGGCTCGGTCTTCATCAACCACAATGGCGGGCGGGCCTCATCACAAGACGGGCCCCGGAAATCCCTCCCGTCAACACCACCTCACCCATAAACACCCCGCCCC
>JACXTT010013916.1_pt1 | contig 10561 bp, 9 predicted proteins | sample 9270951 | NCBI WGS metagenome assembly JACXTT01 (sample SAMN15532306, study PRJNA645909) | rock metagenome | isolation source: weathered quartz diorite | place: Puerto Rico | collected 2017-06-21
CGAGGAGAGCCGCGAGGAGGATCGTCGTCTTCGACATGTCGTCGGCCTGTACGCGCCGGGAATCGCCATTGTCAATGCGATTCCTGCGACAGTTGACACGAGGCGCGTATCGGGAGAGTCTAGGGGTTCGAGGTTGCCTTCAGGTGCCCTCCCGGCATGGGGCCCGCACCCGGATCGAGACCTCGCGTCCGGTGCGTTCCGGCAATCAGAAGGAGGCCCGATGCCCTTGGGACCGTCCCGTATTCCGCGAATGAATCCCCAGCCGCGCCAGGGGAAGATGGCGCTCTCGGCGGGACGGCGCGTCTTCGTCAACTGCCCGGGAATCCCGCGCGGGGTGGCGCTGACCGACGACGAGGGCAAGAGCGTCTCGCGCCTCGAGGACGGCGCCGAGGTCGAGATCCTCGCCTGGCGTCCGCGCGGAGGCGCCGGAACGCGCTACCGGGTGCAATCCAAGCGCGACCACGCCGAGGGCTGGCTCGCGGCCGAGGAGCTGCGCGCAGCCCCGCAACCCGCGCCGGTGCCCGTCCCGGATCCCACCCCGCGCCGCGAGGTGCCGGTCACCGTGCGCGACGACATCCGACGCGGGTTCGGCTCGCGCCGCTGAGGAGTACTGTCATGGGCAAGAAGATATTCGTCGGGAACCTGTCCTTCGACACGACGAGCGCGGATCTGGAGGCGCTCTTCGCGGAGGCCGGGACGTGCGAGTCCGCCTCGGTCATCAGCGACCGCGCGACCGGACGCTCGCGGGGCTTCGGCTTCGTCGAGATGAGCTCGGCGAGCGAGGCGGCCAAGGCCATCGCCGCGCTCAACGGCCGCGAGCTGCACGGCCGGACGCTGAACGTGAGCGAGGCGCGCGAGCGCTCGGGCGGTGGCGGCGGGTTCTCCCGTCGTCGTGATCGCTGAGCGCCGGCGGTGCGCCTCCAGCAGGTGGTCACGCTCTACGGCCAGCTCCTCGGTGAGGTGGCCGGCCAGATCTCGAACCGGCTCGACACCACGTTCACGGAGCTGCGCGGCGCGGAGAATGCGAACGTCGGCGTCGAGCTGCACGAGCGCGGGCGCCGCGTCGTCATGGAGATCCCGGAAGCGCTGTTCGCGCGCGCCGGCGGCGACGCGAGCGCGCGTGAGGCGATCCGGGTCCGGATCAAGGCGCGACGCGACCGGATGCTCTTCCGGCCCATGCCCGCCCCGCTCCCGAAGCGGATCGCGTCGGTCGTCGAGCCGGGCGGCCCGCCGTTCGGTCGCGGGCGCCGATAAGATCAGCCGTCCCGGTTGAGCCAGCGCCGGATCTGCTCGTAGACGGCGGGGTCGTTCAGGAGCGCAGGTGCGTCGTCGGCCCGACGTGCCGGGCGTTCCCGGCGGGAAGGGGGTCCGCTTGCGACGCCCCGCGCCGGTCGCGCTCGGGAAGCGCACGAGCGAATCGCCGAGAACGAGCGCAACCGGATGGTCCGGCGCCCGGGTGAGCGTCCCGGCGACGGAATGGTGACCCGCCGACGCCAGCAGCGGTACGTCCCCGCTGCGATCCTCGAGGAGCGCGTCGGGGTCGCGACCACACCAGTCCTCGTCCAGCAGGTAGCCGAAGCGAAGGTCCTTGATCCCGTCGCTGCGCCCGTTCACGACTTCGGCGAACGGCCGGCTCCCGTCCACGACGTCGAGGAACCAGGCCGCAACGTTCGCGAGCTTCTCGAGCGGTGCTCCGAGGTGCGGCGCGCCGAGGAAGACGACCTGGCCGACCGACCGGATCCAGGCGCGACCCTCCTCCTGGCCGTAGTGACACGCGCTCCGCACGACCAGCCCGCCCATCGAGTGGCGGACGAGCAGGATCTCGTCCACCGGGGCGGGCCACGCGCGCACGAGCTCGTCGTCTCGAAGGGACGGCGCGCGATCGCCCGGTGGACGACCTGATCTGCCGCGTCCCACCGTCGATCGCGGCGAAGAGGAGGTCTCCGAGCGCCCGCGCCTCGGTCATACCAGCCCGAAGACGCGGGCCGCGTTGCCGCGGAGGAAGAGGTCGCTGGTCTCGGCATCGAGCTCCAGCGTCGCCAGCTCTTCGAGACAACGGGCCGCCGGCCACGCCGGATGGTTCGAGCCGAACATCACCTTCCTGCGGCCGTGGCCGCGCAGGTACTCGACGAGCTCGCGCGGGTAGCGACGCACGGTGTACGCCGACGTGTCGATGTAGACGTTCGGATACTTGGTGGCGAGCGCGATCATCTCGGTCGTCCACGGGTAGCCGATGTGCCCGCCGACGATCCGGAGCTCGGGGAACTCGAGCGCGACGCGGTCGAGATAGGGGATCGGGCGGCCGGGCTCCGAGGGACAGAGCGGCCCCGTGTGCCCGACCTGAAGGCAGAACGGGACGCCGAGCTCGATGCACTCGGCATAGAGCGGGTAGTAGCGTCGATCGTCGGGCGGCAGGTCCCAGAGCCACGGCACGATCCGGAGCGCGCGGAAGCCGAGCTCGTGGACGCAGCGGCGGAGCTCGCGCACCGCCTCCATCGGCCGGTAGAGGTCGACCGACGCGACACCCACCAGCCGGTCGGGATGGCGCCGCACGAACCCCGCCACCTCGTCGTTGCCGATGAGCGGGCCGCGCGGGCCCCACCACGCGGCCATGAGCCCGAGCCGCACGCCGCCCTCGTCCATCGCCCGGATCGTCGCCTCGAGCGGTATCTCCTCGACGCCGGTCGCGAGCCCGCCCCAGCGGCGGAGCGACTCGAAGAAGGGCTGCTTCAGGAGCTCGGGGGTCGGATGCTGCATCCAGGCGTCGATGATGCGTGGGTCGCCGCTCGATTCGAGGCCCATCAGCACCTCACCGGCAGGGCTCCCACGGCGTGTCGAAAAGGTCGACCGATTTCTCGATCGCGTTCCGGTTCGCGGCGTTCGCGGGCGGGCAGGCGGTCGCGGCCGGCACCTGGTACTCGACCTGGAACACGGCCTTCCCCGCGCCGATGAACGGGTCGAGGGCGCCACACTCGTTGAACTGCTGGCACTGCTCGTTCATCGCCATGTCGAAGTAGGACAGCAGCTCGGACACCTGCCCGAGGTCGTTCTTCAGCGCGGCGGTGAGCCCCCGCGCGTGGGCGAGGTTCGCGAGCGCCGCGTTGAAGAGGAGCTGCGTCGCCTCGGAGATGGGCAGCCCGGTCCGGTTCGCGTAGGCCTCCACGTTGTCGAACTCGGCGGCGTCGAAGGCGTCCGCCTTGCAGCGGTCGAGGCGCGCCGCGACCCGGCCGAGGATGAAGTCCCGTTGCCCCTGGTCGTTTTCGATGTCGAGCCAGCGTTCCTCGCGGAAGCCGCCGACCGGGGCGCCGAGGAGGCACCCGCCGCAGCTCGCGTCGAAGTCGACGTACGCCTGGTGGTCGGGACGGAAGGGCTCGTCGGTGCCTGCGTCGACGTAGCAGATGGCGTGCGCCCCGTTCCCGTGGATCGCGTTCACCGCTGCCGTGTTGTCGACGTTGTCGCTGCCGCCCGGCGCGCATACCGGGTCCATCAGGAAGTCGATGTCGAACACGACGGGCGCGACCGCCGGCCCGCCGGTGAACGGCGCGGCGGTGATCGTGGTGTCGATCCCGCCGGTCGCCCCGAAGTCGCAGTCGCCCGACGCCGTCTGAGCCGCCTGCAGCTGGTACTGAAACCGGCTCACGAGCCCCGGCTGCCAGCACGCCCCGACCGACGTGTCACAGGCGACCGGGGCGGGGCAGCCGGCCATCGCGCACGTGGCCCTGGTCGGCTCCGCCGCCACCACGTCGGCGACGAACGTGTCGATCCTCGTCTCGATCGTGCCGGCGTCCCCGGTGGTCGCGCAGGTACCACCCGCCTCGGTCCTCGCGAAGGCGCCGCTCATGCGATCCTTGCACGCCTGGACCTTCGTCGGGTCGAGTCCCTTCTCGGCGGCGGCGTTGGCCTCGAGGTTGAGGAGGCACCGCGTCTTCTTGCCCGCAGCCTTCAGCTTGGCCGCCTGACACGAATTCGGCGTCCCGACATTCAGCGCCGTGAACACGTCGTCGGCGAGGGTGTCGACCAGGCCCTCGACCGAGGACGCGTCGCCGGGCGTGAGGCAGCCGCCCCGCGCCTCCGCGCGCGCGAAGGCGCCCTTCGCCGGATCGCCGAGCCGATCCTTGCACCGCTGCACCTTGCCCGGATCGACGGCGGCGCCCGCGGCCGTGCGCGCGTCGAGAGAGAGGAGGCACGAGGCCTTCCCGCCTGCGGCGCGGATCTTGGCTGATGCGCACTGCTCGGCCGCCGTGGCGGCGGCCGCGCGCTCTGCCGTCGACGCCGCGACCAGGAGGAGCAGAGCGGCGAGTCGCAGCGTCGAAACGCCCGTCAGTCCTCGATGCACCACACCGATCGCTCGCCCTGGCAGCTCATCAGGGACACCTGCGTCGACGGGCCCTTGACCGGCTCGATCCCGAGGATGAGGACGGTCCCCGTGTTCTTCTCCGCCCGGTCCGTCCAGCCGTTGCAGGACCAGGTGGGGCCCGACGTGCCGCTTCGAATCCATCCCTGCACGCCGACGGGCGGCCCGGAGCCAGAGTCGACCAGGGTCATCCCCTTCGTCGTGTCGTAACGGAGGGCAGCGGGGTCGGCCAGCTCGAAGACCGCCGCCATGTGGTACCCGGGGCCGCAGACCTTCGTCGCTCCGGTCGTCGCGACCGCATCCTTGCTCAGGAAGAACTTTCGTTGCTGCGCGGATGCGCCGAGCGGGAAGAGCAGCAGCGCCGTCACGATGAGAGCTCTCGTCATGTCGTCGCCTCCTCGTTGCCGCGCTTACCACGCAGCGGCAGCGACCGCTACGCCGCCGTCGGGTCACCGAAACGCCGCGCGGAAGCTCCGGTACCCTCGGAGGACGCTCCGGAGCCGCCGGTGAACGTCGCCTTCGGTGGTGAGCGTGACGCGCCCGACCTGACCGTTCACGACGGAGTTGAGCGCGACGCCGCGCCCCGAGACGAGCACCCCATCCGCCCGCAGCGCCGCGCGGACGTCGTCGAAGCGGCCGATCGCCCAGACGTCGTGCACCCGGAGCCACACCGCCGGCCCCAGGTCCCGGATGGCGCGGTAGAGGGGATACGGGTCCGCGATCCCGGCGTCGGAGTAGAGGTCGACGTCGGACTCCGGCCACACGACGCCGCCCGTCCGGGCGCGCTTTTTTCCGTTGACGGCTCCGTATCGTTGCTACGGGTGGCGCTGAGTGTCCTTGAAACACCCCGATCACGAGGGATAACCCTGGCGTCGGGGGGTGTCGGGGGCGGGCGCTGGTGGGCTCGGTCGTGTTTGCTTCGCTCATCGCGCTGGCTCAGCCCGGCGCGAGGTCGAGCTCGCGGGGCGAGCCAGGCATCGTGCTCTGGGCGTGGGAACGGCGCGAGGACCTCGGCTTCATCGATTCCGCGCGCGTCGGCGTCGCCTACCTCGCCGGGACGGTGCGTCTCGAGGGCGACGCGGTCGGGATACGGCCTCGCCGGCACCTGCTCGCAGTTCCTGAGGGCACGCGCACGACGGCGGTCGTCCGCATCGAGACGGACCGCCGGCGGCGACCGTCGGGCACGAGGCCGCAGCAAGTCGCGACCGTCCACGCGGTCATCGCGCTGCTCGGGCGGGGCCCCACGAAGGTGCAGGTGGACTTCGACGCCGCGCGATCGGAGCGGGCGTTCTACCGTACCATGCTCGGGCGCGTGGCTTCGCGCCCCCGCGGAGGGGCCCGTCTTCCTCCTCGCCGGCAGCGCGGACGCTCCGGCGCTCGCCTTCCACACTGGGGAGCAGCGCGCAGCCGCGGCCGCGATGCAGGAGCGCCTGCGGGCACTCCAGCCGGGGCAGCTCTGGCTCGCACGGACGGTGCTCGCGTGGGCCGACGCGCACCCCGACGACGAGCGCGTGCCCGAGGCGCTACATCACGTCGTCGACCAGTCGCGCGAAGGGTGCACGCGGGACGGAAGCGCGATGGTGCAGCGGGCGTTCCGGCTCCTGCACGGGCGCTACCCGAGCTGCCCCTGGACCGAGGACGCCGTACTGGCACCGCTAGCAGCTGCTGAAAAAGGGCGAAACGACAGAGGGCGCCGGGGGTCCCCGAGCGCGGACTCGGGCGGCTTCCACGGCCGCCTCGACCCGAGGCCGCAGCATGCGAGTCCGGACCGCAGGGGCTCCCGAGCCGCGCTCGGGGACCCCCGGCGCCCGAACCACGTCGCCATTTTTCAGCAGCTGCTCGGCGTCCGGGCGCCCGCTTACTGCGCGTTCCGCTCGAGGAAGGCCACCAGGGCGGCAGGCACCGGGTTGTCGGCGTTGTCCTCGGCCGTGACGACGTCCAGGTGGGCGAAGCCCTCCGCCATGACGACCTCGTAGCCGCCCGCAACGCCCCCGAAGGTCGGGAAGGCGGGATTCGGAATCGACGGGTCGACGACCCGGGGCGTGCCGTCGCAGCTCGGCGCCGTGCACGGGCCGATGCTCGACCCGAACGGCGTGTAGTCGCCCGGAACCGTCGCCAGGCCGTTCGTGCCGCCGAAGGCGATCACGGGGATGTCGATGTTCGCCGCCTGCGTGAGATTCTCGATGTCGCGGCGGCCACGCCCGACCGAGAGCGCGGTCGAGTCCAGGTCGACGGACTGCGAGCAGTCTGCGTTCGCCGAGCACGAGGCGCCGACGTTGCCGGCCGAGCACGTGCCGGAGGCGCACACGCCCGCGATGGACGTGACGCCGAGACCCGAGCTCGGATAGTAGAGATCGGTGAAGTTGGTTCCCCCGGCGTAGAAGCACCCCACCATCCGGTCGAGGCGCGTCACCTCCTTCTCCTGGCCCCAGCGCGGGGCGGGGAGGGCAGTCGGGGGCGGCCCGTTGTTGGGCACGACCGAAGCGGGCATCGGGCCCTCGGTGATGTCCTGCCACGTGAGAAGGCCGTTGACCGTGGGACCCGGCGCTCCGACCGAGGTCGCGACGAAGGGGGCGATGCTGGCCACCAGGCCGTCGTCGTCGATGAAGGTCCCGAGCCCACCGAAGGCGGTGGCACGGGGCAGGGCGGAGAGGGTCGAGAGATCGGGGACCCTCGCCACCGCGTTGTTCCCCACGGAGCCCTGGTCGACGCGGAGGATGTTCTCCGTCCCGTCGGGATCGAGGACCGCCTGGAGGGCGGTCACCTCGCCGGCGGTCAGGATGCGGGGGTTCAGGATGCCGGGTACGATCGCGTACGCCGTCGTGGGCGGCGTGCACTTGGGCGGAAGCTGACCCATGCAGTCGGTCGACTCCGTGTCGATCGTGCACGCGGTGACGCCGTCGACACAGCGGGCCGCGTTGTCGCGGACGGCGCCGTAGAGTCCGCCGTCGAACTTCGCCTCGATGCGATCGAGGGTGTCCGCGGTGAGCGGTGCGCCGCCCGTCGAGCCGCCGCCGCCCTCGAGGAGGACGAGGCCCCGGACCTTGACGTAGCCCGGCTGCGCCGGGCCGCTCCCGGTCAGGTCGAAGTCGGTGGCGGCGTAGCGGGCCGTGAAGCCGGTGCCGGCCGAGTGGCCCCCGAGGAAGACGTTCTGGTTCCGAGCGACGGCGCGCGCCGCCTCGACGATCGCGTCGATGTCGCGGGAGAAGACCAGGTTCGTCCAGCTCGCGAGGAAGGGCACGTCGGCCTGCGCGTCGTAGAAGACGGCGCGGCGGTTGGGCCCCGCCGTGAGGAGCGGGTCGAGCGGAAGGCCAAGCTCGCCGCCGTAGAGCCAGTCGAGCGCGATCTCGGGGCTCAGGAATTCCTCGGCGACGTCGAGCCCGACCATGTCCTCGAGCTGATTGGATCGCCGGTCGACGGCCCAGAGCTCGAGCGCGAAGCCGTCGCCGCGCGCGCGTGTGATGACGTTCTGGGCGAGGATCCTGAAGTCGCCGGCGCCGCCCTCGAAGCCAGGGACGAGGACGAGGATCGCATCGGGCTGGACGGGCGGACCCGCGAGACGGTGTCGGGTGTAGCGGGCGCGGTTCAGGCTGAAGCCGCCGCCGCCGAACTGCGCGAGCAGCTTCGCGTTCGTCGCCACGACGCCCGTGCTGCCGGGAGTGTTCGCGGGCGCGGCGGAGCTCGGGATGTCGGCCGTCGCTTCCTGGATCACGAGCGTCGTGCAGGTGTTGGCCGCATCGAAGCTGCAGGCGTCGGGGCCGAACGGCGAGACGTAGCACGCGTGACGCACGGTCCGCCCGCCCGGCGCATCGACGCACCGGGATACCTTCATCGCCACCGCCTTCTTCCCCGACGGGTTGGCCTCGCAGCACATCACGCGCGGCGCCGCGGCGGGGTAGCCGCAAGCCGCCTTCGCGTAGATCTTCCGCACCTCGGCGCGGCACGCGCGGCGGAGCGTGAAGACGCCGAGGAGAGGGCTCCCGTCCGTCGCGTCGGCGATCACGGCGTTCGCGCATTTGACGAACTGCCCGTGGGTCGCCGCCGCGCTCGACCCGTCGAATACCGCGCACGGGCAGGCCCGCGCGATCGCGCCGCGCACGCCGGCGATCGCCTTCGCGTCGCTCAGGGCGAGGTCGCCGCCGCGGCACGGCACCGCAGCCCGACTCGCCGTCGCGACGACATGCACGAGGACGAGCACGGCGAGGGGACGCAGCGATCGCGACGGGCGGTGCGGTCGGGAGTGCCGGGCCATACGCCCTTTCCTTACGCCCGTCGGACGCCCCGCGTCCAATCCGTTTCCAACAGCGGCCCGCAGAACGTGACACCCTGTCGGTGCGTGCATTTCTCTCTTGACGTGATGAGTCTTTCATGAGTATTCAATGAGCGGATGACGAGCCTACTGCACGCACCGGTGGACGAGCGTTGGCCACAACGGTGGCGACCAGGCCTCGAGAACCAATCAGGCCCGGGAGGTGTGTGCGATGACAGAGTGCAGGCAGTCGTGGACCGTCGTCCGTCGTGGGACCCTCGTCCGCTTGCCGGCCGTTCGGCTTCCGTTGCGGCGCTGGGTCGTGGGGGACATCGAAATCGTCCCCGGGGGAGGTGAGGTCGATGGAGAGCGAGCCGCTCCTGAGGATCCAGTTCGAGATGTCGACGGAGCGGGTGACTGAGCTCGATCACCTCATGCGGGCCACCGGGATCCGGACGCGCCGGGAGCTCTTCGAGAACGCGCTCACGCTGTTCGGGTGGGCGGTCGCGGAGAGCGGGCGCGGCCACGCCATCACGGCCCTCGACGAAGCGGCGCACCGCTACAGGCCGATCCTCATGCCGGCCCTGGAGACGGCGCGCCGCTCGTCGACCCCGCCCCATGTCCGCCGGCGGCGCATCCCGCGCAGGTCCTCCGCGCGGGCGCGGGAACGGGGCTGAACCTCGGGGGTGCGCTTTTTTCCGCTTGACGGGACCGTGACGGAAGTGGAATAGGTTACACCCGCTGGGGGGCTGACACCGCTAGAGCTGCTAGTCCTACAGGGCACTCCCGAAGGTAAGCGAAGTAATTATTACCTACAGTGATGACGTAACGATAACGGCTAGGGGACCTCAGGTCGCCCGGACCAACCCCTCCGAGGGGCAGCCATGTCCGACATCAACACGTTCCGAAGGAATCACGGCTACCTTGACACGGTCTTTCGCGATGTCCTCCCCGAGCGCGCCGACCGCCGCTGGCTCGTCGCCGTGCTCCACGACGATGACTTCCGGCTGCGGGACGGGCGTGCGGTCATCACGCTCCTCGATCGGCTGAAGGATCGCGGCGACATCACCCGTCACTTCGTGCGCGCTTACGGGACCGATCCCGGCGCGTCACCGCCGGCGGGCACGGACGTGCTCTTCGTCGGGCGTCCGAAACCCTTCGCCAGCTCGAGCCTTTCCCGCTTCGCGCGCCACCTCGAAGGGAAGTCTGCGGGTCGATGGAACGACCCGGCCGACGGCACTACGGGGAACAGCATCCAGTACGGCGACGTGATCTTCAGTCGCCACGAGCTCCCGACGCCCCCCGAGCACCGCCAGCGCCGCTGCGACCGCGACTACGGTCTGCTCCTCTTCCGCGGTCAGTTCGACGCCGGCGACCCGCTGCGTCGCGCCGTCGCGGTCAGTGGGCTCTCGTCCTTCGGGACGGATTGTCTGATGCAGGTCCTCTGTGACGACCGGCTCCGCGCCGAGCTGCTGCGTCAGGTCCGCGAGCTGGCGTCGTGGCAGCCCGAATTCCGCCCCGAGGAGAGCTTCGAGATATGCACCCAGTTCCAGGTCGACGGCGAGAAGCAGCTCGCCGACTTCCTGAACCGTCCACTGTTTCACTTCCGGGTGGTCGCGGTCGCCGTTGCCGGGGGAAAGCCCTTCGTGCGCCGCCCACTCGACCTGGAGCTCGAGCTGATCCCGGCGCCGGACGGAGGCGGGTACGTGCGTCGCGACGGGTCCAGCGGGGTGGCGATCGCGCCGCTTCGCTACAAGCTCCTCCGCTACCTGGTCGACAACCCGGGGCGCCGGAAGATCAGCGAGCTCGCCAAGTACATCTACGGCGCCGCCAGCGAGGAGGAGTGCAAGCGGCTCGTCAAGCTGCTCTTCGACACCAACCAGAGCCTCCGGCGCATTCCCGGCCTCGAGCACTCCCATCCGATCGGCTCGCACAAGAAGCGGCGGACCCAACCCGAC
>JACXTT010013917.1_pt1 | contig 10561 bp, 6 predicted proteins | sample 9270951 | NCBI WGS metagenome assembly JACXTT01 (sample SAMN15532306, study PRJNA645909) | rock metagenome | isolation source: weathered quartz diorite | place: Puerto Rico | collected 2017-06-21
ACTCGGAGGCAGATTGAGCAGCATTGGAAACCGGCGCAGCCGCACCGGCCGGTGTAGCATCTGGCCGCTGCTTCTTCACGTTCCGGCCAGACCTATGAATCCCACGCCCGCCGTTCTTTACGCGCGACTCATGTCGAGCGCGCGATTCCGCCATTTGCAAGCGTTCGCGTCGGTTGCCGAACTGGGAAGTACGAACCGGGCGTCGGATGCGATCGGCATGAGCCAGCCCGCAGTAACGAATCTCATCGCCGACCTGGAGCAACTGCTCGAATGCACACTCTTCTATCGTCATACCCGAGGCATGCGGATGACGGAGATTGCGCAGGAACTGCTGCCTTTCGTGCGGCGGGCGCTGGGCTACCTGGAAGAAGGCACCGAGTTCGTGGCGTTTCGCCGCGACAGCTCGCATCAAATCGTTCGGATCGGTGCGATCCGTGCGGCAATCAGCGGACTATTGGTCAGAGCGCTACCGACATTCAGCCAGGCACAGCCGCACATCATGGTCGAACTGAGTGAGGCCAACGCTTCGCAAATCAGCGAACTGATCTCGAACCGGGAGATTGACCTGCTGCTTTGCCGCGAGCCGCCCGTGTATCCGGATGGCTGGGAATTCACCGAGCTGATGGCCGATCGCATTGCCGTCGTAGCCGGCCCGCAGCATCCGCTCATCGCGAAGCGCTTTCTGGCCTTCACAGACCTGCTCGAAGAGACTTGGGTCTTCGTGCATCCTTCGATGCATGCGCGTCGCCTGTTCGACGAGGTCATGGCACAGCACGGCTGCGAGCCCCGCTACCGGAAGCTCAAGACACGCTCGTTCGATATGAACGTGGCACAGCTTCAGAGCGAGAGGCTGTTGTTGTTCGCGCCCTACGGCGTCGCCCGGCAAATGATTGATCAGGGCCAGCTAGCCATGCTCGACGTCGTCGATACCCCAATGCTTCAGCCGATCGGCGTCTTGAATCCCAGGGAAGGACTGGGCGAGGCTGCATCTTCAGTGAAGGCTTTCCTCCGCCAATACGTGAAGCAGCATCCGTAATGGCGCGCCCACCCCAGCATCATCGAGGCGGAGGCTGGATCGGCCGCCCCGATTGCGCGTTTCAAAGGCTTGATAGCTACTCCGTTACCAGCACACTCGTCGTCCTTGGGCGCAGTTAGCGTACGTGGGACAATCGGCGTCGTTTGAAAGCACGGTCAAATACTTGACGACATGCTTGAAATGGCCGTGCAAACTGAAGCCGAGAACGTGATGGCTAGCGAGTTGACGCTTGCCGGCCATGAAGCGTCGTTGGTCCGAGCGATCAGTCGGTCGTTCTAACGTCGGATCGCGCCAAGCTAACGGACGTTCGATAGCCGGCGATGCAAGTCGCATCATCGGCCATTCCGGCCGCTCGCGCGACTCCGGCGGCAACTTCTTCGGCTCCACAAGTACGCCGACGATGCCACCAAGAAGTATGTGGGCGGCACAAGGCAGATCAGGAAACTCTGCACTTCCCGAACCGTGCGCGTCGCATGACGGTGCTAACGCACCACCGCACCTCTAACACTGGCCGTCGCTCCGGCATCATCTGTTTCCGCTGCAGCGTGCGAATCCCTGAAGCGGTCTGGCTGCACGCATAAGAAGACCGCGGAATTTCGCGAGGCGCTGCGCGTCCGATACCCCGGTATGGAGACGCCTCTGTGTAACGAATGGGCTTCCCAACAGCGGCTCATTTCAATGACAGCACGTTCTCCCAACCAGGTGAGCGCCCCCCCGTTAAGAATCGGCGAGATGCGCCAGTATGACGTGATGGCCCCCGGGACTTACAGGGTCCGTGCACATCGGCGGGATCGCACGGCGGACGCCCCACCAGAACGGTAAAACCCTCACGGGTGCTCCGCAGATGGTCGAGATCGGCCGCGACGGGAAGCGCGTCTATTAGAGCACCTCGCTCTAATAGACCTGGGACAACCAGTTCTACTCGGACGGTGTGGCGCAGTAGAAAGGGTCATGGGAACTGGGCGAATCAGCGGGGCACGCCAGAGCGCTTGTGCGGTCTAACGTTAGCGAGTGAAGCCGTGCCTTTTTAACTTGCTGGACTGCGAGTGAGGGCCTGGCGCTCCCGGGTACCGCAGGCACGGCCGCTCGGGCCCAACCAAGCCCAATATCCAACTCGGGCCTATTGACAGCCGGCGCTGCAGATCGCGGTTGGTTAAGGTGTCTTGGTTGTCTTATTGTGGTGACTATCACCCAGGTTGCTGCGGGCGATTATGCTGCGCGCCATGCCGTAGCGGGGCTCCGAACGGACGCTGGCGGACATGACGCCTTGCCGCTGGTCGGGTGCAGGGCAAACGCCGAGCGGAAGGCGCCATGCATATAAAGCCTTCAGTTTCGTTTCGGATTGCTACTTTTTTGCCTGCCCGGCGTTTCCATTGTCAACCTAACCTGGCCCACGGAACGATACATACCGTTTGCCTACGCTTGCTTCGCGCCGATGGCGCGCGTTTCGCGTTGTTAAAATTCCCATGGTGCCCGCGAGTGGGCCTGGGACACTAGGACTGCCTGAGATGGGGATTTTGCTTACCGGCGCGACCGGATTCATTGGTGGCGCAATCGCGGCCAATCTTGCGGCACGCGGCCTTCTTGGCGATACGCAGTTCACAGTGCGCTGCAACTCACCCGAGGCAGGCCTCGGGCGCTTGCGGGAGAATCTGTCGCGGTTCAGCCTCGAGCCGGCGACACTGAATTTGCTGCGTGCTAGCCAGGTCATTCCTTTTGACCTTTCCGACGCCACCGTGCCTCCGCTCGGCTCGCCAGAAGTCTTGATCAACTGTGCGGCGCTTGCCACTTTCTCCAACCACCCGCAGCTCTGGGATACCAATGTTGACGGCGTGGTGCGTTTTGCCCGCGCTGCCGCGGCCGTGCCATCGCTTAAGCGATTCATACAATTAGGCACGGCCATGTCATGCGGCATTCGCGAGGACAAGCACGTCAAGGAAGACTGGCACGTGCCACCGCGGTCGCACCATGTGGTGCCATACACCTACTCCAAAGGGATGGCGGAACTTGCACTGCGTTCGGAAATTGGTGGACTGCCCCTGGTGGTGGTGCGACCATCGATCGTGGTGGGGCACAGCGAACTGGGATGCAAGCCTTCCGGCAGTATCTTCTGGCTGTTCCGCATCGTTGCGACGCTAAAGGCGTTTAGCACTCGCCTCGGCGACCGGATCGACGTGCTTAGCGTCGACGACTGCGCCGAAGGGATCCTGAGGCTGGCATTACAGCCACGGCTGCAATATGACCTCTACCACCTCTCCTCCGGCGAGGAAGGTTCGGAGTTGGTATCGAAGATCTATCCCGCCATGCGGGGCGCGCGCAGACCAGACGATATGGCCCGGGAACTCGCCGAATACAGCTATCTCGACCACTTTGATGAGAAGGCCCTGGCGCGCCGCTTTATCGAGATAACTGGCGAGGGTAACGTCAGGCTGGTAGCACGTGCCATCCACTTGTACTCGAAGTTCGCCAGGATGAACTACATCTTCGACAATACGCGCCTGGTACAGGACACCGGCTTCGCCCCTCGCTCGTTGAGTACCTACATTGACAAGTGCCTGGCCACATCCGCCGACGAAAGCATCCTGCAGCAGATGCAGTGGGATTACAAATGAGCGGGAGCGGCGCGATTGCGCATGCCTTGACTTGAGCCGCATTCAGGCCGAGCCAAATCGTCTTCACGCCAGGCTCGCCATCGCTCTTGCGGCAAAGGCGACTCGGGCACCCTGATTCATACCGGTAGACCAGCAAGCAACAGGCAGTAGACTTCAGCGCAGCACACCTGTTGATTCCCAGAACGGACACTTCTTCCGGGCCCGACAGCCAGTTGCCGACCGGCGGCTTTGGCCGATCAACTGCCGGAGCGAATGTGGGCGCGGATGACCGTTGGACCCGAATAGCTGCCGTCGAGGTGGCGAAGACTCGAATGGCGCGTAGGGGTCGCGAAGAGCCACTGGCGCCCTCCCCTCCAGTCGGTGGATGTCGGCCATATTCCGACCGTTGCCCATTGCCAAGTACTGTCCGTTCAGGTGTAGATGCCGGGCTGTCCTCGTCGCAGGAGGTGTGATGTCGCGAAAGGTGCGACGGGGCGTCTCAGGGGGCGGCGCGCTTTTCAGGTCAACTGGGAGCGAGGTGGAATCGATAATGGCGAGAATGATCGCTACGACGTTCACCAGTTCCCTTCGAGAATCCACAATGAAACTCCTACCACGAACTGCTGTCGCGGCCCTCATTTTCGCTCTCACTCAAGCCGCGATGGCGCAGGTGCCAAGAACGGTGCAGTTGGAGGACATGACCTGGACTGAATTACGCGACGACGTTCACGCGGGCAAAACCACCATCATCATCCCGGTCGGCGGTACCGAGCAAAGCGGACCTTACGTCGCACTCGGCAAGCACAACGCGCGGGTCAAGGCCCTGTCCGAACGCGTTGCGAAAGGCCTTGGCAATGCCATCGTCGCACCAGTCATCGCCTATGTGCCCGAGGGCAGCTACGCCCCGCCAACCTCGCACATGCGCTTCCCGGGCACGATCACCGTGCCCGATGATGTATTTGAAAAGACCCTGGAGTCTGCGGCCAACAGCTTCAGGATTCACGGCTTCAAGAACATCGTCTTTCTCGGCGATCATGGCAGCTATCAGAAGGACATACGGCACGTAGTCGCGCAGCTCAACACGGCCTGGGCCGGCTCGGGCTCACGCGCATTCGTGCCGCCGGAATACTACGGCACAAGTTCGGACGGCTACTCACAAATCCTCCGCCAGCACGGCGTGTCCGATGGCGAAATCGGCACGCACGCGGGGCTCGCCGACACGTCGCTGCAGCTCGCCGTCGCACCGCAGATGGTAAGGCTCGACAAGCTGCGCAACGGCCCGAAAGCCGGTGCCGCCGATGGCGTCTATGGAGGCGATCCGCGCCACTCCAGCGTGGAGCTCGGTCAACTGGGCACCGACGCGATCGTGTCGCGCACGATCGAAGCCATCAAGAAAGAAACCGCAGGCCGCTGATGCCCTCCGGACATCGCGCTGCTCATCGCGTCATCCCACCCACTCGATAACGGACCAGTCATGCAATCGCGCTCTCTGCGTTCTCGCCGTTACTCCCACTTTTCCCGGCTCGCAAGCGCCATTGCCGTCTCGCTCGCCGGCTACAGCGCCGGCAACGCCCTCGCCGCGCCCGCCGTCGCGACCGTGCCCGGCATGCCGCCAGTCGTGAACCCGGACAATCTGTATAGCGAGACGCAATCCGGCCACATGAGCGGAGTGGTGGCGGGCGCGCTTTCACGCGTCTACGTGCCGAACCTGCGCTCGAACGACGTCTATGTGATAGACCCGGCCACGTACAAGGTCATCGACAAATTTCCGGTCGGCCGCAGCCCGCAGCACGTCGTGCCGTCTTGGGACCTGCAGACCCTGTGGGTCGCCAACAATGCCGAGGGCCGTACCGACGGCAGCCTGACGCCGATCGATCCGAAAACGGGCAAGGCCGGCAAGCAAGTCACGGTCGACGACCCGTACAACATGTACTTTACGCCGGACGGCAAGGAAGCGATCGTGGTGGCCGAAGCGCAGGCGAGGCTTGACTTCCGCGATCCGCACACGATGGTGCTCAAGTCGAGCCTCGAGGTGCCGCAGTGCAAGGGCATCAATCACGCCGACTTTTCCATCGACGGCAAGTACGCCCTCTTCACGTGCGAGTTCGGCGGCAAGCTCGCCAAGGTCGATCTCGTGAACCGCAAGGTGGTGGGCTATCTCGAACTCGAAAGGAAAGGCATGCCGCAGGACATCCGCATCTCGCCGGACGGCAAGGTGTTCTATGTTGCCGACATGATGTCCGACGGGGTGTACCTTGTCGACGGCGACAGCTTTTCGAAGATCAGCTTCATCAAGACGGGCGTCGGCACGCACGGGCTGTATCCGAGTCGAGACGGCACGAAACTCTATGTGGCCAATCGAGGCTCCAACCTTGTCCACGGGCGGCGCCACGGCAAGGGCAGCGTGTCGGTGATCGACTTCGCGACACGCAAGGTGCTCACGACCTGGCCGATCCCGGGCGGCGGCAGCCCCGATATGGGCAACGTCAGCGCGGACGGCAAGACGCTGTGGCTCTCCGGCCGCTTTGACGATGTTGTCTATGCAATCGACACCACGAACGGAACGGTCAAGTCGATTCCCGTAGGCATGGAACCGCACGGCCTGGCGGTCTGGCCGCAACCCGGGCGCTACTCGCTCGGCCACACCGGGAATATGCGTTGAGGGGGAACTGAGCAGCGATCGGTGAGCGGATTCGGACCGGCGCGCTCCGGTACTTCGGACGGGGTTCTTTCCAGAACGCTCCCTCCTCGCAGCGTTGGCGTCGCTGTAACTCTTTCCAGCGGTGTCTGCCCACAGAAGCGCGCATATGAGTTCGGGTAGAGCCAACCCGCGCCGGCTTGACCGATGGCTCTTCCCGGCCAGAAGCAGTCCTTCGTGAAGTCTGTAGAGCAGCCATCCAAATGACTCCTTCGCTTTGAAACCTGCAATCCGGTCCACGAGTGCAACAAGTCGAGAGCCCCAAAAATCTCCAGGACCTGGGTCTGGTGTTGGGCGCGCGAATGAGCCTCCTGTAAATGCAAGCAAGAAGCTTAGTTGCTCTCCGCGCGCGTCACCTGCCACGCGACCACCTTCCAGCTTCCTTTCTGGTTGACCCAAACCACCATTCTGCGAATGGTTAATCGGGGCGAACGGTTTTGCGCTGAGCGATCCTTTGAAGGTGAGCAGGAGGTGAACGACCGCCGTATCGCCATACACATGAATCGTCTTCTCTCGGACGTCACGTCCGGCAAGCCTTTCCCTCACCGCATTGAGACGGCGTGGCGATACGGAAGGGGATGGTGTAGCACGCGGCGCATGCCGGCCATGCCAAAGGCACCAACATGACCGGCCGGGACTACGAGAACGGCTGGGGCACGGAAGCGGACCACAACGCTGCCAGCACTCAGAAGGGCTTGATGACCGGGGCGGCGGGCCCCATGCGAAGAGGATTGCTTCACTCGCGGAGTGACCAAAAGTCCCCTGCGGTCAGGACAACGCGACCCAACCGCCCATGCCAGCAAACTGGTTGAAGTCGGCATCGACGATCTCGGTTTCTGCCACACGCGCATACCGAATCCAGCGTGCTGCTAAATGAAATGCTTTTTGCCACGTTCTGGACCCAGGCTATTCGGCCCTGTTTAGCCGGCCTCAAAGGGGGGCTTGGCGCTGCCAGCGATAGGCGACGTGACCATGGAAGGCAAAACGGTCTTCGGCTGGCGCTATGGCTTCGTGGCCAGTTGTCAGCAGCGTTCCCTCTGCCAGTGCAGACACAGCCCGTTAGCGCCCGGCCAGATGTGACGCCTTGAGCGAATTCAATTGTTATATATACATAACAATTAATCCATGCATTATAAGTCATGACATTAATTCTTGTCGTTCGGATGCGACTGAGGACCGATGCTCCGACGCATCCGTCCATGAAATTGTTGAATGCAAGCCATTCCAAAACTTATACTTCGCCTCCGAAACGCGAATCGTTGTAATTTACAAAATCAATACAAACAAGAATGAGCCAGGCCCGGGGTGAGTCGAGCGCGCGCCGCGCGATGTTGTGGGGAGCCATCGCGGCTTCGATATTCTTGGGCGCCTGCGGCGGTGGTGACAGCGGAAGTGGAAATCCCGCTACTTCGCCCGTAATTGGCCCGTCGATGTCGGCACTGGCACAGCTCGGGGAGCAGATATTCTCTGACACAGCGTTGTCGGCTTCGGGCAAGCAATCGTGTGCAACGTGCCACGTCGCAAGTCGCGGCTTTGGCGGTGACGATCCGCTGGCCGTGCCGCTGGGCGGACCTAATATGGACCTGCCAGGCCTGCGCAACACGCCTGCACTGGCCTACAACCAGTTCACGCCGGCCTTCAGCATCGGTGCCGACGGTAAGGCGGTGGGCGGCTTCTTCCGCGATGGCCGGTCCCCGTCACTGGCCGACCAGGCCGAGAAGCCGTTCTTCACGCCCTTTGAAATGGCCAACGCCTCGCCGGAGGAGCTGCTCGCGCGGCTGCTGACGCGCCCCTACCTCGACCAGTTCACCGCGGTGTTCGGCAAAGCGTCGGTGGAGGACGCCACCACCGCCATGCATAACATCGGCCAGGCGCTAGCCCAGTACCAGAAGGAAGATCCGGCATTCCACCAGTTTTCCAGCAAGTACGACGCTTACCTGAAGGGCGCTGTAAAGCTGACACCGCAGGAGCTGAACGGCCTGGCGCTGTTCAATAACCCAGCCAAGGGAAACTGCACGGCCTGTCACGTGTCGACGGCCACAGCCACGACGCCGGCACTGTTCACGGATTTCAGCTACGACAACGTCGGCATCCCGCGCAATTGGAAAATCCCGGCCAACATCGATGGCAATACGCTTGACTATGTGCCTAAGAATGGCACCGCGCTGGGCGAGCCCAACCACGACTACTATGACCTTGGCCTGTGCGGCCCGCTGCGCACCGACCTGGCTTCAAGCACGGCCCGCTGCGGGCAATTCAAGGTTCCCACACTGCGCAACATCGCGCTGACCGGCCCGTACTTCCACAACGGCGTATTCAACACGCTCGAGGAAGTGGTGGCGTGGTACATCACGCGCGACACCGATCCAGGCCGCTGGTACACGAAAGCCGACGGCTCTGCCGACATTCCGTACAACGACCTGCCGACGGCCTATAGCGGCAATGTCAATGTCAGCGAGGTGCCATACATCCAAAACCTCGCGCCCACTCTGACGAACAGCGAGATTGCCGACGTGGTGCGCTTCCTGTGCACGCTCACGGACGGTTTTGATCCTGCCAACCCGTCCGCCTACCGGGTGCCAGCACAGTGCAATTCCACCGAGGCCAGCGTCGCAGCAACGCGCGCCGGCACGGCTGCACCCGCCAAATAAAACATCTGACACAAAAGATCCGACAGAAACCAGTAAGGGGAGTGAGATGAAACGAACCATGATCGCCGCTGCGGTACTTGCCGCAGTCGGTTCGCCGGCGTTCGCCGCTACGACTGGCGCCAACCCGGCGGTAGTGCAGCAGCTTGAGCGCAAGATCGACGATATGGCTGCCCAGTTGCAGGCGCTGCAGGCCGAGCTCAAGGCGATTAAGTCGCAGAACGCCACACTGGCTTCGCAACAAAAGACCCAGGCCCAGCAGCAGGCCGAGCAAACCGCACAGGTGGCGCAGATCCAGGCGTCCCAGGAGTCGATTCAGCAGGCGGCAGCCAAGCCGTCGCCGCTCGACAACCTTAGCATCTTCGGCTACGGGGAAATCGGCTACTCACGTCCGAGCCGCAATACCAACGATACGCGCGCCGACATTGGCCGCGCGGTGTTCGGCTTTGGCTACCGCTTCGACGAGAAGACCCGTTTTGCGTCCGAGTTCGAAGTGGAACATGCCATCGCGTCCTCATCTGACGCCGGCGAGTTCGCGGTGGAACAGTTTTACGTTGACCACATGTTCACCGACAAGGTCGGCATGACGGCCGGTGTGTTCCTGATGCCAGTGGGCCTGATCAACGAGCACCACGAGCCGACCGCCTACTACGGCGTCTACCGTAACTTTGTCGAAACGCTGATCATCCCCTCCACCTGGCGCGAAGGCGGCTTCGCCCTGCATGGCAACACGGAGTTCGGCCTCGATTGGAACGTGGGCCTGACGACGGGCCTGGACCTGTCGAAATGGAACTTCACGCCCGAGACCCCGCTGTACAACTCCGCGCTTTCGTTGCAGACCAACGGCGTGGCGCCATTCCAGGCAACGCACCAGGAGATGTCGCTGGCCAACGCGAAGAACGCTTCGCAGTATATTTCGCTGAACTACCGCGGTGTGCCGGGCCTGCTACTTGGCGGCTCGGTTTTCACGGGCAATACCGTCCCCGCGGCCGGGGCAAGCAACCAGCGCGCTACGCTGTGGGAGACGCACGCCCGCTGGACGCCTGGCAAGTGGGACCTCTCGGCACTGTATGCGCAAGGCAGCATCAGCAATACCGCCCAAGTCAACGCGCAGTTCCCGGGGACCGCCAACCCCATGCCCGCCTCGTTCTACGGCTGGTACCTGCAGGCCGCCTACAATGTCTGGCAGCACGACAAGTATCGCGCCGTGCCGTTCGTGCGCTACGAGCGCTACAACATGGGGGCGAAGTATGAAGGCATTGCACCGGGCTTCTCCGCGACGCCGAGCCAGCCTGTCACCTCTACGGGCGACACATTCGCCAAGCCTTACGACACTGTCTGGACGACCGGTATGAACTTCTACCTGAACCCGAACGTGGTGTTCAAGGTGGACTACCAGTGGTTCCGTACCAACAAGAACTTCAACCGATTTGACCTGGGCCTGGGCGTCTACTTCTGATGAGGGCCACCGGGAGATTGTGAGCATGCGATACAGACTGCCACGCGCCGCGCTGGTGTGCAGCGCGGCTATTGCGGGTTGCGGCGTCGTAGTAACCAGCGCATACGCCGTGCAGTACATGAGTGTCGA
>JACXTT010013918.1_pt1 | contig 10561 bp, 8 predicted proteins | sample 9270951 | NCBI WGS metagenome assembly JACXTT01 (sample SAMN15532306, study PRJNA645909) | rock metagenome | isolation source: weathered quartz diorite | place: Puerto Rico | collected 2017-06-21
GCAATCGCGCGCATCCTCATCACTTGCAGGTCCGTCGCGATCTGCCGGGCGCTGCTCGCGAGCCGCATCTGTGCGAGCAATGGTTGCATTTGTAAAATAGCGACGCCGCCGAGCAGCCCAATCAGGCCAAGCGCCACGACAAGTTCAAGCACGGTCAATCCGTCAGGATGTACGCTCTTCAGGCGGTCAGGGTCGCATGCTGTCACGCTCATAACATCTTTACATCCCATACTTCTCGATCCACGACACGGTGCGCATCAATGTCGTCAACGCTTGGGTGACGGCTTCACAGCTATAATTAATGGCAAATGGCAAGCATCCACTCCGTTGTACTTTGTCAAGATCAAGTTTGCGATCGAGCGCGGCGTCATCATGCACTAGCACGGCGCCGAGCATCTGCCCGCACGCAGACGCGTCTTCCACTCGCAGGTCTCCTGCTCCAGTGATGACCACGAGGCCTGTCCAGTTCAGTGTGGCGTTACCGAGTCGTACGACGCGCGGAATCAGCAGGACGCCCGTCCCGTTCACTACCGCTCCACTATCAATGTCTATCGCATCGGCGCCGTCATCCACCTGCACGATCACAGGGGCATTGGGGCCGCCGTAGGTATGGGTCCCGCCGTGGAGACTCGAAGAAATATGCGACAACGCTTCTCCTGGCAATTCTCCAATTCGTTGCAGAATATCATTTACGGCAGTCTGGAGGCGCGCTTGCTCGGCAGCACTGAGCAGGCGGGCAAAGAGCGTAGTACTTGCCTTCGGTGCAAATGGTCCCCTGTTATCAGGCGCTGGAGGTAAATTTGTGCTTACAGGTAATCCTGTAGCTCGGAGAGAGGAGGAGGATAGATCAAGATTTACAAAGCAGGTGGGATCACTTGCTGTACAGGTTCCGGTCTGGAAACGCGGCGTCGAGGCGCTGCCGCGCACCCAGAATAAGCCTGGAGTACACAGTCCTGCTGCATTGGCGCCGTTGGCTTGACAAAAGCTGTTAGCTCGCGTCACGATATCGTGTTTAAGTGTATTAGCGGCATTCGTGAGATCGTTCTGCGCTGCTGTTTGCGCGACGGCAAAAGGAGAAAGGGTGGGGCATGCTGATGAAAGCGCGCCGTTCAGCGCGTGAGTTCTTCCATCGACGGTAAAATCTGGAATCCGCCGACCAGTCCCTCCGCTTCCGTCATCAAAATCCGGATGGAGACCGTCTCGGTCGCTGGTGATCACCCCTGTGGGCGCTAAATCGGGAAGGCGGACAATCTCTTCTACTACGCGGCGAGAGTCGTCTGACCCCGCGCCGACTCCGGTCAAACGGTACAGGCCGGCTCCAAGCGCCTGGATAGTCACAGCATGCGAGCCGTTTCCTAAAGCGGTAGGTCCAAGAGAAACCGGAAACGACGCCCCTTGCAGATTCACTTTCAGCCAATGTTTCCCGGTCGCCACGCCAGCCCTTGCCAGCCACAACGCTTGCGCGCCTGTCCACAAGTTGCGAGAGACGAGAAGATCTGACCGACTCAGACCCAGATCGCTCATGCCAATCACCATAAGCAGGGTAATTAAGAGCAGCGTGGTAATGAGGATGAATCCGGCTTCGGATCGCCGCATCGGTTTGCGCGTCATGGTATTATTGCGGCGGATTCGGCAGGAAGATGGTCGTGGAAAACTGTGACTCTAGCGGCCCTGTCGCAGCTGGGTCGGGCGACGTTTTTCTTGTCGTGATCAAGATGTTAATGCTTTGGACGGCTGCGCGCGCCGTTGCTGTTAACGGCGACGCCAATTCCTCTCTCTGTTGGTTGAAATAATGCAGCGCAAAACCAGTCGGCGGAACATCATTGATGAAGGGTTGTGCAGAGCCGCCGCTTGTCGCACGCTTCAACACTTGCTCCGCGCTGTCATAGGAATAGGTGACGCGCTCGGTCGGGTCGTCAGGACAGCCGTCAGCCGGCGCGCTTGAAGTGTTCCCACGAAAATCATACTGCATGCTCACACGCTGCAGCTCGGCCTCCGTGAGCCGTTCAAAGCCGTCGCAGGCGCCGCCGCGCACGGGCCGCGCGCCGGCCAAATGCAGTTCGCGTACGAGGAAATCAATGGCGAGTCGACTACTTTCGCGCAAATTCAGCTGCGTCTCTTCTGTCCTCAGGACCCCAAGATGAAGCTGATAGAAGCCATAGAGAGCCAAACAAAAGACGCCAGTGAGTCCTAAGGTCACTAAGATTTCTACGAGAGTGAAACCTGAAGAACGGCGAAGAAACAGGCGCATGATTCTTTGTCCGAGCGATGCGTTATTGATTCACAATGGTCATAAGAGAAACTGCTTGTTCCCCGTCTCTTTGCCACGATACGGTTACGGTGATGCTGGTCAAACCAATTTCCGGGTCGTCAAGAGAAACTGTCCAGTCGCGGGTAAACGGCGGCTGTGGGGTATCGGCTCCTCCGGTCAGGGCGCCGGTATAGCTCGCCAATTCTTCGAGCTTTTCCTGCGCGAAGAGCGTAGCGTGGGTGAGATCGTCACTGAGAACGCCAGAGCGCAGGACCACCGCGACTCCGGCTGATAAGCCCAGTGCGGCAATGGCGAAGAGCGTCATCGCCACCAATAGTTCAATGAGGGAATATCCGGCTTTCCCCAGAGCAGCCACAGGAGGCTCTCCTCGTTTGCTTCTTTTCTGTCGATGAATGACTTGTAGACTATTAATGGATATATTGCAAGTTTTCTAAGCCAATTATAGTGAGATTCGCTTAATAAAATGACGAAAAAAGTCATTCTGCATTGACCTAGCGCGGGTGCTAAGCGGAGAAGCAGAAGCTCTCCTCGTACCCAGGCTCTGCCTGGGTATGGATACGCGGCAGAGCCCCGTATGCACTGTCGTCCCAGGCAGAGCCTGGGACGAAGCAGGTTTTGTTTCTGGACAGCCGAAGCAGAGCCCAGTCGAAGGCTCCCCCTGACAGTTATCGTGCTTGAGATTCTTCAGCCTGCGGCCTGCTCAGAAACAAAATGGACCTATTCAGCCCTTTTCGTCCCGGAGGGACGGACGAAGGTAGCCAGGCCGTTTACGGCCTGGGTCTGTGTGGCCTCCACCGGCACCGCATCACGTCGTGATGCAAAGGGCGGCTCGTCGCTCTGCACCCGGCCTGAAAAGGCCGGGCTACCTTCAGACGCTGCGGCTGTGTCTGCTCATGAACTGGGGGCACAGCACTCTGGAGGACTCAGAATGACGCTCCTTACTAGAGCATTGTCATAAACTACGAGCGGCTTGCTTTCGCCGCTTGTAGCTTCGCGGTCAACAATGGCGCCACCTCGGCGTAATCCCCGATAATGCCGATATCTGCATTTTGGAAGATAGGCGCTTTTTGATTCTTGTTTATTGCGACAACCAGACCGGCGCGTCGAATACCGACCGTATGCTCAAATGCGCCGCGAATGCCGATGGCGAAATACAGCTTCGGAGAAATTGCCCGTCCAGTGAGGCCTACCTGATGCTGTCGCGGCAACCAGCCAAGGTCGACAATGTCGCGCGTCGCCGCGAGCGGAGCTCCGCCTAAGGCTTCAGCGAGTTGCTCAATGAGCGGGAAATTGGCCACGCCGCCAATCCCTTTGCCGATACCAATAGAAATTTCTGCTGAGTCGAGCGCTGCCGCTTTCCCAGCATCGCTTCCTGTCTGAGAAAGAATCTTCACACGGCTGGCGACCGCATCATCCGGCCAAAGCATTTCCACACGCGCCTGACGGGCTGGATTCGGTTGCGCCTTTTTCAACATGCCGGGACGCACGGTCGCCATCTCCGGCGAAGTGTGCGAGAGCACTGGGGCGACAATGTTGCCGCCGAAAGCCGGCTTGTACTGGAGCAGTTGACCCTTGTCATTCATATCAAGATCAACGCAATCGCCGGTGAGCCCCAACTTAAGACGCGCCGCTATCCGAGGCGCGAGATCCCGACCAAAAGTTGTCGAACCGAACAGCACCACACCAGGCTTCTGCTCTTGGATCGCTTTCGTGAGAAGCGCGGTATAGATATCGGTGGAGTATTGCTCCAGGCGACGGTCTTGCGCGAGATACACCACATCGGCGCCGTGAATGGCTAGCGTCGCCACATGTTGATCAACACCCCAACCGAGGAGTAGCACCCCAACTTCACCGTTATATTTTGCCGCCAGTTCATTCGCTTTCCCAAGAAGTTCGAGCGTTACCGGCAGCAGCGTCTCTCCTGTGGTTTCCGCTACTACCCAGACGGATTTCCCTCCAGCCGGCTTTCTGGACACTTGTCCTCCCCCGGCGCTATCGTCTCCCTTCCATTTGCCGTAGAGACCATACTCCAACAGTCGTTGCACGAGCGTATCCACTTGTGCGGAAAGCTCCCCTTCGAGAATCTTCTTTTCACGAGCAACCTCGACGGTTTGGACAGATTCGACCCACGTCGGTGATCCAGCAACGCCAAAGAGTGAGAGATCAGACGAGAGATCACTCGCTGTGAGTTCTTGGATTGGTTTTTCTTTGGCTTTCTCTCGGTCAGCCTTATTAGGAAATTTTTCTGGCGCTAAGTCTTCGGTGGCCGAGAGTAACGCCGGCAGGGCGCATGCGACAGTTTCAAAACCGCTATCGGTCTCGCGCTCGACCGTTATCGTCTGTCCGTTCACAGTCAGCGTGCGCACGGCGGTCACCTGCGGAAGGTCGAGCAATTCAGCGACTTCTGGACCCACCTGTCCAGTCTCCGCATCCGTGCTGTAGCGACCACACAAGATGAGATCGTATCCCTCTTTCTTAAGTGCGAACGCGAGCGCACGTGCAGTTGCAAGCGTATCGGCGCCGGCAAAAGCCCGATCGACCAGATGGAGCCCGCGATCCGCGCCCAGAGCCAGACAATGTTCGAGTGCGGCTCGCGCTTGCGGAGGACCCATAGTCATAGCAACGACTTCACCACCATGCGCCCCGCGCAACTCGACGGCTTTCAGGAGGGCGCGCACGTCGAACGAACTCACTTCAGAAGGAACCCCTTCACGCTTGAGGGTTTTGGTTTCGGGATCGAGTTTCATCGCAGAAACGACCGGCACTTGCTTGATCAGCACAATAATTTTCATGCAGTGTCTGACTCCTTAGAGTTGTTCGGCGACTCCGCATTAAGCACAGTTCGCCTGAAGATCTCCCAAGCGGGAATTCATTTGCGCAATACCAAGAGAAAGCGTTGTTGGCGCCACTTCGGGAAACCTCTGCGGACACACTTCTCATACCTTAGGAAAAAAAACAAGTTTGGTTACAGGAGGGGCTCCTATTGAAGGGAGGCTCCTCCCTCTGTCTGACCCTGCCGATCCCTCTGCTTCTCCGATCTGGACAATTTCTTACGATCAGGCACAAGGTGGAGGGATATGAGCAAAGGAATCATGAAGGAGGAACCCTACTATGCAGTCACGTTATGGAGACGTTGCCGTCACCCTCGCGGATTACATTGCGACGGTTGAGATTCAACGCGGACCTAACAACTTTTTCGACATCGATCTGATTCGGTCTCTCGCTGACGCATTTGAAGCGTTAGATAACGAGGCAGAGTGTCGCGCGATCGTGTTAGCAGCGGAAGGCAAGAACTTCTGCGCGGGCGCCAATTTTCACAATGCTGGAAATCAAGGCGAACGGGCAGCACGAATGACAGAGGTTGAGAATCCCTTGTACGCTGAAGCGGTGCGGCTTTTTGCGTGCCGCAAGCCGACGGTTGGCGCTATTCAAGGAGCGGCGATCGGTGGAGGCTTCGGCTTGTCGCTCGTGCCGGATTTTCGCGTGCTCTGTCCGGAAACTCGCTTTGCCGCCAATTTCGTCAAACTAGGCTTTCATCCTGGCTTTGGACTGACTTACACGTTGCCGCGTCTTATCGGCCCACAGCGCGCCAATTTGATCCTTTATACAGGACGACGCATTAACGGCGAGGAAGCGTTTGCCTGGGGGTTGGGAGAAGTTTTCACCTCTTTAGAAAACGTGCGCGCCGCCGCCGTGGAGTTGGCGAAAGAGATTGCAGAGAATGCGCCACTGGCTGTGCAGTCTACCAGAGCAACCATGCGCGCGGGGATTGCCGCGGCGGTGAAGGCGGCGACGGACCACGAGTTCAAAGAACAAAGCTGGTTGCAAAAGACCGAAGATCATAAAGAAGGACTCCGCGCGGTGGCGGAGCGTCGTCCTGGTCATTTCGTTGGACGTTGAGTCGAACGGCGCTTCACAGCACATGGCGTGAGCAAAGAGAGAGACATTGTCTACAAATGAGAAAGTATGTATGGTTTTCTCTATCTTAAAAAAATAAGGAGGAAGATTAAGTATGCGGTATCGAAAGAGAGTGATGGCTGGATTGTTGGCGTTTTGGGGGTGCCTGAGCGTAGGGCCAGCGGTGGCGGACAATGAGCAATCTCGTATCAAACAAGGCTTCGACATTGCCCCAGTCCTTCTTCCTCTGAATCTGCATGGCAAAAGAAAAGATCTCGTTGGTCTTGGCAGCTATCTGGTGAATGCCGTAGGTGGTTGTAACGATTGTCACACCTGGAATCCGAGCATACCTCCGAATGGGTCGTCGTATGCTCAAGGGGGAAATCCGTTCTTAGGGCAGCCAAAAGAGATTGATCCCAAGTTCTATCTTGGCGGGGGACGATTTTTCTTCAATGCTCCCTATCCAGTGGCGCTGAATGGCTGTGTCATTTCGCGCAACATCACGCCTTTTGAAGACGGTAAGCCAGCGGGCCTTACGTTGGATCAGTTTATCAATGTCATGCGTACAGGCGGGGACCCTGATGACACGAACGTTCCTCCACGACTGCTGCAAGTGATGCCGTGGCCCGTATACCAAGACCTGACCGATAGCGATCTGCGTGCGATGTACGAATATCTCCGTGTTATTCCCGCCGTTCAAGGCGAACCTCAGTGCCCCCAATAATAATCAGTGGGAGATAAAAGCTCCACATCTCGATATCAGAAGATCTTGTTGGCCCTTGGAGCGAAATGAGGTCTTCTCCTTTCCTTCACACAATCATATGCACGGCGGTCGCTTTGAACGCGGCAGCGACTCGCTTTCCTTCCCGCAAGTCAAGCAGCGCCATTGAAGGTCGAGTCACAAATGCCGCCAGTGGGAAGCCGCAATCGAGGTGCACTTTGAAAGCGGTCCCCCAAGGAATGACGCGCTGCACGGTGGCAGGGAAATGATTGCGCGCACTCGAAGAAATGTGCTCCGCTGCGAATTCGACTAGAGTCACTTCCTCAGGCCGAATGCAAACAGTCACCTCTGTTCCCGCGAGTAAAGAAGAGGTGACTGTCAGTTGCTGACCGGAGCCGACTCGCACCTCAGCTATCCCTTCGGTTTGCGAGACGACCCGGCCACGCAAGATCGTTTCTATCCCAACAAAATTCGCAACAGTTTCGTTGACTGGTTGACTGAAGACCTCTTCGAGGGAGCCGAGCTGGAGAATTTCTCCTTGGTCCATGACTGCGACACGGTCGCCGAGACGCAACGCTTCGAGGCGATCATGCGTCACCAGGAGGGTCGTGACCTGCGTTTGTCTTTGCAGGCGATGAAAGGTCTCAACTAGTGATTCGCGCGTCAATGGATCTAACGCTGAAAACGGCTCGTCAAGAAGCAAGAGTTCAGGCTCAAGCACGAAAGCGCGGGCCAAGCTCGTGCGCTGAGCCTCACCTCCAGATAAGGTGCGCGCCTGTCGCTGAGCAAGATGTGTAATCCCGAGGCGCTCAAGCCAGAGTGCGACGCGCTCACGGATCACCGTCTTCGCGACACGGCGCAATTTGAGACCGCTAGCGACATTTTCATAAACGGTCGTGTCGAATAAGAGCGGCTCCTGAAAGACGACCGCGAGACGACGACGAAAGGTTAACGGCGGATGCTGCAGATCAACGATGTGTCCATCAAAGCGGAAAACGCCGGAAACTGGTTCACGAAGACAAGCAAGCGTTTGTAGCAGCGTGCTTTTCCCTGCGCCATTGGGACCGATGATGGTTAACACCTCATGACGGTTGATAGCGAGGCTTGGAACTAAAAGAAGCGTGTCCCCATTCGCTTCGACACGGAGCTGCTGGACTGTTAGTATGGTGTGTGAGGAATCCACTCAAGATACTCGTGCTTCGACAGAGCCTGTGCTGAGCCTGTCGCAGGACTCAGCACGAACGGCTCCTTCTTCATATCCTGTACCTTTATCCATTCACCCTGGGCTTGTCGAAGGGTGGTGGTCTCTCTCTTATAGGGGTCGCCGTCGCTGCTGTGTATACGTCAGCACCGCATTCACGAGAAAAATCAGCAGCAAAAGAATCACACTCAGCGCAATCGCGATATCGAAATTGCCTCGGCTTGTTTCCATCACAGTCGCAGTTGTCAACACACGCGTGTGACCAAGAATATTACCGCCAACCATCATCGAAGCGCCGATTTCTGAGATCACGCCGCCAAACCCGGCCATCACTGCCGCGAGCAGCGGCAATCGGGCCTCGCGCAGCAACAACCATACAAGCTGGATACGCGAGGCTCCCAGCGCTACGATTTGCAGACGCAGTTTGGGATTGAGCTGTTGAATCGCAGCCAGAGTGAGTCCCGCTACGATTGGCGCCGCGATCACGACCTGCGCCAACACCATAGCGGCCGGCGTATAGAGCAGATGTAAAAATCCCAATGGCCCGTTGCGCCACAACAACATCGTGACAAACAGCCCCACCACGACCGGCGGCAAACTCATGCCGGTGTTGACCAAGCTGATCACCAACCGTCGACCGGGAAACTCTGTGAGAGCGAGCAGCACTCCAAAAGGAATGCCCAGGAGAAGACTGATCAGCGTTGCGTAGAGGGAAATTTGTAAAGAAAGAAAAGTAACGCGCCAAACTTCAGGGTCGCCGGAAAGGAGCAACCAGAAGGCTTGTTTTATACCAACGAAGAGAAGCTCCATAGCGAAACGCCGTCAGCTTTTAACTTTCAGCAACCAAATCTTACCCTTGTGCATGTGTCGCCAGCCACCGGGTTAAAAGGGAACGGACGCTCTTTCCCATTGCCCGTTCCCCGTCGCCTGTTTAAGGAGAACACGCAGCACTCAGGTTGTGTGATTCACCTTAGAACGCAAACAGGGCGTCGAACTGGAGACGATTGACCATGGAGTTGGTCAATCCCTTAGGGCGATCGATGAAGTTGACGAAATACCCCTTGGTCGTCAGCGTCAGCCGCGGAAAGAGCTGGTAATCGATCTTCGCAATCGGTCCCTCCACATTGGTCCCGCCCCGCCGCCCATAATCGCTGAGCGTAAACATCGACAGCACCGCATCCGTCTCCACCCGCTCCCATAAGGCTGAGAACGCCCAGTCTCCTGGGTCGCGCGTCTGCCCCACACTCATGCCAATGAGATAGGCGTCGTCCTTCCCAAGGGTGGCTTGCGTGTTATGCGCATAGTTGAACATCAGCGCCAACGGCCACCGCGCATAGCCCGTGTCCACGTTGAGTTGGGCACTAGCGTCGACGATATTGAACCCTCCGACGAAACTCTGCACGGGGTTCGCCGTGCTCGGCGTGAGGAGGTCGCCGCCCGGCACGACTTTCCCATTTTTCAGCTTGACGGAGTTGGTCAGGGTGAGTTGCGTATTGCGGTTGCGCTCCTGGGCAATCAGCTTGGAGTTGAGAAAATAGTAATCGCCCGCCGCGAGCGTGAGCTGAGAGTGCGCCGTCGGCGCTAAGGCCGCCACCACCTGCTCCCCCACCATGTACGAATCCGGCCCAGTCGCCACCTCCTTGAGCGCCCACTGGCCGCCCTGGACTTTGAGGCTCCGCAGCAGGTTTTGGCCTTCGACCAGCGTGACTTCCTCGGCGGCTCCTTCCGGCGTGAGATCTTCGTCAAAGACCAACTCCGAGAGCATCACCGCTCGTGGGCGAAAGAAGTTGACGCTGAATTTCCCGCCGGTGACGGAAAAGAAGGCCTTTTCGAGGCCGATGGTCTTACTGGGGCGCAGGGTCACGTAAGCCCAGTCGATGTTAATGGGTTTGCGGGTGAAGACGTCGGTGAAGGTTTGGTTGTTGGAGATAATGTTGTTGGGATCGCCGCTGACCAGGCGCAGCGCCCCTTCCACTTCGTCACTGATTTGCAGCCGGGCGCCCAAGCGGAGGCGGAAGCGCTCTTGATTACGGGCGGTCACGCCGTCTTGGAAGAAGCCTTCGTGGCGGACGCGGATATCGCCAAAGAAGCTGAAGCGATTGAGCCAGTCGATATTCTTCTTGACATCGGCCACAGCCGTCTTTTTGAGATCCTCGACCGCTTTCGCTTGTTGCTCTGCTTGGGTCTGGGCTTGGGTTTGCAACGCTTGTTGTTGACTTTCGACCAGGGACAAACGTTCGTTGATCTCAGGCGTCGCCGCCACCGCAGGCGCAGTTGGGGTCGTAGGCGCTTGTAGCAGCGCTAGATCTTTGTCTTCAAGTACGCCTTTGGAGCGCAGGAGCATGAGCAAGGCTTGCTGATCATACGGAGCCTGGGCGCCTTTGCCTTTTTTCAGCTTCTGCGCCTCTTTTTTTGTCAGCACGCCTTTCGATTGGAGAATATCTATCAGGGACGCTTCTTGAGCCATTAC
>JACXTT010013920.1_pt1 | contig 10560 bp, 9 predicted proteins | sample 9270951 | NCBI WGS metagenome assembly JACXTT01 (sample SAMN15532306, study PRJNA645909) | rock metagenome | isolation source: weathered quartz diorite | place: Puerto Rico | collected 2017-06-21
TAGGTGTACTGCGCCTGCAGCAGCCCCAGAAGCAGCACGAACCAGAGCCAGCCGTGCGAGAAGCCGCTGTTGTTGACCGTGTGCCCGAACACGGTCGAGAACGACTGGTGGTGGGCCGGTTCGAAGATCAGGAAGCCGACGATGATCAAGACGCCCAGCACGTGCCACCAGACGGAGATGTCGTTCAGAAGCGCCACCAGCCTGACGCTGAAGATGTTCATCAGCGCGTGCACGAACAGGATGACCCCGTAGACCGCAACCACCTCATGCTGCGTTCCGTGGAAGGTGCTGGGCCACAACAGCTGGATCAGCGCGTCGGTGAAGACGGCGGCGCCATAGTCGATCCCGGCCGTGATCCCGATCTGACCGATCAGGTTGAACCAGCCCGTGAACCAGCCCCAGGCCGGCCCACCCATCTTCGAGGCCCAGTAGTAGAGCCCACCCGCAGTCGGATACTTGGAGGCGATCTCCGCCATCCCCAACCCGACGATGACCACAAACACCGACACCAGCGGCCAGCCGTACGCCTCCTCGATCGGACCGCCGTAGTTGATCCCCGTCCCATACAAGGTCAGCGTGCCCGAGAGGATCGAGATGATCGTGAACGAGATCGCGAAATTCGAGAAACCGCTCATCCCGCGCCGCAGCTCCTGTGCGTACCCCAAAGCGTGCAGCAGACTGCGGTCCTTGTCGTGTGCCTGGTCGGTCACGAGGTCCCTCCCTCACGGCTTGACATCGTCGGTGGCTGCGTATTCTCCATCAGCTGCGCCTGATCGCCAACTACGCAAGAGCGGCGGGCCCGTCGGCGCCTGCTTCCCGCTCGACCTCGGCTGACTGGTCAGCAGCGGCCTTGTGATCGAGGGTGCGGCGCCGACTGCGTGAACCTTCGGTAGTTCCGACGCGCACGATGTGTCAGCGAGCTATCGTTTGCCGGCTAAGACCAGGAGCGGGTAGTGGATGTGCGCTCGATCGAGGAGGCCGACCGCCAGCTGGAGCGGCGGCGCTGGGATTCGTTCGCCAAAACGGCGTTGGCGCTCGGGGTTGGTGCGCTCGCGGCGCCGACTGGGCTGCTCCGCGTAGCGTTGGCGATCGGCGCTGCCTTCGGGATTGCGCTCGCTCTTGTCTCCGCTGTCCGGCGTCGCTGGCTCATCGAGCGCCTCGCGCTCGACCCGGACGCATACGTGATCGCCGAGGTGCGCCGCTACGGCCGCCGCCTCACCAGCCGGCGCAAACGCGAGCGGCTCTCCCGGTCGTTGAGGAGCGTGGTCGCCGACCCCTGGCGGTGCGGGCCTTGTATCCCGCCCGGCCGCCTGGAAGCGTTTGCGGGCGACCTCGAAGAGCTCGCCCGCGAGCTCGAAGACACTCGCTTCGAGGTGCAACCGGTGACAGCCGCTGGCTGTCGGCACCTGCTCAGCGATGCCGTGGAGAGCCCGCTTCTCAATCCGGAGGTTCCGGTCGAGGAGCTGCGCGCGGCGTTGTGGCGAATCCGCAGCGGCATCCGCCACGCCGCGTAGCGTCAGCATCATCCCATCGCGCCGCAAGGCTAGGCATCCGACCCATCTTCCTAATCAGATGCGAGAGCGGGCTATTCGTGCGCGAGCGCCTCGCCTTCGGGGGCCTGCAGGTGGGACGGTTTCGTTCGCTGCACGACCACGAAGTAGATCGCGCCGACCATGAAGATGACGGCGAAGACCGTCCAGAGGACAGGGTCGGTTGTTCAGCCAGTGCCAGCCGAAGTTCAGCTGTAGGTGACCTTTGGCATCCACATCCTGGTAGGGGATGGGGTTTGTGAACCCGAGAGCGCCCCTTGGCCAGGCAAAGTTGAGCAGCATGCCGAACGCCGTGAAGCGCCGTGAAGAGCATGCGGGCCTTGGCGTCTCGCGCGCGCGAGGGCTGAAAGGAGGGGCCGGCACCCCCTAGCGCGCGAGGTTGAGCTTCGGCCGGGAAACGGCCGTGAACAGCATGCGGGCCTTTGGGGCCTTCACGCGCGCACGCGCGCGTGAGGCGCAGAGTCACGCATGCGTTTACCGACGCGTGGGGCCTCGACCTCCCGCATCGCCCGGGCGCCTCCTTCCATGCGATCACGTCCGGGACGGCGTGGCTGCGTGTGGACGACAGCGAGCCGCTGCAGCTGATGCCGAGAGATGTCGTGCTGCTGCCGGCCGGCGCCCGCCACCGCCTGTCATCTGAGCCGGACGGCCGCTGCGTCCCGTTCGACAGCTTGACGAAGGAGCGGCTGATGACGCCGGACGGCGACCTCGCGCTCGGCGCGTCGGGCGCGGCGACGACGTACGTCTGTGCGGCGGTCGACTACGACCTCGACGTCGGCGAGCCGCTCATCGGCCTGCTGCCACGGCTGATTCACGTGCCGGCCGATCCGGTGGGAGGGCGCGACGTGGCGGCGATCGTCGAGCTGCTGGCGGTGGAGGTCGGCGCGTGTCGACCCGGCTCCCGCGCGGCGGCGGCGCGGCTGATCGACACGCTGCTGATCGCAGCGATCCGTCTCTGGAGGGGGTAAGCGACTTCACCGAGGTAGACGCGAGAATGGGCTGCGCGACCGTCTGGGCGGCTCGAACGCTGTCGCTGTGCGGGTCGGACAGAGCTTGGACTAGCCCGTTCGGCTCGTCCAATCTCGTAGAACAGGCTGTTGCTGAGGCGGCGCGCGTGTCGCCGTTCCAACAGAGTGCGACAGTCGGTTCGTACTCCGCCACTCCGCCAGGAATGGCGGGGTTGGCGGACTGGTGTGGTGGGTTACCGACTTGTTGGAGTGATGAACGAGCAGAACGGCAGCGACGGTCCCAAAGTGTAGGCGTTGCTGACAACACCGCGGCGTTATGGCTCACAGATATCTCGGCTGATCCGCCTGTGCGGGGGTAGCTCCAGGGGCCGCCGTCGGATGGCAGCGGGTAGGTAGCGTCGAGCGGGTGCGCCGCGTCGACTTGCAGTTACTCGGGACGATTCTCCTGTGGGCGCTCAATATCACGGTAACGCGCTACATGTTGACGCACGGCTTCCTGCCGCTCGCGTATGCGACGATGCGCTATCTTGCCGCGGCTCTGCTCGCGCTCGCGTTCGCATACGCGCTTGAGCGATCGTTCCGCGTGGAGCGCCGCGACCTGCTCATCGTCGCAGCCGCCGCACTCGTCCTCTACCTCAACCAGCTCGGTTTCGTGGGCTCCATCCACCTAACGTCTGCTTCGACTGTTGCCTTAATCCTCGGAGTAACTCCAGTCTTCGCGGGGATCTTCGCGGCGCTCGCCGGGCTAGGACGCCAGACGCGCGTCTTCTGGGTCGCCGCGGCGCTTTCGTTCGCGGGCGTCGCCCTAATCTCAGTCGGGAGCAGCGGCGGCGTCTCCTCGAACCTCGTAGGCGACCTGCTTGCGCTCACGACCGCCGCGACCTGGGCCGGATACTCGGTGCTGATCGCGCCCCTGATGCGGCGGTACTCGCCCTACCGAATCTCGGCGCTCGTACTCGCGCTCGGCTGGATCCCACTTGCCGCCACGAGTTCTGCGCAGGTGTCCCACCAACAATGGTCGTTTTCCACGACCATCTGGCTCCTATTCGCCTACGCCGTCGTCGGTCCGCTCTTCCTTACAAACATCCTGTGGTACAGCGCGATCGGTCACGTCGGGCCTGCGCGGGCCTCGCTCTTCGCGAATATCCAGCCGTTCTTCGCCGCCCTCTTCGCGGTGCTCCTCCTATCGGAGCACCTCGGAGCCGCGGAGATCGCGGGCGGCCTGCTGATCTTCCTCGGGATCGTGCTGGAGCGACGGGCGCACGCCGCTCTCGCAGCCCCGGTGCCCCCTTGAAGCCATCGCAGGCGGCGCTCTCCGACTACGCGGCGTCGGGAAGGAAAACGAACCGGTTCGCGTCACGACCCGGCTTGACCGCCAGCCGTCCGAGGCCGGTCGCCTTCAGGAACGCCGCCACGACCTCTCGCTTGAGGGGCAACGGCAGCAGGTCGTACTTGTCCAGCGAGGGCAGCGGCGCCAGCCCCTCCACCTCGGCGTCGTCGAGCTTCGCCTGTGCCGCCTTCACCCGCTCCTCCAGCACGGCCGTACGCTTCTGCCACGCCTCCGGGCTCACCCGCATGTCGGTTTCCAACCAGGCCTCGAGCTCGCCCTTGACTGTCTCCAATTCGGCACGCAGGGCGCCGAGTCCGCCCTCGTCCGCATTGGTTTCGATACGGAACTCCTCCGCCGCCAGCCGCTCCCGCAGCGCCTGCTCGATCGCCTGCTCGACCTTCGTCGCTGCCACCGTGGTCCGGATCTCGCAGCCCGGCTGACGACACCTGTAGGTGTAGTACTTGCCACCCTCGCGGGGTTGATGGTCGAGCGTCATCCGACCCCTGCACGAGGCACACCAAATCATCCCCGAAAGCAGCCGCCCCTCGCTGTCCGGCCCTCGGGTGCGGGCTCGCTCCTCGGCCTTCCGCTGCGCGGCCATGAACAGCGCCCGCGTAACGATCGGCTCGTGTGCATCTTCCCGCGAGAACTCCCCGTGCTTGATCGTCCCGATGTAGACCTCGTTCGCGAGCAGCTTGATCGCGCCGGGCATGCTCCAGCGGGTCGAGCCGCGTGACGTCTTGACGCCCGCCGCAGTCAGGTGCGCCGTGACCCGTGCAAGGGATGCTCCCTCGGCACGCAGCTCGAACGCCGCGAGAATGGCCGCCGCATCCTCATTCGGCACGAGCGGCCCGTAGATCGGGTCGCCCTTCCGCGTATGTTCAGTGACCGCCGACGTGTAACCAGCAGGGTCAGGGCCGATGTGGCAGCCGCGCTCGATCGCTCGACGTTTTGCGTCATTCCAGCCGCCCTTGATCCGGCCAAGTTCCAGCTCAGCTAGAGCGAAGAAGATTGTCGCAGTGAAGCGGCCGTACGGGTCGGCCGTGTCGAACTTCTCGGCCACCGAGACGAATATGCGTCCGGCCTTTTCCAGCTCGGTGACAGCCTTGAGCCCGTCGATCACCGAGCGGGCAAAGCGATCCAGCTTCGCGACGATCACACCGTCGGTCTCCCCGGCCAGGGCACGCCGCTTGACCTCATTCCACTTTGGCCGCGACGCGTCACCGCCAGAGCGGTCTTCTTCCTCGTGCCACTGTGCGATCTCATAGCCCTGCAGTCCGCACCACCGTTCGATCGCGTCTCGCTGCTGTCTCTTGGTGATGTAGCTCTCGCCCGCGCGCCCACCGACTCTACTGACGCGAATATAGGCATCGAGAGCACGGGGCCTCGAGTCGGGGCTCATCACTCGGCCTCCGCCGTGATCGTCGCGCCTGTGTCGCGGACGACGCTGAGGGAGCCGGGAACGTCGCGCCGGTCGCGGGTGGACGGATTGCGTCGCTGCTTCATCTGGGTGTTGTCATGGCAACAGATCCTTCGCGCGATTCAGCCCACTTCAAGCCCCTCCCAAGTATCCGCTCCAGGATGGTATAAGTCAACTTCAAAGTCACGCGCTACATCCTCACGCACGGCTTCCGCCCTCTCGCGTACGCAACCGTCCGGTACGGCACGGGGGCCGCAGTGTTCGCCGGCATCAGCCTCGTTGCCGAGCGCACGATGCGGATCTCCCGACGCGACCTGCCCCTCGTCGGCGCAGCAGCTCTCGCGATCTTCGCCAACCAGGTGTGCTTCATCTACGCCGTCAAGACGTCCACCGCATCAGTGGTCGCGATCGTGCTCGGCGCGACCCCCATCTTCGCCGCCCTACTGGGGCTCGTGCTCGGAACGGAGCGCCTGTCACGGAGCTTCTGGCTCGGCGCCGCCGTCTCGTTCGCCGGCGTCGGCCTCGTCGCAGCGGGATCGAGCGGCGAGCTGACAGGCGGCCTCGGGGGCATCCTGCTGGCGATCGCCACGGCGGCGACCTGGGCGGCGTACTCGGTCGCGATCGCGCCGCTCATGCGCCGCTACTCGCCGTCGCGGATCAGCGCGATCGTGCTCGCGCTCGGCTGGCTCGGCCTGGCGGTCGCGGGCAGCGGCCAGACGCGGTCGCAGGACTACGGTCTCGGGTGGCGCGTCTGGCTGCTCCTCGCCTTCGCCGCGCTCGGCCCGCTCGTGCTCACGAACGTCCTCTGGTTCCGCTCCCTCCACCGCATAGGGCCGTCCCGTGCGACCCTCGCCGCGAACCTGCAGCCGTTCATCGCCGCCGTGATCGCACTCGTGCTCCTGTCAGAGAAGATGACGGCGATCCAGGTAGCCGGTGGTCTCTGCATCGCGGCCGGAATCGCGGTCGCGCGGCGAGCGCCCGCGACCCCGACCGTTCCGGCGGAGTGACGGCTGGATGGTTGATGCCGGAAGATCGCCCGTGCCGGGGGGCAGTGGTATCAACCATCTAGCCTTCCGCCGATGACGCCGCAGCGCCGTGCCGCTCTCGTTTCGGTCGTGGCGGCGTCGGCGCTGATCGCGATCAAGCTCGTCTCCGGTCTGGCAAGCGGATCGCTCGGCCTCGTGGCCGAGTCGCTGCACTCCGGAACCGATCTCGTCGCCGCGCTGCTGACGTTCTTCGCCGTGGGGATCGCCGTCAAACCCGCGGACCGGGGCCACCAGTACGGGCACGGCAAGGCTGAGCACCTGGCGGCGCTCGCGGAGGCAGCCGTCCTCTCGCTCGTCAGCATCGCCGTCGCAAGCCTCGCCGTGGCGCGGCTCGCCGGCTGGGTGGAGGCAAGCGTGGATGCGCACTGGTGGGCGTTTGCGGCGGTTGCGGTCGTGCTCACGATCGACCTGTCACGGACACTCGTGTCGCTCCGCACCGGCCGCCGGTACCACAGTGCCGCGCTCCTCTCCAACGCGCTCCACTTCGGCAGCGACTTCGCGGGCACGATCGCGGTGCTCGCCGGACTCGTCTCCGTGAGGGCGGGGTTGCCCTCGGGCGATTCGGTGGCGGCGCTCTTCGTCGCCATCCTCGTGCTCGGTGCCGCCTCGCGGCTGATGCGGCGCAACATCGACGTGCTCATGGACAGGGCGCCGGCCGATGCCGTTGCGGCGGCGCGCGCCGCGATCCTCGGTCTCGTCCCGCCGGTACAGCTACGCCGGCTCCGGCTTCGTCACGCTGCCGGGCGCGCGTTCGTCGACGCGGTAATCGGCGTGTCACCGGGTGCTGCCGTCGAGCAGGGGCATGCAGCCGCGGACAGGGTCGAGGCGGCGGTGCACCGGGCCCTCCGGGGCAGCGACGTCGTCGTCCACGTCGAGCCGCTCGGTGCCGAGGCCGACCTGCGGGAGCGAATCCGCGCGGCAGCGATGGGGGTCTCGCTCGTGCGCGAGATCCACAACCTGTCCGTCATCGAGACGGCCGACGGGTTCGAGGTGTCACTCCACCTCAAGCTGCCAGGAGAGACCGCCCTGGGCGCTGCGCATGACATGGCCGACGACGTCGAGCGGGCGATCGCGGCTGCCGTGCCCGAGGTGGTGGCGGTGCGCACGCACATCGAGCCGCTTGCCGAGGAGTCGGCCGGCGAGGTGGTCGAGCACGACTCGGACGACGTCGTGCGAATCGTCGTCGAGGCGACGGGCGAGCCGCCGCGCGAGGTTCGGTTTCTGCACACCAGCGAGGGTCTGGTCGTCTTTGTGACGCTGGGGCTGGAGGCCGGGGTGACACTCGCCGACGCCCACGCCAGGGCGAGCGTCGTGGAGGAGCGCGTGCGGGCCGTTGTGCCGGACGCGACCGATGTGCTCGTCCACACGGAGCCGTGAGCGCCTGCACCGGCACGACTCAGGTTGAATCCACCGGAGATGAAGCTCTGCATGTTCCACCCGAACGACAACCCGATGGAGCGTGGCTGGGTGGGCAGGGTCGACGGAGACCGCGTTCTCCACCTGGCTGCGCAGACGCTGCAGTCGTTCTTCCTCGGCGGTGGCCGTGCACGTGAGCACGCGCAGTACGCGCTCGGCCAGGTGACCCTGCTCGTCCCGGTTCTCTACCCACCCGCCCTGCGGGTGTTCGAGAGCCAGGCCACGTTCGCGTTCGGAAACCCCGCGGCCGTGTACGGGCCGGGCGCGGCCGCTCTGCCGCCCGGGGGCGCGAGCGCCTTGACGCTCGCGCCTCGTGTCGCGGCGGTGGTCGGGGCGGAGGGCGCGATCGGCGGGTTCTCGCTGTACGCCGAGTGGCGCGAACCCGGCAGACCGGCCCCAAAGGATCGCGACTTCTGCGTCGCGCTCGGACCTGTGGTCGCGACGCCCGACGAGCTCGGCGGCTCTGCGCTCGATCTTCTCGTGCGGGTGGACGGCGACGAGCGGCTGCGCGCCTCCCTCGGCTCGTTCGACTGGGAGTCCGCGCGGCGGTTGGCCGCTGACGAGACCGTCCTGAGGCCGGGTGACCTCCTCGTCTCTCCGGCAGTGGGCGAGATCGATGGGCTCGGTCACGGCGCGTCCGTCGAGCTCGAAGTCGCCGCCATCGGCGTTCTCGCGACGACGGTGGCGTCGTGAGACAGCGGCTCTCGCTCGTCACGCTCGGCGTTGCCGACCTGGCGCGGGCGCGGAGCTTCTACGAGGCGCTCGGGTGGACGAGCAATTCCAAGCCCGAGCACGGCGTCGTCTTCTTCGAGGCCGGTGGGATGATCGTCGGGCTCTGGAGCCGCGAAGAGCTCGCCAAGGACTGTGAGATCGACGACACCGGCGGGTTCGGCGGCATCGCGCTCGCCCACAACGTCGGCTCGCCCGAGGAGGTCGACGCGGTCCTGGCCGAGGCCGAGCGCGCCGGGGCGACGATCACGCGCGCCGGCGCCGCGACGTTCTGGGGCGGCTACTCGGGTGTCTTCCTCGACCTCGACGGCCACCCGTGGGAGGTCGCCCACAACCCGTACTGGTCGCTCGGCGAGGACGGTTCCGTCAGTCTCGGCGGCTAACCGTGGGGGAACCCATGGTTCCCCCACGAGCCCCCTCCTTCACGCCCGTGCACCGAAGTACCCGCTGCTGGCCTATCGCCCGTCATGCCGGGCTCCGGCCGCCATCCCGCGGTGCACGGGAGACCGGCCGTCCTACCGTGACGGCAGTCGAAGGCCGAACGATCGACTCGTCGTGGGCGAGCGATGTCAGCCGCTCACGAGGTCGCGGCCGATCCGGGTCGCCTCATCGACGATCGCGAGCACGTCCTCGTCCGTCGTGCGGAAGTTGACCATGCAGGGGCGGAGGCACACCCTGCCGTCGATCCGCGCCGGAGCGACCCAGACCCGGCCGCTTTCCTGGAGACGGAGGATCAACCTGCTGTTGTGATCGTCGAGGTCGGGGACGCCGGGTGGAGCGTGGCGGAACGGCACGATCGAGAGCGGCGGCGGCCCGCAGACCGGCTCGAGCTCATCGTGGGCCAGGACGGCGTCGTAGAGCAAGCGTGCCTGCGCGAGGTTCCGCCCGATCGCATCGCGGAATGCGGCGGCACCGTGAGCGCGGAGCCCGAGCCAGAGCTTGAGTGCGCGGAACGGCCGCGAGTACTCGAGCGTGATGTCGACCGCGTGCGGCTCGTCCCGCTCGTGCGGGAGGTAGTCCTCCTCGTGCGCGAGTGCCGCCTCCAGGTCCTCACGGCGCCGGACGAGCAGGACACCGCACGCCTTCGGCATGAACAGCCACTTGTGCGCGTCGATCGTCACCGAATCGGCCCGCTCGACGCCGGCGAACATCTCGGCAGTGGCCGGCACGGCGGCAGCCGGGAGCCCGTAGGCGCCGTCCACGTGCAGCCACACGTCACGTTCGGCGCACACGTCGGCGAGCGAGTCGAGGGGGTCGACGGCTCCCGTGAGAGTGGTCCCGGCCGTCGCGATGACGGCGACCGGCACGATCCCGGCTGCACGGTCGGCGTCGATCGCCGCTGCGACGTCGACCGGGTCGAGCCGTCGGTGGGGGTCGAGAGGGAGCGCTCGGATGCGCGCCGAGCCGACCCCGAGCAGTTCCGCCGCGCGGATGGTCGAGTAGTGCGACTCGCTCGAGCAGTAGACGGCGAGCCGCCGGTCGTGGAGCCCGTTGCGCCGAGCACCGGGGACGGCCCGCTCGCGCGCCGCCGCGAGGGCCGTCAGGTTCGAGATCGTGCCACCGCTCGTGAACGAGCCGGCCTTCGCCGGATAGCCGACGAAGGACGAGACCCAGTCGACGGTCTGGCGTTCGATCTCGGTCGCCGCTGCCGCCCACGCGGCGAGGTTCGGATCGAAGCAGGAGGCGAGTGCGTCGCCGATGACTGCTATCTCGAGCGCGGAGGAGCCAACGAACGCGAAGAAGCGCGGTCGAGGCTGCGCCAGGCTCTCGTCGAGCGCGAGCGCAGCGTCGTCGAGGACACCGAGCGCAGGGGAGGGGCCCTCAGGAAGGCGGAGAGCGGTCAGAGCACGCACGCGCTCGCCGATCGGCGGCTGGCCCGGGCGGAAGTGGTCGAAGCTGCGCCACGCCTCTCCGATCAGCTCGGCCGCGCGTGCGAGCGCCTCGTCTCTCGATACGTCGAGCCGCAAGGGCACGTTGGCGAGTCTAGTGGTCGCTCCGGTTGATTCGCGTCCTCATGCGGCGAGCACTTTGCCGGTGTATGTCCAGTTGAAGGGACGGGCGGTTTGGTTGTAGGTCTCGACGAAGGCGAGCATCTGCTGGG
>JACXTT010013921.1_pt1 | contig 10560 bp, 6 predicted proteins | sample 9270951 | NCBI WGS metagenome assembly JACXTT01 (sample SAMN15532306, study PRJNA645909) | rock metagenome | isolation source: weathered quartz diorite | place: Puerto Rico | collected 2017-06-21
GTCCAGCAGTCCGTGCCAGAGCCGCGCGGGCGGCCGGCGGCGCCCCGTCGACAGGATTTCGCGCTCGCGCTCGTGCATGAGCCGCGCCTCGACGGGGTCGCGGTCGTCGTAGCCGACCAGGTGGAGGACGCCGTGCGTGACGAGCAGGTCGAGCTCGGTGGCCAGCGGCACGTCGAGCCGACGGGCCTGACGAACCGCCGTCTCGGCCGAGATGACGATCTGGCCGACGAGCCGGCTGGGGGTGACCGGCGCCTCGAGCGGATAGGCCAGGACGTCCGTACGGCGGCTGACGCCGCGATGCCGCCGGTTCAGGCGCTTGATCGCGGGGTCGTCGACCACGAGCACATCGACGTCGCCGGTTCGGCGACCCACCGCGGCCAATGCGCGCTCCGCGCACCGGGCGAGCCGGGCGGGCGACACGGCGACCCGACGCTGGTCGTTCGTGACCGCCGCCGACATCAGCATGCCGCCGCCGACATCAGGATTGGGCCGGGGTCGACCCGCGCTCGCTCTTGCGAGCGTCGTGCGCGTCGTAGGCGCGGACGATCGACGACACCAGCTGATGCCGGACGACGTCGCCGTCGTCGAAGAAGACGAACCGGATGCCGGGCACGCCCCGGAGCACCGACTGCACCTCGATGAGCCCGGAGCCGCGCGAGGCCGGCAGGTCCACCTGGGTCACGTCGCCAGTGATCACCATCTTCGAGTTGAACCCGAGACGGGTCAGGAACATCTTCATCTGCTCGGCGGTGCTGTTCTGCGCCTCGTCGAGGATGATGAACGAGTCGTTCAGGGTGCGGCCGCGCATGTAGGCGAGCGGGGCGATCTCGATCGCGCCCTTCTCCATGAAGTTGTTGACGCGCTCGGTCTCGAGCATGTCGTAGAGCGCGTCGTAGAGCGGCCGGAGATACGGGTGGACCTTCTCGTAGAGATCGCCGGGGAGGAACCCGAGGCGCTCGCCCGCCTCGACCGCCGGCCGCGTGAGCACGATCCGCGCGACTTCGCGCTTCATCAGCGCCGCGACCGCCATGGCCACCGCCAGGAACGACTTGCCGGTTCCCGCCGGGCCGATGGCGAACACCATGTCGTGGGTGCGGATCGCGTCGACGTAGCGCTTCTGGTTGACCGACTTGGGGGCGACCCACTTCTTGCGCGAGGGCACGGCGATCGCGTCGGCGAACACGCTCTTGAGATCCGCCTGGTCGTCGTCCGAGAGCATCCGGAGCGCCGCCCGCACCTCGCCCGCCCGGAGCGGGGTGCCGGCCCGGACCAGCTCGGCCAGCTGGACCAGCGCGCGCTCGGCCTTCTTCACCTGCCGCTCGTCGCCCTTCAGCATGATGTCGTGACCGCGGGCGACGATGCGGATGTCGAGCTCCGACTCCAGGGTCTTGAGGTGATCGTCGTTACGACCGAGGAGCGGGAGCAGATCGAGATCATGGGCCAGCGAGATCCGGCGCGTGATCGCGTCAGTTTCGTTCAACTCCTGGAATCCTTCCTCGAGTCTTCACTCGGCAAATCGAGCTTGAGGTGCAGCTCCTTGAGTCGCTCGGGCGGTACCGGCGAGGGCGCGCCCATCAGGAGATCCTGAGCCTGCTGGTTCATCGGGAACGCGATCACCTCGCGGATGTTCGTCTCGCCCGCGAGCAGCATCACGATCCGGTCGATGCCGGGGGCGGAGCCGCCGTGCGGCGGCGCCCCGTAGCGGAACGCGTTCAGCATGCCGCCGAACCGCGCCTCGACGTCCTCTCGCGCATATCCGGCGATGGCGAACGCCTTGAACATGATGTCCGGGCGATGGTTGCGGATCGCGCCGCTCGAGAGCTCGACGCCGTTGCAGACGATGTCGTACTGATAGGCCTTGATCGTCAGCGGATCCGCGCGCTCCAGCGCCTCGAGCCCACCCTGCGGCATCGAGAACGGGTTGTGGCTGAACTCGATCTTCTTGGTGTCCTCGTTCAGCTCGTACATCGGAAAATCGGTCACCCAGCAGAAGCGGAACGCGTTGGCCTCGACGAGCCCGAGCTCCTCGCCCAGACGGGCGCGCACACGGCCGGCGAACTTCTCGGCTGCGGCCTTCTTGTCGCACACGAAGAACACGGCGTCGCCGTCGCGGGCGCCGGTCGCGGCGGCGAGCCGGCCGAGCCGGTCGCCGTCCAGGAACTTCGCAAGCGGTCCCTTGGCGCCACCGTCGCCCAGGACGACGTAGCCGAGGCCGGGCGCACCTTGATCCTTGGCCCACTGTCCGAGCTTGTCGAAAAAACTCCGCGGCTGGCGCGCCGCGCCCGTCGCCGGCACGGCGCGGACCACCGCGCCCCCCGCCACGGCGCTTGCAAACGCCGTGAACCCGGAGTCGCGGAAGACGGCGGTCACGTCGGCGATCAGCAGCGGGTTGCGCAGGTCGGGCTTGTCCGACCCGTACTTCGTCATCGCCTCATCGAACGGGATGCGCGGAAACGGCGCCGGCGTCACCGCCGCGCCGGCGGCGAACTCCTCGAAGACGCCGTGCAGGACCGGCTCGATCGTGGCGAAGACGTCGTCCTGGGTGACGAAGGCCATCTCGAAGTCGAGCTGGTAGAACTCGCCGGGCGAGCGGTCGGCGCGCCCGTCCTCGTCGCGAAAGCACGGCGCGATCTGGAAGTACCGGTCGAACCCGGCCGTCATCAGGAGCTGCTTGAACTGCTGCGGTGCCTGCGGCAGCGCGTAGAACGAGCCGGGGTGCACGCGGCTCGGCACCAGGTAGTCGCGCGCGCCTTCCGGCGAGCTCGAGGTCAGGATCGGGGTCTGGAACTCGGTGAAGCCGGCCTCGATCATGCGCCGGCGAATCGACGCGATCACGCGACTTCGCAGCACGATGTTGCGATGCAGCTTCTCGCGCCGCAGATCGAGGAAGCGGTAGCGCAGCCGCGTCTCCTCGGGAAACTCCGCATCGCTGTTGACCTGGAGCGGCAGCGGATCGGCCGTGGACTGCACGATCAGCTCGGTGACCGTCAGCTCGATTTCGCCGGTCGGCAGCTTCGGGTTGATCGCGGCCGGTGCCCTCGGGACGACCGCGCCGCCCACCGTGATCACGCTCTCGAGCCGCAACGACTCGGCGGTCTTGAACAGCGGGCTCGAGCCGTCCAGCACGCACTGGGTGATTCCGTAGTGATCGCGGAGATCGACGAACAACAGGTTCCCGTGATCTCGCTTGCGATGGACCCAGCCCGAGAGCCGGACGGTCTGACCGACCTGCTCGCGACGGAGCTCGCCGCACGTGTGGGTCCTGAGGCTAGGCATCGGACCCTCCACCGGTTCGGCGCGCCAGCGGCTTGATCTCGACGGCCGAGCCCGCGCGGAAGACGCTGTACGAGCCGAAACCCTCGCCGGCCAGATCGTCGAGCTGCTTGGCGAGATTCTTCCGCTTGAGCGTCAGCGACACCACGCGATCGCCGCTGCGCAACCCACCGGCGGACGTGACGACGTCGGTCATCGGATCGTCGCGATCGAAGAGGAACGCGATCCGCTCGCGCGGGGCTCCGCAACCGCCGGCGCGCTCCTCGAGAATCGACACCACACGCTCGAAGCCGATCGAGAAGCCGCAGGCCGGAACGTCGTTGCCGAGGAGGCGGCCGACCATGCGATCGTACCGGCCGCCGCCGGCGATCGCGGAGGTGCCGCCGCCGTACACCGCTTCGAAGATCGGGCCGGTGTAGTAGCCCATGCCCCGGACCAGGCTCGGATCGAACTCGATGCTCGTGCGGTCACCCGCCTCTCGCGCGACCGCCTGCACGATCGTGCGCAGGCCCTCCGCGGCGCCGGCGGCCGCCGGAACCGTCCGGGCCAGTCGCTCGAGCCTGTCCTCGGGCGAGTCGTCCCCCGACAGGAACAGCTCGAAGAGCTTTCCGATTGCGCCCTCGTCGTAGCCGGCCTCGCGCAGCTCGCGCTCGACGCCCTCGCGTCCGATCTTGTCGAGCTTGTCGAGGATGATGAAAAACTCCCCGTGCCGAGCCGCGTCGACGCCGCAATGGCTCGCCATCGCCGAGAGCACGCGCCGGTCGTTCAGGCGGATCCGCGGCTGCTCGAGCCCGAGCGCGACCAGCGCCTCGGACGTCGCCAGGATGAGCTCGATCTCGGCGATCTCGGAGGCAACGCCGAGGATATCGATGTCGCACTGGATGAACTGCCGGAACCGTCCCTTCTGCGGGCGCTCGGCGCGCCACACCGGGCCGATCTGGATCGCCTTGAACGGATCGGGCAAGGTGGCGCGATTGTGAGCGTAGTAGCGCGCCAGCGGCACGGTGAGATCGAACCGCAGCCCCAGATCGGCGAGGTCCTCTTCCCTGGTCGTCGCCGCATCGAGCTTGGCGCCACGCTTCAACACTTTGTAGATGAGCTTCTCGTTCTCTCCGCCGCCGCTGCCCAGGAGCAGCTTCAGGTTCTCGAGGGCCGGCGTCTCGACCCGGCGAAACCCGTAGCGCTTGTACGTCGTCAGGATCGTGGCCGACGCCTGATCGCGCAGCTCCACTTCCGGCGGCAGCAGATCCTTCATGCCGCGCGGCGGCGCGGTGTCGAGCTTCACGACCATGAGCAGACCTTCGCGAGCGCGGTCTGGTGACGCGGAATCATGAGGACGGACGCGAGAGCAGGCCGACGGACGGACGCGTGCTGGGGTTACTCCGAGGTCGTCATGATGATCTGCGTCTCGCCTTCGGTGTTGCGGAGGTTCGTGTAGCGAACGACGGCCGCGACGAGCGAGGGCGCGGCGCCGTCGACGGGAACCGCACCGAGCGCCATGACGGTGCCTTCGAATCCGGAGTTGACGGTCTGGAAGCGGTAGCCGGCGGGGCCCTTGTAGACCACCGCCAGCCGGCCCGGAATCTGATTCTGCGGTACGACGATCTCCTCGATCCCGTCACCGTCGAGGTCGACCGAGATCGGCATCGGCTCGGGGTAGTACACGTACGTCCGCCCACCTCGCTCGATCTGTGACTCGACCCCCAGCTTGGCCATGCCGGTGCCGACGGCAGCCGCGGACCGAAACGCGTCTTCTGTATCGAGCGCGACTCGCAGCCGATTGTCGACGTCGATGTAGGCCAGGGCGCGAGCGCCCTTTCCGGGGATATTGCTGTAGACCGCGCCGGTCGCGCGGAAGTTACTGGGCACTCGCGCGCGGCCCTCGGACACGAGCTTGCCGTTCTTGATACTCACGCGCGTCGCGTCGCCCTGCTTGAAGAAACCGGTCTGGGCGAACGATTGCGCCCAGAGCGTCTTCTTGACGCCGTCCCCGTTGGCGTCGACGGCAATGAGGACGTCGGTCACCTCGTCGACGGCGACCACGGCCTTCTGATCCTTCGTCACGAGGATCAGCGAATTGAGCAAGATCGCCGGGATCTGGCTGTAGCGGTTCACGACGACGTGGATGGCGCCGTCGCTTGACAGCTCGGCGATCTGCACCTGGAAGACCCGCGCGCGGCTGTCGGTCTTGTAGGTCCACTCGGGCTCGAGCACGCGCTCGGGCGTGATGCGATAGAGGAACACGCGCTCGCCGTCGGTGATGACCATCCGCGCGATCTTGTCCTTCGAGCCCACCGCGACGTCCATCGATTGGACGAGGAACGGAAACTTCGCGACCTCCTTCAGCGGAATCGCCGACTCGCCGCTCGAGTACGTCCCGGCGTCGAGCTCTCCGTAGAGCAACCGCGCGAGGAACGAGCGCTGCTGGTTCGGCGTTTGGCTCTCACGGCGGCCTCCCGCCGAGTAGTCACCCTTGGCGACCGGCCTGACCGACGCGGGCACGAAGAGCGCCGTGTTCAGACGCGCGCTGGTTCCCGGGAAGCTGAACAGGCGAACGTCCATGTAGGGCTTGTTCTGGACTCGCGTGAACGCGACGACCAGCAGATGGTCGACCTTGAAGCGCTCGGCGACCGCATCGAGACCCTTGCCGGCGAGCACCTCGTCGCGCTTCATGCCCTGCTGGGTCAGGTGGACCGCGATCGCGTCACCCAGGCCGATCTGAAAACGCCCGGTCTTGTTCAGCGCGTCCATCACTTCGTGGATCGCCGCGTCGGCGAGCGAGTCCCTGACACCCGGCTCGACGAGGGGCACGACGCTCAGCTTGATCTTTCCGGCCGAGATCCTGGCCCGATCGCCCGGCTGAACCTCACTGCCCGGGTTGGCCACGCCGGTCGAGTAGGCTTCGGACACCTGCTGAACGGACAGCCGCCCGAGCTGCTGCTCGGTCCGTCCCAGTACCTCACCCGTCTTTGGATGGCGAAGCTCGCGCCCCTGCCGATAAAGGGCGAGCTCGACGCCCGCCACCAGACCGTCTCGGCTACCGAGCGACAGGGTGACCGTCCCGTTCTGGACCTCGATGACCTCACCGTCGACCTTCGGGAACAGAGCCTGGACCTGATCGACGAGCACACCGAGGGTGGGCGCGGCCGTCTGGGCTCCCGACGTCCCGGCCCCCGAGAGAGCGACGAGGACACCAAGGGCGAAGATACGAGCCGCGGACGGGCTCATGCGGGTACTGACGCCAGCATCAGCCCGAGGCTAGCCCAGGGGGTAGGGAGAGTCAAGGAATGGGGAAAAATGAAACGGGGCATGGGCGATCCTGCCACCCATGCCCCGTTCCCACTGCGACGACTAGAAGGACAACCGCACGCGGGCCGACGCGTAGTAGGCGTCGTGCTGATCCCGCTTGACCGGAACCCCGTTGAGAATTTCGGTCATCTTCAGCGCAGGGCCGGCCGCCAGGTAGTAGCCGGCCAGGTCGAACGCCGTGTTCGCGGCGAACCGCCAGGTGAACCCGCCATTGATCTCAGTCCCGATGTAGCGGGAATCACCCTCGACCAGGCTGCGGTCCGACACGATGACCCGCGCCGTGCAGCCCGTGTTGCTCGTCGCCACCGTCAGCGCCGGGCAACCCGTGTCCGTATCCACCTTCTCGGCCGACCAGGCGGGCGACACCACGCCGTACACGCTCAGCGCCGGCGTGATGCTGTACGTCGCCCGCAGCGCGAACTGCGCGCGCCCGTAGCGGTCGTACCCGACGTTGCTGTCCATGCTCTGGTTGGCGCCGCCGCCACCGTTGAAGTAGTCGACGCCGAGACCGAGGATGCCGAGCCAGCCGCCGCTCCAGATGCCCGTATCCGTATCGAGCGGCTCATAGTACCGCTTGCTCAGCGAGAGGTTGTCCCGTGCCTTATTACCCGTGCTGTACATGCCGCGGGCTTCGAGCAGGAGCGGGCCCAGCTGGTAGCTGGCGATCACGTCGAACAGCCAGGCCGAGGCATCACCCTCGACCCGCCCGATGCTCCCGTTCGTCCGCTGGGCCTGCGTGTCGTACTTGCCCCATTGATACGAGACCGTCGGATCCAGCCCGAACGGCCCGATTCTCAGCCGCGCGTCCAGACCCACTGTGTAGCGGTTCTCCTGGTTGGTTGAGTCGCCGGCCGGGGCGCCGCCGCCCACCGCCGCCGCGCCGGCGATGTTGTTGCCGACCGTCCTGGTGTTAGCTGCGCTACGCCGCGCGGAACCGGAGGTTAGGCCGTCAGCGTGAAACCACGAGAACATCGGCTTCAGGTCCAGCCCCTTGAAGGGAGTGATCTCCGGGCTGATGATCAGCGCGTAGTCCTCGCCGCGGCTCGTCCGCGTCGTGGCCGTCGACCGGTTCCCACCGGCCAGCTGATCTTCCACGACCACCCACGCCAGGTGGTTCTTGATGTCCGGCGTGAACGTGGAGTAGAGATCCAACCCCGCGAAGTCGCCGTTGGCGTAGTAGACCTTGTAGTTGGCGATCGTCCCGAACGGCTGACCGCCCGCCCGCGCCACCGTCAAGAACGGAATGAACGGCAGCAGGCTATCCTTACCCGTCAGATCGAACTCCGTATAGATCCACTTGATCTCGAACAGACCTGCGACGTCGGTGTTGAGGTCCAGCGCACCGCCGGTCGCACTCTTCGTGCCGCCGGCGAAGCCGCCGGCCTGCCCCGTGTTGTTACCCGGGAAGCCGCCGTCGTTCGCGCCGCCCTGACCGTACATCAGGTCGAGCTCGATGCCGAGCACGGCCTTGGTGCGCCCGACCGCGAACTCGAAGTCGGGACGGAAGCGCGTCCGCGCATACCACTCACGATCGTTGTCACGGGTGTAGTTACCGTCGTAGAAGTTCCGGCCAGCCGTTGTCACCTGGTCGAACGTCCCCGTGATCGTCACCTTCGGCGCGGGCGGCGGCGCCTGTGCGAACACAGCCGGCGCCAGCATCGCCAGGATGACGAACGTGAATACAGCGGTGAGCAAACATCTCCTCATTACCGCCTCCTCAGATGTGGTGAGCAGCAATCAGCTCGTTGCCGAAACTCAACGCCGACATCACCAACCACTGCACCGACAGCAACGCCCGGTGATTCGCCTCTTGGGCGCCCACTCAGAACGCCAATCGCACGCGTGCAGCCATCTGGTACGCATCGTGGGGATCGCGGCGCGTGTGCACCCCGTTCAGTATTTCCGCGCTTCCCAATGCCGCGCCTGCGAACAGATACGAGCCCTCGAGGTCGAACGCCGTGTTCGGGGCGAACCTCCACGTGAGTCCGGTGACCGCCTCGGTGCCGATGTAGCGGGAGTCGCCCTTTACCCAGCTCTGGTCGTCCAGGGTCGTCCGGCTGATGGAGCCCGTGCCAAGACCTGGCTGGGCACCGGTATCGGTATCGACCTTTTCAGCGGTCCACGTCGGGCTCACGATGCCGTACACCGAGAACGCGGGCGTGACGCTGTATGTGGCCCTGACAGCGAACCCGGCCCGGCCATAGCGGTCGTAGCCGATGAAGCGGGCCATGTTGGTCAGCAGCGAGCCGTTGAAGTAATCGACCCCGCTGGCGTTGATCGCGCCCCAGCCTGCCCAGTAACTCCCGTCCATGGTGAGGGGCTGGTAGTAACGGATGCTTTGCGCGAGGTTGTCGCGAGCCTTGTTGCCCGGGGTATAGACGCCACGCGCTTCGAGCAGCAGCGGACCCAGTTGGAAGGATCCGGTGAGGTCGACGATCCAGGAGCTTATGTCGGCCTCGACGCGCCCGACCGTACCGTTCGTCCTCACCGCCTGATGGTCAGCTGTGCCCCACTGGTACATGAACGTCGGATCGAAGCCGAACGGGCCCGAGCGCCAGCGCATGTCGACCCCGATCGTGTGGCGCTCCTCTTGGTTGGTCGAGTCGCCCGAGGAGGCGCCGCCGCCGAGCGACGCCGCCGCGTTGGTCGCGCCGCTCCCGACGAACCTCCGATTGATCACGGAGTGTCTCGCGGTGCCGGACGTCGTGCCATCGATGTGGTAATACGAGTACAGCGGCTTGATGTCGAGTCCCTTGAACGGCGTGATCTCCGGGCTCGCGATAATCGCCCAGTCCTCGCCGCGGCTGGTGCGAGTCGTCGCCGTCGACCGGTTACCGCCCGCGAGCTGGTCCTCGACGATGACGTAAGCGAGCTTGGCGGTGACCTCAGGCGAAAACCTCGTGATTGTTGACAATCCGGCGAAATCGCCGTTGGCGTAGACGATTTTGTAGTTGGCCAGGGTGCTAAAGGGCTGGCCGCCGGCCCGCGCCATCGTCTCGACCGGAATGAACGGCAGCAGACTGTCCTTCCCGGTCAGCGGAAACTCGGTGTAGATCCACTTGATTTCGAGCATGCCGGCGACGTCGGTGTTGAGGTCGAGACAGCCGTTCGAGTTGTTCTTGCAACCGCTGTTCGAGTTGGCGGTGTTTCCGCCTGCGACGTTCAACACGCCGCCCGCCGTCCCCGTGTTGTTGCCCGGGAATCCACCGTCGTTCGGTCCGCCTTGACCGTACTGCAGGTCGATCTCGATGCCGAGCACAGCCTTGACCCGCCCGACCGCGAACTCGAAGTCGGGACGGAACCGGGTCCGGGCGTACCACTCCCGGTCGTTGTCGCGAGCGAGGTTTCCGTCGTAGAAGTTCCGACCCCCCGAAGTCACCTGGTCGAACAGTCCGGTGATCGTGACTCGTGGCGTTGGAGCCTGAGCGAAGACGGCGGGGGCGACGACCATGAGAAGCAGCTGAGCGAGAAAAACGGGAGCGAGGGACCTTTTCATCTCGATCTCCCCGAAGCCGGGCGGCACTGCCCTGAAAGTTCTCGCGTGCGGGCCGTCACTGCTATCAAGTGTGCATGCCTAACCCCTGCACACCGCGCAATTTTTACTGTATTGGCAGTTATATCGTCAATAAAAAACTACGCCTGAAGAAACAACTACTTATTGATACTAGGCGGGAGCTAGCTACCTTCCCCTAGTGCCTTGAGCCGGTCGAGGGCGGCCCGGCCGACCGGGGAATCCGGGCCGAGTTGGCGGGCTTGTCGGAAGGCGGCCTTCGCTTCGTCACGCCGATTCTCGGCGACGAACACGAGACCCAGGTTGTAGTACGCGGTCTGCATCTTCGGATCGAGGCTGATCGCAAACCGCAGCGTCTGTTCGGCTTCTCGGTATTGCTTCAGATGATAGAGAGCCAGACCGAGGTTCTGGTTCGCGGTCTCGGGTATCGACAAGGTCGGCAGCTCGAGCGCCTTGCGATAGCTGAC
>JACXTT010013922.1_pt1 | contig 10559 bp, 6 predicted proteins | sample 9270951 | NCBI WGS metagenome assembly JACXTT01 (sample SAMN15532306, study PRJNA645909) | rock metagenome | isolation source: weathered quartz diorite | place: Puerto Rico | collected 2017-06-21
GGGTGGGAAAGTGGCCGTTTACCGTCCCGCGAAACGTCGGCCAGCTCCCCGACTACTACCACCAAAAGCCTTCGGCCCGCCGCGAGTATGTTGGAACCACGACCGATCCGCTTTTTCCTTTCGGCTGGGGATTGAGCTACACCACGTTCAAATACTCCAACCCTAGACTTTCTCCGGACACGATCGGCACCGAGGGCAAAACCACGGTATCCGTAGACGTCACCAATTCCGGCTCGGTCGAAGGCGACGAAGTCGTACAGCTCTACATACGCGATGAATTCAGTTCAGTCACCCGTCCGGTGAAGGAACTTCGCGGATTCCGCCGCGTCCCTCTTTCTCCCGGCCAAACGGAAACCGTGCGGTTCACCCTTGGACCCGAGGAGTTGTCTTTTCTCGATCGCGACATGCACCGCGTGGTCGAACCGGGGACGTTCAAGATCATGGTTGGTGGCAATTCGGTGGATCTGCTCGAAACGAAGCTGCATGTCGCCGAATAAACCCAAGACCTTCACGGGTTGCAGGTCCGCCAGCACCACTAAGAGTCGTCGCAACCCTTGCGATTGGCATGGTATTTGCCCTAAACCGCTGTAGAATCACCCAGCCTGGGGTGGAAGTGTATCTCCCCGTGCACAGTGGACCTCTATGACTGACCTAATGACTGAAGTGAATCAGGGCCCGCTCGTTGTGCCCCAAACGGCCGAGCAAACCGGAATTCGCCGCGGTTTGCTTGAAGATCTGGCATTGAAGATCCTTTATCTCAGCGGTGAGATGACTTTAGTTGAGCTAAGCAATCATCTTTGCCTGAGCTTAGGGGTGGTGGAAGAGATTTTCCAGTTTTTTCGCAAAGAGCACTTGTGCGAGGTCAAGGGCATGTCCGGCGGCACTCACCGGATCGCCTGCAGCGGCGAAGGCCGTCAGCGCGCCGCAGACCTGCTGTCACTGAATCAGTACACCGGGGCGGCACCTGTTTCGCTCGCAGACTACTGCGCTCGCGTGAAGCACCAGAGCGTCAAGGCTACGGCAGTACGGCCGGAGCAGCTCGAGGAAGCTTTCCAGGAGCTGGTCATCGGCGACGACATGATGTTGCGTGTCGGCACCGCCGTGGTTTCGGGCACTTCTATGTTTCTGTATGGCCCTCCGGGAACCGGCAAAACCAGCATCGCCAGTCGCATTTCGTCCATTTACAACGACTACGTCTGGGTGCCTTACGCGGTTGAAGTGGACAACCAGATCATCACCGTGTTCGACCCGGGCGTGCACCGCCGCAGACTGGAATCGGACATTCACGATTCCGACCGGCGCTGGGTGCTGTGCCATCGGCCTTGCGTCATCACCGGCGGCGAGCTGGTGCCGGAGATGCTGGAGCTGCAGTTCAATCCGGTTTCCCGGTATTACTCCGCGCCCCTGCAGATGAAGGCCAACAACGGCACGTTTGTGATTGACGATTTCGGTCGACAGCGCATGCGTCCGCAGGAGCTTCTCAACCGCTGGATGACCGCTCTGGACCAGCGGATCGAGTATCTGGCGCTGCCCGGCGGGCGCAAATTCGAAATTCCGTTCGATGTGCTGGTGGTGTTTTCGACCAACCTTTCGCCGTCAAACTTGGGCGATGATGCGTTTTTGCGGCGCATTCCCAACAAGATCAAAGTGGAGTTCGCGACGCCGGAGCAGTTCATCAAGATTTTCCATCGTGAAGCGGAAGAGAAGCGCGGGCTGGCGGTGGACGATGCCGTCATCAACTTCCTGGTGGACCACCTGACCAACGAGATCCGGGTCCCGCTTGCGCACTGCTATGCGCGGGACCTGCTGGACCAGATATTCTGGGCGGCGCGCTACTTGAACGCCAAGCCCGAATATAACAGCAAATTGGCCAAGTGGGCCTGCAGCAACTACTTCTTCTCCGGCACGGTAATGGGCGAAGCGCCGAAGCGGTAAGGCTGAACCTTGCCAACGCGAATTCGCATTGATGCGGAAGATTGAGAAGAAAGGTCAACTCAGGTTCATAAGACAAAACTGGGGCACCCTCCGCGTTTCATGAAGCCAGGGTAGTGAGCGATCTGAGGATTGGATTGTCTTCGTAGGGAGGGGTGCGCAGCTATTTGCGGCCACCCGCCGAAAGAAAAGACAACCCCAAACAAGAGGAAGAGATACCCCTCGACGACGCTTGGTGTGGCCGGAAAAAGAGGGCCGAATGAGATTCAAAGCAAAAAAGGCCGAGGGACGGACGTGAAGTCCGCCCCTGTGAGGTCGAGACTTACTGGTTGTTTTGGTCGCCCTGACCCTGCCCGAAGTCGAACAGGTCGAAGAGGTCGCTGATGGCCGGTGAGTTGGCCGGAACGTAAGCGTTGTCTTTTTCGGCTTTGGGATTGCGCAGATTGTCGCGGCTGCGCCCAGAGATTGTCGGCAAGTTCCAATTGCGCTCGATGAACTTGAGAACGGAAACGTGGTCGGCATAGTGGTGCGAGATGTGGCCGGGCTTGACGTGCTTGGAGACCACGATCATCGGGATGCGCGTGCCGTCGCCGAAATAGTCCAGCGCTTGCACGTAACCGGAGTCGTAGTAGCCGCCGCCTTCATCCGCAGTGACGAAGATTGCGGTGGTGGCCCACAGTTTGGGGTTGGCCTGAACCGCGTCCACGATTTTCTTCACGAAACCTTCATAGAGATCCCACTTGGAAGAAGCGGGATGGCCGTCCACCCAGCCGCTGGGCTTGACGAACGAAACCGCCGGCAGATTGCCGCTGGCGATGTCCGCGTATAGGTCGGTGGTGTCCTTGATGTGCGCGTTGCGCAGCGCGGCGTCGGTCATGAAGCGCGTCTGGTAGTGGAAACCGTTGCAGATGTTGCAGTACTGATCACTGTTGGGGCCAACGGTTCCGTAGTTGAGCTGGTATTTGTCTTCGGCGAAGCCTTTCCGTCCGGCGTATTGATCCCACTGGTCGTTGTAGGAGACAAACGAGACGTGGTTCTCGAGCAGGACGTCGCCAATGCTGCGCTGCGGCGTGCCCGGAATCGTAAACGGCGTGTTGGCGGTGTTGTGGTCGGTGTAGGCGTTGCTGCCATCGCCGAAGTAGCCGGGATTGTAGTTGGTCAGCAGGTAGTAGCGGCCGGGATCGCAGTTGGGATTGATGGGCCGCGGCAGGGACTTTAGATAGTTGAGGATCGGCTGCACGCCGGGCTCGGTGGCGTCGGAGCAGTTGGTGTAGCTGCCGCCACCGTAGGCCGGTGAGCCAAACGCCCCGCCGCCATAGCCATCCTGAATCCAGAAGTTGTTCGTCCCGGGCTGCAGATTCGGATTTTCGATTTCGTTCACCACGCCCGCGACTATGGGGTTATCGGCCCAGATCACTTCGTTGTTCGGCGGCACACCAGCGGTTCCGTCGGGATTGGTGAAGTAAAGTGCATCGCCGAAAAACAGCAGGATTTCGTCAAGGCCGGTGCCGCCCATGCCCGGCTGATGGTAGTTGTCGCTCATCGCGTAATGATCGGCGAGATATTTCGTGTACGGATTATCGCCCTGGGCCATGTTGTAGAAGCCCATCGCTGTGGAGCCTTCACCGGTGGTTTTCTTTCCGGGCGCATAGTCGGTGCTGAAGTTGGCAGCTTGCGGATTGCCGTTGTTATTCGAGCCGACCGTAACTTCGGTCCAGGTAAAGAGGTCCGCGAGGCAGCCGCCGGGATGCTTCTTGGAGATGTGGGAAGCGTCACAATCAAACTGCTGCCACATCTGATAGAAGCGATGCACCGGGCTGGCGGCGTAGGAATCATTTGTGAACGTATTCGCGCCCGTGGAGTTGGTCAGTTGGAACGGTCCTGGGCCCAAGGTGAAATAGGGCGCGGTGCTGTTGACGCCGGTGATGCGCGTATCTGGCACCTTTCCGGAGAGCCCGGTGCCGCCCGAAGTTAGAAACGTGTAGTAATCCGGAGCCAGGCCGTTCTCCGAAGACATTGCGTCGGATAGGGAGCAAATTCCGTTGCTGGCGCAAGCATCCTTGGGGCCGCCGTTGAGTGGAACCGGCATCGGGGAATAGAGAGTTTTATTTTTCGGAGCCAGCTGATACAGGGGACTATCCGTCGCATCGGCGGAATACTGATAGGAATCGGCGAAGTTTGGCCCCGGAGTTCCGTCGGCGTTGATGATTTGTTTGGATAGCAGGTTGTCCACACTTTGGCCGGCTTTCGGCTGATAGGTGGCAAAGATGTGATCGAAGGTACGATTCTCTCCAACAATTACAATGACATGCTTGATAGGCGTATTCGACTTCCCAGCGGGCTCATCGTTTGCGACAGCATTGTTGACAAACGGCCCGGCCAGGCTCATCTGTAGGATGACCATGGACGCAAGGCCGGTCCTGGCGGCTCGCAGCAGCCGGGACTTAAGCGTTTCTTCTGTCATGCGGTTCTCCTCGGTTGTTTACTTCTCTAGACCTGGGAGGGCCACATTGACTGGGCAGGATTTCTGGCTGGTTCGCGGGCGATGAAATGACGATAGACGACGAGTAAATTCCCGTTCATCTTCCTTCAAACGGTCCAAACAAATACCGGGATTACCCTACGGGCACTCCCGATGAGGAAGAATAACGGGCATGTCGCGCTGCAGTAAGACGAGCGCCTTCACCTGGCAGGATTATTCCATCGTTAGTTTGGCGAGTGCGGCTGCGAGGACTTTGCCGGGGCCTGGCTCCTGGGCAAACGCGACGAGGCGAATGGTCTTAGACTCCGACGCGGGAAGCTTTAGCTTTATGCGGAAGTCTTGCGCGAAGTTCTTGCCGGGTTCCAGTTTGCCGATTTTGGCGATGTCAGTGACCACAGCGACGTGAGTGATGTGGCGGCCGCTGTTTTCACCGGCAGCGACTTGCGATTCGGCGTGATCGAGAGCGACCGCGAGGTAGATCTCGGCCTTGTTCTTGCTGCCGTTTTCGCCGGTTTCGATGCGGCCCTGTACGAAACTGTTGCCGGCTGCAATCGAAGGCGAAATCAGGCGCAGCGAAATTTTCGGCGCGGCGGAGGCCTGCTGAAGTTTTTTCAGCAGCTCCTCGGTGTCGCGATAGCGCAGTTCGGTGGTGCCGTCGACTAGGAGCTGCGGCGTGTAGGGAGTGTTCAGATGCAGGGAACGAACGTAGTTGTATTGCCGATCGGTGATGGAAGCGGAAGAGAAGCGGTCGGTCCAGCCGTCGTGGTTCCAATAGTCCACGTGTTCGCTGAGGACGATCAGTTGAACGCTCCGCACCGGCTGGCGGGAATCCAACGACTCCAGGAGAGAATCAGCGGGCGGGCAGCTGGAGCAGCCTTCGGAGGTAAACAATTCAATCAGCACTGGAGTGGGGGAAGCATCCTCAGCGGTGCTGGTTCCGGAAACGCTCACGGTGGTGGTTGCGGCAACGGAGATCAGCATCGCGACGCACACCGCCAGACTCGCACTAGGGAAGGTTTTTGACTTTGCCGGGTGGCGCATCAGGCGCGAACCTCGTGGCTGCAGCGCGGGACGCCGCGAGCTCTATCGAAAAGTATAGCGCCGCCAAAAGAAAAAGGCCCGAGGAGATCCGGGCCTTTTCGCTGCGATGGATTGAGGTTGGTCTTAGGGCTTGGCTACGGGAACTTCCAGATAGCCGACGATCTGGTCGCGAAGGACTTTGGTGGCGACCAGTTCGAGGGGCGCGCTGTCTTTGGAGACGACAAAAACCACGACTTCGTTCAGCACCCGGTCTTTAAGCTCGATGCAGCGATCCTCGAAATAAACGCAAACGGAATAGCGCTGGCCCTTGGAGTCCACGGACTTGAGCTGCAAAGTCACCGGGCCGACGGGCATGCGGTTGGTGCCGCGCATGAGTTCGAATCCGAGCGCTTGGCGGCGTGTCTGCGCGAGCAGTTGGTTGACGGCTTCGCGCGTTTCGGAGAGTTCGTTTTGCTGTTGCCCGACGGTACCGACGACGTCGGCCAGGCGGTCGGTCGTGGCTTCCCAGGCTTCGTGATTTGCGGTCAATTCAGCCTGCATCGCAGCGCTTTTGGCATCGTCCGTCTTAGTGACGGGCGCGCTATTGGTCACAGGCGCGGGTTTTGGTTGTGGAGGCAGGGCGCTGGCAGCGAGCACCTGATAAACCGGACGCGGGCGAACAGCGACTTTAGCAACTGCCGGAGTCACAACCGGCTGCGCTGGAGGTTCCGGCCTTGCCGCTTTGTGATGCTTTTCCAGATCCTCAATCTTTTTCTGCTGATCAGAGACTTGCTGCTGCAGCTGCTGCACTTGAGCGTTGGCTTGCGAGAGGGCGCTGTGTTCTGCAGTCTGGGTGAAAATCCTGTAGCCGACGTATCCCGCAAGGCCTAGCGCCAGCACCAACAGCACCGCGCCAAAGGCTTGCGGTACGGGCGCTCGCTTGGCGGTCTCCGCAGGAGTTGTGAATACCTGCCGATCGAATTCAATTCCTGCCATGATGCCTCCCAAAGTCTGCGGAAACTCTGCGTTACTAACTAAACTTTTCGCCTACTGCTGTATCTTCACGCGAGCCGGATAGAGTGAATCGAGTTTGACGGCGATTTCGCGCGTTTCCTTCGGCAACAGGTCCACGGTTTGTTTTCCAGTCTGCCCGCGCGCCCCGCGCATTTCAACCTGATACTTTCCCGGGGCCAGGACGAGCAGCAGCGGCGTCTTGCCGACGATCTTCCCGTCGACCCAAATCTGAGCTTCGACAGGAGTGGCGCGGAGGAGCACTTTTCCGGCGTCTTTTCCGGCTTTGGCTTCGAGCGCTTTTCGATTTGCGTCCTGAGGGGCCGGACCGGCGCTCGAAATCAAATGCGGCGAGGAGCCGGAGGATGAGGATTCTGGCGTCCCTGACGAGCCTGAAGGAGTGGTTGGGAATTTCGGGAAAGGAGGAGCCTTGATGGAGCCTGCGACCGCTCCGGACACCGACGTAGCTCCAGCGGCTTCCGCCGCGGCCTGGGCGCCTGCTGTCTGGCACATAAACAAGCAGCATGAGACGAAAACCAGTACTACGAGTTTGAGGGCAGCACGGGCCTGCATGGACACCCTTCCCCTTGGGCAGACTGAACCCGTAAAGAGACGCACCTTACAGATAGCAGGAAAGCTTCCAAAGTGAAACGGGAATGCGGTTGCTGCTAGTGACGATCTTTCAACGAGTTAGGTCGCGCTTAGGCGGCTCGGATCTTTTGGCTCGGCCCAGCAGGTCTCTAAAACCTTACATTCGTTACCCAGTCTTGTCCCCAATCGTGGACCTGGCCTCCCTTGGAGTTGGGCCCAAACCTCTATTCCTCAACGTTTTGCGGCAGGAACGATTTGGAAAGAATCGTGCACCCCGACTGGTGTAGGCTTGGTGTACTCGTAGCGTGACATGCGGCTGAACGTGGCTTTACCCGATTTGGAAAGGGCCCTTGATCTTCGATCACAAAATGTCGGGCACGGGGTTATTTGAAGCCAAAAGCCTTTTGGAGCCGACTGCTTCTCCAGTTGCACCCAAGCCTGCGGTTGCCGCAAAAAAGCCGATGCGGCAGCCGGATTTTCTGACCTCGCGAGATTTTTTTCGAACGTCGGTTTGGTCACGACTGGGCGCACTGTTTTCGTTTTATCCCGCGCACCTGAAAAATCTGACGGCTACTCTTTTTCGCGATGTGCCGGTTCGTCCGCGCCGATTTGCTGTGAAGCAGCTAGGGATTTCGTTGGTGCTGCACGCCTGCGCGTTTTTGCTTCTGCCGTACTTGCTGCGCTATCTGCCGTTTCAAGTGACCCGCGCCGCGAATCTTCCAGCTCCCGATCAGTCAGTGATTTATTATCACCTGGCAAATCCGGAGCGTCAGCCGAGATCGCCGCGCATTGTACAGCCCGGGCCAGGCTCCGCGCCGGGAACCGGTGCCGCGCCGGAGTTGCCACCGGCGCCGGGAGCAACTGCTTCGCGGGGGGCGCTGTTCGCGATTTCGCGCCCGCGCGTTCCGGACAACAATCATCAGACCATCCTGCAGCCGCTGACCCAGCCTGACCTAAGATTGAACGTTGATCTGAAGCTGCCAAACATGCTTTTGGCCAAGCCTGCGGCTCCGAAGGCACCGCTGCAGTTCAACCCGAAATCCGTGAAGCCGCTGCAACGGCAATTTCACGAAGTGGCGACGGTTGCGCCGACCCTGACTCCGAATAATCTGCAGCAGCCGTTGACCGACGCTCTGACGGCCACGACCGATCACCCGAAGCTTGCCGTGCCGCTGGGTGCGCCGCCAGCTCCGAATCTGCCATCACGGGATTCGAGCGGAAGCGCAGCGGCCGCGGCGCCGGAATTCGAGGCTGCCGGTGCTTCAGGCCAGGGATTGTTAGTGCTTGGGACAAATCCTGGCGATGCCTCTCAAATGGTGGCACTGCCGCCAGGGAATCGTTACGGCCAGTTCTCGATCGCGCCCGGTGGAACGGGTACGGGTTCTCCCGGCGGCCAGCCGGGAGGGGCGCCAAATGGCGGCACGGGCGGCGGGACCGGCGGAGGGAACGACAGCACGGGCGTGGGATCGGGAAATTCGGGTGGCGGTGGCGGGAATACCGGAACGCCCGGATTCGTAAGCATGCGCGGCACGGGCGGAACGAACGTCGCGTTCGAAGCCGCGGAACCGGAGCGAATTGCCAATACGGTTTTTGCGCTGCCGAAGCTCAGCCCGATGCGGCACGCGGCATTGACCGTGGCGGCGGGGCCGATGGGTGGCGGCGGCTTGAATGTCTATGGCGCTCTCCACTGCGGGAAAATCTTCACGGTTTTCCTCCCTGCGCCTGGCAAGAGTTGGAGCCTGCAGTTTTGCCAGACCGCGGCTGCCGGAGCCGAGGCTCCCGCCGCGCCCAAGGCCTATACCAGCGTCGTGCACATGGAAGAGCCGCTGGTTCCGCCAGAAGCCGAAACTCGTTTTGATTTCAAACGCACGCCGCTGCCCTTTGAAAAGCTGCACAAGTACGTGGTACTGAAAGGGCGCATTACCGAAGAAGGTACGGTTGCCGACGTCGTCGTGTATCAGGGACTGTCCGCAGAGATGGACGCCGCGGCCAAGGCTGCGTTCAATCAATGGACGTTCCGTCCTGCAATGAAGGCGGGGAAAGCCGTGAGTGTGGATATCCTGGTAGGAATTCCATCCGACCCGCCAAAAGTAACAGGTCCAAAAAAGGAATAAATCCGAGCTTGTTTCCTAAGATAACCACTTTATTTCCAGTAGCTTGCGAGAGCAGCCGTGGAAATTGTGGGCCGTTAGGGTACCCAAGTGTGGAAATAATTTTCACCTGTGGAAAACGGGTATAATCTGAAATCTTCCCTCCTGGTATGAGTCATCTCCCGTAACCCGAATACCTTCTTTAGCTTAAGGACATGCCACAATTGTGCACGCTTGGCCTGTAAACGGAAGGAGACATGCTCCTGTCCCTGATGTATCTGATGTTGCAGGTGGGGCCGAACTGCGGCTCCAGGGGTGGAACGACGGCATCTTCTGGCATGCGCCGGCATTTGTCTCGTCCTCACGGGCGCATTTGCAAACTTCACGCGGTTGGATAGGGCTAAGTGATCGGGCTGTCGATTTAAAGCTCGGAGTGCCTGGTTTGCCGTATTCGGCTCGGAGATAATCCTTGGAGAAAGAGACGCTTCAGGTTTCCTTCCTGAGTTATGACAGTGGCCTTGGGGAAGCCATTGGCCGAGCTCTCGGCGACGGCTTTTCCCTCAGAACCAACGGATCCGCCCGCGTGGATCAGGTCCAGGAGCTGCTGGCTTGGTCCGACGCGGTGCTGCTGGACCTGCGGCACTCGGCTTTGCAGGCAGAAGAGACCGGCCTGCGCCTGCTGGATGACATCAATGCCCAACCGGCGCACCCCCCCGTGCTAGTGCTGTGCGACGCCGAGAATCGTGAATTGATGTTACGCACGATTGAGAAGGGCGCGACCGACAGCATTCCCAATCCGCCAAACATCATGGAGCTGCGGTTGTTGTTCCGGCGCGCTCATCGGATGTCCGCAGCGGAACGCGAACTTCGCCACCTGAGCATGCTGGAAAAGACCGGCAGCAAGCTGCACGGTTTGCTGGGCAGCTCACCGGCGATGCAAGAGCTGTTCGCGATGGCGGAGCGGATTGCACCCTGCGACGTAAACGTGCTGATCACCGGGGAGACCGGCACCGGCAAGGAGCTGCTGGCCCGCGCGATTCACAATCAAGGCCCGCGCGCCAACGGTCCGCTGGTGGCGTTTTCCTGCGCAAACCTGCCAGAAAATCTGGTGGAGGACGAACTGTTTGGCCACGAAAAGGGCGCCTTTACCGGGGCCTTTCTGGCGCGCCAGGGAAGGGTGGAGGCGGCTCATCGCGGCACGCTGTTTCTGGATGAAGTTGGTGATCTCGGGCTCGGATTGCAGCCCAAACTGCTTCGCGTGCTGCAGGAAAAAAGTTTCGAGAGACTGGGCAGCAACAAGACCATCCATGTTGACGTGCGCGTGATTTCGGCGACCAATCGCAATTTGTTGAGCATGGTCGGTGAAGGGAAGTTCCGGGAGGATCTTTACTACCGGCTGAACGTGGTTGAGTTGCACTTGCCGCCGCTGCGCG
>JACXTT010013923.1_pt1 | contig 10559 bp, 9 predicted proteins | sample 9270951 | NCBI WGS metagenome assembly JACXTT01 (sample SAMN15532306, study PRJNA645909) | rock metagenome | isolation source: weathered quartz diorite | place: Puerto Rico | collected 2017-06-21
TGCGTTTGCCGTTTCCAGCGTAAGCTTTCCCCCGTTGGGCATTGCGTCCCGCGCGTTCACCACAAGGTTCAGGATCACCTGCTCAATTTGCCCGGGATCCGCTTTGACTGAGCCTAACTTGGGAGAAGTAGCCGTGATGACTTCAATGTCTTCGGCGATAAGCCGCCGCAACATTTTCTTTGCGTTCAGGACAAGTACATTCAAATCGAAAACTTTCGGCTGCAGGACCTGCTGTCTGCTGAACGCAAGCAACTGCCTCGTCAGCGAAGATGCCTGATCGGTCGCCCGATCAATGTGTTCCATGTGGCTCTGAATGGTGTGGTCCTTCAGCGTCTTTTCCAGGACCAGGTCGCAATATCCTTTAATGACAGTCAGCAAATTATTGAAGTCGTGAGCTACCCCTCCCGCGAGCCGGCCGATCGTCTCCATTCTTTGTGCTTGTCTCAATTGAGTCTCGAGCACCTTCTGCTCGGAAATGTCTACAGCCATGCCGATGATGTAACGCGGTTCGCCCTTTTTCCCGCGCAGCAAATACAAATGCAAGTCGGCCCATACGGTTCGCCCATCCCTTAGGACGTAGCGTTTTTCCTGCCGAATCTGTCCAAGTTCGCCCTTCGCGAGCCTTTGATAGCGTGCCGCATCTTGTTCGCGATGTTCAGGGTGGGTCAGTTCGTCAAAAACGCTCGTTGTGAGTTCTTCGTGCGGTTCGAGTCCCAACATCGCCCTGCATGCGGCGTTGCTTGCAACGACTTGTCCATTCATTCCAATTACGGCCATTCCCACCGGCGAGCCATCGAAAACTGTGCGGAACCTCTCTTCGCTTTCGGTAAGAGCTTCCGCCGAACGCTCTTGTTCTCTGTACGTAACTATCAATCGGCCGTAGGATGTGCCCAGCGAAAGCAGTACCGCGATGCCCGCCACGACTACTTGACCGCGTGCGACTTCGGCGGCCATAAGCAAGATCAACAACGGAAAAATCAGCGGTAAAAACTGCGTAATCTGCAGCCGCCGGCGCAGCATGCCGGCAGCGGCCCGCGGCTCTGTTGCCCGTGCATCGTTCCATTGTGTGGCGGTCACAATCGGAATCAGCCACGGCGCGCTCCAGACGAGGTCGAACCAAGCTCCGTTAATCGGTTCCGGAAAACCGGCAACGAAATAGAGATCCGTCATCAGCGCCACAAATCGGTAGCAGGCAAAGCTCCAGAAAAGTCTGCTCGTGAAATTCTTCCGCTCGACGATTGACCTTAAGAGGAATCCTGCCGTGAGAAGGCCGTCCGTCGTGATCGAAAGCCTCCACGCACCCAGTTGAGCCCCGTGCGTTGGCAGATTTGAGAAGTAGAAGTAAACCAAGACAAATACAATTCCGACTTGGCCGAAATCGAGGATGCGTTCCCAATCAAGTCCTTCTTTTTCCTCCCGGACATCGAGGAGGATGCACATGGCGAGCGGGGCGGGCCACGCCGAGTAGAAAAGCTGCACGTACCACAAGAGCTGTGTGTCTTTGTTTAGGACGCTGCCGTAATAGCCGCCAAGGACTTGTCCGAAGCACCAAACCGCGAAAGCGGACGCGGCCAGCTTCCAGAAAACGCGCCCGAACGTTTTACTTCGTTTCGCGGCCTGAAATGCGGTCAGAGTGGCAATCGTTCCCAGGAAAAGCTGCATCGCATCGGAAAGGACAGGTCCGGGCGGTTTGTTCCCCCAAGCGGCGATCACGACGACGTGAGCCACCAATAGGGCTAACGCGGCCACTAAAGAAAATCGTGAATGGCGCATCAGGTATCCTTCGATGTCCGGGTTAGTCTGCTTTTTAGTGTTACACGAAGGATACGCTTGCTTTGGCCGAATCGGGGCTATTTCGCAGGCGAAGTTACCCGCTTGGATCCGAAATGCTTAAGTGAATCTAGCCGATTGCTTCTAAGCCAATCCCGCTTTCGAAAGTGGGAGCTCGCGGTAGCGTTTTCCGGTCGCGGCGAAAATTGCGTTGCACAGCGCTGGGGCAAACGGCGGCACGCCCGGTTCGCCGACTCCTGCCGGCGGCGCATCGCTTTCCACCAAATAGACGTGCGTTTCGCGCGGCGCGGTATTCATGCGCGCCATGGGATATGTGTCGAAGTTCGATTGTTGGATGGCGCCGTTCTTCGCGGTGATTTCGCCGTAAAGCGCAAGGCTTGTGCCGAACGTAGCCGCGCCTTCAAATTGCTGCCGCGCAGTTTCTGGGTTGGAAAGTATTCCCGCATCAACGGCGGTATCCACGCGCGCGATTTTCACTTTGCCATCGCTTCCCATTTCGACCTGCACCACCGTCGCGACATAGGTCAAAAAGCTGCGATGCAGCGCCAAGCCCATGCCGAAGCCGTTTCCATTTTTCTTTTTGCCCCAGCCTGCTTTTTCGGTGGCAATTTCCACCACGCGGCGGAATCGCGCGGTGTCAATGGGATACTTCGCATAATCGCCGTCGTAATTCGGATAATCCTTCGCCAGCTCTTCCTTCGGAATAATTCTGTCCGGCCCAAGCAGAGCCAGCATGTACTCCCGCGAATCTTTTCCCGCTGCATGCGCCAGCTCATCCGCAAACGAATGTTCCGCAAACGCATGGAACACGTTACACACGCTGCGCAGCCATCCGATGCGAATGTGCGTAGTGGCTTCGCCATTCTCCGCTCGATGATTGGGAACTGCGTAGGGCAAATCGCTCCAGCCGAGCCCGATTTCACCGGCGTCTGCGGTTTTCGCGCTCGCATCAAACGTCGAGGCAATCGGCGGAAACGTGCTGCGCTGCAGCCACGCCGTTGGCTTTCCATCTGCACCCAGCGCCGCTTTCAAATACATCGCCGCGCAGGAGTGAAAGGTATCGAACTGAATGTCATCTTCGCGCGACCAAACCACCTTCACCGGTTTTCCGGTTTGCTTCGAAAGCAGGGCCGCTTCGACGGCGTAATCCGGAAACGATTTTCGCCCGAAGCCACCGCCGAGCAGTGTCACATTTACGGTGACATCTTCTTTCTTCAGTCCAAGCGCATCCTTCACCGCGTCGCGCGCGCCTTGCGGATTCTGCGTCGCTGCCCACAACTCCACTTTTCCGTCTTTGTAATGCGCCAGCGCAGCCGGCGGTTCCATGGATGCGTGCGCCAGCACCGGCGCGTAATATTCCGCCTCGATGAGTTTCCCGCCTTTCGCAAAGGCCGCGTCTACATTTCCGACTTCGCGGACAACTTTAGCCGGCTTGCGCGATGTTTCTTCGAGTTCTTTGCGGTACGCATCCGACGAATAGTTCTTGTGCCCGGTTTCGTTCCACTCAATCTTCAGCTTTTTCTTTCCCTCGATCGCGGCCCAAGTGCTGTCCGCAACTACGGCCACTCCGCCCAGCGCTTGAAACATGATCGGCGGCTTAAAAGTGTCGAGCGTCGCAGTCTGTTTTACGCCCTTCACGGCCAGCGCCGCTTTGTCGTCTACGGATTTCACCGTGCTTCCAAGCACCGGCGGATGCGCCACGTTCGCGTACAACATTCCGTCCATGCGGGCGTCGATTCCGTAGCCCGCCTTCCCCGTCACCATGTCCTTCAAGTCGTAGCTCGAAAGCCCTTTGCCGATGTACCGCCACTCGCTCTTCGACTTGAGCTTCAACTCTTCTCTTTTCGGCACCTCGAGTTTTGCCGCGTCTGCTGCCAGCTCTCCGTATCCAATCCTTTTTCCGCTCGCCTTGTGTACGACCACGTGCAAATCGGTCGAACACTCGTTTTCTGGCACGCCCCACTTCTTTGCCGCTGCTCGCACCAACATCAATCGCGCCGTTGCGCCTGCTTCGCGCATTGCGTCAAACGATCCGCGCACAGAATGGGAGCCATCCGTGTCCTGATCTCCGTATTTTTCATCGCCGGTAGCCTGCACGATCTTCACGCGCTTCCAGTCCGCATCCAATTCATCGGCTGCAATCAGCGGCACGCCGGTGCGGCTCCCGCTTCCCATCTCGCTCCGGTGCGCGATGATGTACACCGTTCCGTCCGTATCAACGGCCAGCCATACGTTTGGCGAAAGCGGTCCCTTCAGGCCTTCGCTCGCCAGTCCATCCGGCAATCCGGCCGCCAGCGCCTCCGCCGGCATCAGGCGTACGCTCAGAACAAACGCGCCCGCGCTCAACATTCCCTTGAGGAAACCGCGACGGCTTACGTCCTCGACGCCAATCCGCATCATGCTTCCCTCCGATTTTTCGGTGATTTCCAGTCCTAATCCTAGCGCGATTCCGTTTTCTTGCAAGTCAGCTGAGCCAAAACGCGCGGCTACTTCCTATTCTTCCGGCCACGCGCCCAATGCCCTCCGCAAATCCACAATTTGCCCCAAGTGATAGGCGTTGTGGTCCGCGAGTAGGAGCGCTTCTCGCAAAATGGTTTGACCATCCCCGTGCCGAATTCTCGCGAACAAATCAGTTTTGGGATTTTTTACCAACGCAATCATCTCTGCTAGGTCACTCTGAAAACTCTTCCAGCTTTTTTCCCAAGCGGCGTCATTCGGCGGCAACGGAGTCTTCGGCCAATAGCCTGCCGGAAAATCCGGTGAAACGTGTTTCGCGTTCCGGCTGAACTCCAGGATGTCCCATTGAGCGATTCGCGCGTGTTCCAGCAACTGCCATCCGGTGTGGGGAAGTCCTTTCGCGAAGACGCCGCGCTTGCTCGGTGGAAATCCCGCCAGCGCGTCCTCAAAATGCACGTGTGCCCCGCCACCCTTCAGCAAATACACCAGATGCTCGCGAAGCGAGTTGCCTTCTGTTTTTTTCGAAGGTTGCTTTTTCGCGCGGGGCATGGTTATTTCTCACCGATGACGAGCTGCTGGGGCAAATCAGGAATCTGCTGCAAACTGCAATTCTTGAAACCCACGTTCTTGTGCATCTTTTCATATTCAGCGAACGTGTAGGCATCACCCGCGTCGGTATGCGCCAGCATGACCAAGCTGAACGCTGCCGCCATCGGCGGCGAAACACGATCTTCGTTAGGAACAAATTCTACCGTAATCGTCCTTCCCCTAGGCTTCAACGCGGCGTGAAATCGCCGCAGCAGCTTCTCGTTGGTTGGGACGTCGAAGTGATGCAGGAAGTTTGTGATAAGAACATAGTCGTACCCATCTCCGAGATCCGTATCGAAAGCGCTGCCCGGGCGGACCGAGTAGCGTTCCGCGACGCCAGCCTTTTGTGCGTTTTCCTTGGCGACTTCCAGCACCGGCGCCCAATCCACGGCGGTAACTTGAGCGCGTGGATTGTTCTTGGCTACGGTGATTCCGTACATGCCGTGTCCGGCCGCAATATCGAGAACGCGAATGTCACCGGCGGCGCCAGCGTTTACAACTTGGGAAAGTACGGCGGCCACCGGTGCCGCCATGGAAGCCATGGATCGGGCGAAATTCACCCATCGGTGATCCACCGGCTTGCTGTTGTCGCCGATATTGCTGATCGTTCCGCCTTTGCGGACGCAATCGGCGAACTGTGAAAAGTTTCTGATGTTTTCCTCGTCCGTCAGGAAGCCCGCCATGCCGCCCATGTACGCCGGCGAGCGTTTGTCCAGGAACAGCGCCGATTCGGGTGTCAGCGAATACTTGCCGTTCTCTTTATGCAGGAAGTCCTTCACCACGAGGGCGTCGGCAAGAATTCGCACGCCACGTTCCGAAGCTCGTACGCGATTCCCCAACGCGGCCACGTCGTTTGCTCCTTCAGCAATCGCCGTGAAAAGTTCAAGTTCAATCGCCGCTTTCAGCATGAAAGCGTTTTGGTAAGCGATTAATGTCGAGAAAATATTTTCCGGATTTGGTTTGGACGCGGCGATCGTGACCATCGTGGACTCCTTGTTTTTGCCCTTACAAATCGTGCCCGTATTTTCACCCATAGTGTGAGTGAAAGCTACTTCGCTTCTGCTTTCCCCCAGTGGTTCAGCACGCAAATACGAGACGCAGACATGTCGCGCAGATTGCTTTGCGCGACATGCGCTGGCATACTCTCGCCTGCCCATTTCACCTGCTGGCATCCGAAAGGCATTTTCATGCAGCGCGATTATCATCGCTGGTATTCGCATCGCCTCGGCATCGAGCTTGGTGTTATCGTCTACGGCCACTGGGGTTCGCCTGTTGTCGGTTTTCCCACCAGCGCAGGCGACGAATTGGAACTCGAAGGACAGGGAATGATCGGCGCTCTCGCCGACTTCATTGACGCCGGCCGCATCAAATTCTATTCGGTCAATTCCATCAATGGCATGAGTTTTTACAACAAGGACGCGCATCCCTTTCATCGCAGCTACGTGCAGTCGGTTTTCGATTCTTACTTTCGCGAAGAAGTGGTCCCTTTCATCTGGAGCAATTGCCAGTCACAGCTGCCGATCGCAACAATGGGTGCGTCCTTCGGCGCCTATCACGCTGCGAATTCGCTCTTCAAACATCCCGATGTCATCAAACGCTGCTTCGCCATGTCCGGTGTCTATGACCTTCGCAATTTCATGGATGGCATGTACGACGACAATTTTTATTTCAACAATCCCGTGGACTACATTCAGAACCTTTCCGATCCATGGGTTTACGGCCAGCTCGCCACTTGTGATATCCACCTCACGACCGGCACCGGCCCCTGGGAAAACTCCGGCCCGACGTATCATTTCTCCGGCCTTCTCGCGCACAAGGGGATTCGCCACTCGCTCGACAATTGGGGCCCAATGGGCGGCCACGACTGGCCCTACTGGAAGCACCAGATGCGAGAATACATCTCTAACCTTTACTGAGAATCCTAACAAGGCACGGCCAGCAACTGTTTGCCGTCAGAATCCGGATAGATGAGGGTTCTCTCGCGCGGTATGCTCGCCCTTATATGAGTCAATCCATTCAGAATAGGGTCAGCAACGTTGCCTGGGGAGAAGTGGAAGCCCAGCTTTCCGACACGGGTTTCGCGTTCACCGGTCCGCTTCTCACCCAAACTGAGTGCGAATCACTCATTGAGACTTTTCAAAGCGAAAGCTCATTTCGCAGCCACATCATCATGGAACGCTACCGCTTTGGCAAAGGTGACTATAAATACTTCCGCTATCCGCTGCCTTCGGACGTGGAATCGCTTCGCGCGGCAACCTATCCGCACCTCGCAAAAATCGCGAACGAGTGGGCGGCTAGATTAGGTTCGAAGGAAAAGCCATTTCCGCTCGACCACAAAGAATTCCTAGACCGTTGCCATCGTGCGGGCCAGAAGCTCCCAACGCCGCTTCTTCTTCACTACGAAGTCGGCGGTTACAACTGCCTCCATCAGGACTTATATGGGGAAGTCGCATTTCCACTTCAACTGGTTGTCATGCTCAGCCAGCAAGGCCGCGATTGGGATGGCGGCGAGTTCGTTCTTGTGGAAAATGTGCCTCGCGCGCAATCGCGGGCCGAAGTCATCACTGCCGATCAGGGCCACGGGGTCGTTTTCACCACACGTTACCGCCCGGTCGAAGGATCGCGTGGAAGCTATCGCGTTTCTCTCCGCCACGGCGTCAGCCGCGTCCGCCGTGGCACGCGCTATACCCTCGGCGTCATCTACCACGACGCAAAATAGCCGGCCTGGGGCCGTGATCTAGGGCCCGGCAATTTCCATCTCGCGTTCCAGTCTAGCCCGCAGGCGTGCATTGAATCCCAGTGGCAATTCCATGCGTCGCTCATCCGCGATAAGCACGAGCACGTTGTGCGTGCTGTCCAGCAGAGCCGCGCAGTGCTGGCATTGCGCCACGTGCGCTTCCACTTCGCGCCGCACTTCGTCCGAAATGTCGCCTTCGAGGTAGTTCGAAAGCTCACGCCAGATGTGTTTGCAGTCGAGCTTCATGGCGACACTCCTCTCGACCCCTGTTGCGGCGGTTTGCGCCGTGTGCGTTCTACAAAAATGTCCCGCAGCATCAATCTCGCCCGCAGCAGCCGCACTTTCGTATTCCCAATGGTGATTCCCAAAATCTCCGAAGTTTCCGCGATGTTTTTCCCGTTCACATCGCGCAGCGTAAGCACTTCGCGATACTTTTCGGGCAGCGCCGCAATCGATTCTCGGACGAGTCTCCTCGTTTCTTCCCGCAACAAGGCATCGCTCGGGATCTCCCGCCAGTCCGCCAGCATTGTTGGAGTGTAGTCGCTGTCCTCGGCCTCATCCGGAAACACCGTTTCGAGCGGCACTTCACGACGCCTGCGCAATCTCATCCGCGCCTCGTTCAGCACAATGCGAAACAACCATGTCGAGAATTGCGATTCGTGCCGGAAACTTCGCAGCGCGCGAAAAGCCTTCAGGAACGCCTCCTGGGCCACTTCTTCTGCGTCGGCTTCCACTTGCAGAATGTCGTATGCCGTCAGGTATACGCCGCGGCGGTACGGCGTGATGAGCTCGTGAAAATCTTCGTACCGGCCGGCCAGCACGCTCTCAATCAGACCGGTTTCTTTCTGTTTCTTGAGTGCAGCGGTTTCGACCATAGCAGGTACACTTCCGCGCATCCCCTACGGATTCAGTCCTGTTCGAAAAGTTACGCAATATCGATTTCCCGCGAAGTGCGTCAAATGCGCAAGAGGGGCGGTATTTGCTCCTTCGGACCGTTCCAGCGCATGGACAGTCCGTGCGCGGAAAATATTCCGGTTCCCGTAACTTTTGCCTTAGTTGTGAATCGGAAGTTGTGGAATGGTGTCTCTTGGAACAGCAAATCGAAGCATCTACGGTATCACTGTCTAATTCTCAGAACTCCAAATCAGCGGCGGGTTTTCGCCTTTCGATCGCGTCCCTTACGGCTTCGCTGATTCAGGGCATTTGCCTCTTTGCGGTCAGTATCAACTGGGCCAAAGTCGCTCTAGGGATTACGTCCGTCGCCGCTTCTGGCGGCTTGCCTTTTGTTCATTCCGATCCCGTGCGTTACGCGCTCCGGTACGTGTCCGCTATTCTTGCAACATCCACGCTATGGGTCATTTGGAATGGATGGCGGCTGCGAAATCGCAGCTCTGCCCGTTGGCGGAGAGTGCCGCTCTCCAATTCAGAAAAATGGAATATTGCCGTGGGCCTTTCATCTTCGATTTTGTCGTGGGTTCTTATCGTTGCGGAAGTCTTTGCCCACCAGAAAATGCATCCTCGCTGAATTTGTTTCGTTCCGTTCGTAACTTCAAGTCTTCTCGCGCATCTCTGGCTGGACGGCGTTTCCAGCTTCCGGCCGTTTCGAAAACTCAAAGGAGAGGTTGTTCCATGAAAAAGAAATTCCTAGCGATCGGCATCCTGAGTGTGCTGTGTCTCTCGTTCCCCGCGCTTAGCGGCGCGCAGGAACCTGCGCAAGGCGATTCCACGAAGAACGATTCGATGAAGAAAGACTCGATGTCGCACGACAGTATGTCTCAGGACAAGATGGCCGGCGAAAAAAAGATGAAGCCACAAGTCTTCAAGGGCTGGATCAGCGATTCCGAGTGCGCTGCCGAAGGGAACAAGAAGTGCGACAACAAGGAACACGTCGCGAAGGGCGCAAAGCTCGTGCTCGTCAGTGACGCCGACAACAAAATCTGGACCATCGCGAACCCAGACCTACTCGCGGCGCATCAAGGCCACCACGTCGAGGTGAAGGCCTCTGCCGACAATGGCTCGCTCAAAGTCCAAAGCATCAAAATGCTGAAGTAACGCACGGTAGAAAAACAAAGGCCGCCGGAATTGGCGGCCTTTCCAATCTTTGGGTTGTTCGCAATTGCTACGCCAGGCCGAGGTGATCGAGCTGGTAGCGGCCCTTCTCAATTATTTGATCTTGATCAATCCACACGTCGCAGTTTCGCGTTAACACGTCCACGTGCGTTTGTGATTTCCAGTCAGCGTGTGTCTGGCTTCCATACGGATCGCCAAACGCGATATGCACGCCGGGGAATTTTTCATCCTGCAAGAGAATTCCGATCATTTCGGAGAGGCCGAGGTTCGTTCCAAACGCCAGTTCGCCAACGCGGTCGCTGTTCTCATCCGTGTGGCAGTAATCCCAGAACTCTTTCTCTAAATCTTCGCGCGCACATTCCACTTTCGTGAGCCGCCCGCCCTCAATCGTCAGCTTCATCGGCGTCGCCTGCAAATCGCCATACTTCCCGTTGAAATAATCGCCGGCGGTCGCATCGCAGACAAACGTGCCATCCACAGTCGCGGGCGTCGTAAAGACTTCTCCCGCGGGCAAATTCGACCAATATCTCGGACTGATTAGGCCGCTCGTCTTCACCCAGTCGAGCCCGCGATCAAAATGCGCAGCAAACGAAGTTCCCGCCTCCGTTTTCACGGTGAGCGTTTCGGCGCGCAACATCCGCTCGCGCAACCGGTCGCTCAGCTTGTCCACCATCGCGTAGTCCGCGCGCATGCCTTGCTGCATGATTTCCGGCGTTACGCCCACCATATGCGCATAGCGAATTCGGCGCTGCTCCACGAGTTGCACGATCGCCATCCGCGCGCTCAGCTCACCCGGTTGCGGATTCATGCACAGAATCCCCACGTCCGCCTTTTCCAACGCATCCAGCACCGGCTTCGGCGCGCCTTTCATGGGGCGAGGGCCAAAATCCTCGAGCAGCAATTCCGTGCACGCGGC
>JACXTT010013924.1_pt1 | contig 10558 bp, 9 predicted proteins | sample 9270951 | NCBI WGS metagenome assembly JACXTT01 (sample SAMN15532306, study PRJNA645909) | rock metagenome | isolation source: weathered quartz diorite | place: Puerto Rico | collected 2017-06-21
AGTCGGTGCGGACAGCGTTCCAGAGAACGTCCCAGTTGGAGCGATCGCGCACCGGCGGGGAGTAGACGTACTTCGCGCCCTCGAAGTTGGGCTTCGCGATGTCGTCGAGCGAGTTGAAGAAGTACTGCGTGCAGGTCTCGCCCCAGACGTCCCAGCCGCGCTCCCGAGCCAGCGCGATCGGCTCGACCGCCTGCCCGCACGTTACGTGGACGACGTAGAGCGGCGCGCCGGCGAGCCGCGCAAGCTGGATCGCCCGGTTTGTCGCCTCGCCTTCCGCCTCGGGCGGCCGGGTGAGCGCGTGATAGAGCGGCTCCGTATTGCCGGCTTCGAGCGCCTCGCGGACGAGCTGGTCGATCACGTCGCCGTTCTCCGCATGCACCATCACGAGCGCGCCGGTCTGCGACGCGACCTGCATCGTCCGGAAGAGCGTCAGGTCGTCGACCATCAGCGCGCCCTTGTACGCCATGAACAGCTTGTACGAGGTGATGCCCTGGTCGGGCAGTGTCGCGAGCTCCTCGAGCGAGCCGCCGTGCTCGAGGTCGGTGACCGCCATGTGGTACCCCATGTCGATCACCTGCTTGCCGTTCGCCTTTGCGCGCCACGTCTCGAGCGCTGACGCGAACGTCTCGCCGTGCGGCTGGATGATGAAGTCGACGTGACACGTCGTGCCGCCGAACGCCGCCGAGGTCTGCCCTGACTCGACGTCGTCGATCGTCACGGTGCCGCCGAACGGCATGTCGAGGTGCGTGTGCGGGTCGACGCAACCCGGCAGGACGTACTTCCCGGTCGCGTCGATCACTCGATCGGCGCTGAGATCGAGATCGAGCCCGATCAGGGAGATTCGCTCGTCGTCGACATAGACGTCGGCGACGTAATCATCGGCTGCTGTGACGACGCGGCCGCCTTTGATGAGCAACGACATGGCGAATCTCCCTTCTCGGTTGCGAGTCCCTACTTCCCGCCCGCTTTGAGCGTCACGCTGATCGGCTTGTAGCTCTTGCCGAACACGTCGATGCCCTTGACGTGGTTCTCCAGATACTGCAGCGCAGCCGTCTCGATCGCCGGGTCATATGCCGTCGTCGAGGCCGCCTTCTTGATCACCTTGTACTTCAGTGCGATTGCGGCAGTCTGCTTGAACGCGGCCGGGCTCGTGATTCCGATTCCGGTCGTGCTCGGCCAGATCAGCTTGTTGATCTCGTTCATCTGCCAGAGCTGATGCCCGGCAGGGAGCGCCGTCCCGTTCTTGATCACGGTGTTCGTGCACTGCTGGACGTGGTCGCGGCAGTAGATCCAGCCACGCTCGCTCGCGGCGATGAACCGCATCGCGATGTCGCGATGCCCGTTGAGCCAGCTCTGCGTCGTAAACAGGTTGTCCTCGAGCATCCCGGTGCCCTGCTTCTGCATCGGGAGGACGTTGAGGTCGCTGAGCGTGTAGAGCTTGCCGGTCGCCGGGTTCTTGGACTCCAGCACCTGTGCGAGCTCGTTGTAGGTCATCGCAGCCGCTGCAGCGATGCGGTGGCTCAGGAAGTCCGTCATCGTGAACGGCTGGTTGAAGATCGTGATGTCGCTCTTGTTGTTCGGATCGATGCCGTTCTTCGTCAGCGCCGCGAACAACTCGAACTGGTTGCCGCAGCACCAGACACCGACCTTCTTGCCCTTCATACCCGCGACCGACGTGATCCCGCTCGACTTGAAGCTGATCTCCGTCATGCCCGAGCGGGCGAACATCTGAGCGATGCTCACGAGGTTCGTCCCGGTGTCACGTGTCGCGAGCAGGCTCGGCACCCAGTCGAGGCCGATCTGGGCCTGACCGCTCGCCACCACCGTCTCCGGCGTGATGCTCGGGCCTCCGACCTTCAGCGTCACGTTGAGGCCGAAGTCCTTGTAGTACCCGTTGGCGACGGCGGCGTAGTACCCCGCGAACTGCGATTGCGTCACCCATTTCAACTGCAGCGTCACGTTGTCGAGCTTCCGCGCCTGCGGCTTCGCAGCCGCGGTGCCCATGCCGACGCTGAGCAGGATCGCCGCCGCCAAGCCGGCGATCACCCAGTGCTTCCGACCCATCCCGTGCCCCTTTCTTGCGTCCTTTTGATTGTCATCCCCCTGCCGTCTCCATCCGCGGCTGCCAGCGAGTGGCGAAGCGCTCGGCGAGCGCGACCGCGAGATAGAAGCCGATTCCGAAGATGCAGGCGATTGCGATCTCCGCCCACGCCTTCTCGAACTGGAAAAGCGCTGCGTCCTGCTCGATGTTCGCACCGAGCGCGTTCAGCGACCCGCCGTAGTACTCGCCGACGATCGCCCCGATCATCGCCAGGACGCTTGCGACCCGCAGGGCCGTGAACAGGAACGGCAGCGCCGTCGGGATCCGGACGAGCCGGAACACCGTGAACTCACCGACCGCGTAGGAGCGCATCAGCTCGAGCTGCTGCGGCTTCACCGAGCGTAGGCCGCGCACGACGTTCACGAACACCGGGAAGAAGCAGAGGATCGCGGCGATCACCATCTTCGAGGTCTTGTTCAACGGGTTGAACCAGGCGTTCGTGATCGGCGCAAACGCGATGATCGGGATCGCGTTCGCCGCGATCGCGTACGGCATGAGTGCGCTACCGAGCCCTTCCCAGCGCGCGACGACGATCGCGAAGAGGATCGCGATGCCGCAGCCGAGCGCGAAGCCGCCCAGAGCCTCCTGGAAGGTGAACCAGCCTTCGTGCCAGAGCGCCGCCTGGTTGTCACGGAACGCGCGCCAGATCGCGTCCGGCGCGGGGAGGAGGAAGCGCTGGATGTGCGCGCCCTTGACGATGCCCTCCCAGAGACCGAGAAACGCGACGAGGACGAGCGCAGCGGGCACCCAGTCGACGACTCTGCGCCGGACGGCCACGCTCATGCGACCACCTCGATGCCGCCGAGATGGAGCGCTTCGCGCACCTCGGTCGCGAGCTCGAAGAACCGCGGCTCCTCCCGCGTCGCCGCGGCGCGCGGCTGCGGCAGGTCGATCGGGATCATCTTCGAGATCCGGCCGGGCCGCGGCGACATGACGATTACGCGCGTCGAGAGGAACACTGCCTCGGCGATCGAGTGCGTCACGAACACGACCGTCGAGCCGCTCGCCTCCCAGATGCGCAGCAGCTCTGCGTTCAGCCGCTCGCGCGTCATCTCGTCGAGCGCGCCGAACGGCTCGTCCATCAGCAGAAGTGCGGGATCGAACGAGAGCGCACGGGCGATCGAGACACGCTGCTGCATGCCGCCGGACAGCTGCCACGGATGGTGGTCGCCGAAACCCCGCAGCTCGACGAGATCGAGCATCTCCTCGACGCGCTTGCCGCGCCGGTCGCGGCCCCAGCCGGCGAGCTCGAGCGGAAGCGAAACGTTCTTCGCGACTGTCCGCCAGTTGTAGAGGACCGAGTCCTGGAAGACGATGCCGTAGTCATGGTCGCGCCGCGCCTGGCGCGCGGTCTTCCCGTTCACCGTGACTGCGCCGTTCGACGGCTCGATCAGGTCGCCGATGATCCGCAGGAGCGTCGACTTGCCGCAGCCGGACGGGCCGATCAGCGAGATGAACTCGCCCTGCTCGATCTCGAGGTCGATGTCCTGCAGCGCGACCGTGCCGCCCTTGAACTCCTTCGTGACGTTTTTGATATCGACGACGCTCATGCAACATGCTCCGGCGCCGAACGAACGACGACCTTCTCTGCGAGCACGACGACGAGGAAGAACACGATCCCGAGCAAGGCCGCGATGATGTTCGTCGCCCAGAGGTTCTGCGGCTGGAACGTGTAGTACTGCGCGAAGTTGAGGATCGCGCCGCCGAGACCGCCCTGAATCGAGGACGGCGACTCGCCGATGATCGCGCCGACGATGCTCGCCGTCGCCGAGACCTTGAGCGCGCTGAAGAGGTACGGCAGCGCCGTGGGGAAGCGGAGCTTCCAGAGCACCGTCCACTTGCTCGCAGCGTACGAGCGCATCAGCTCGAGCGCTTGGTGATCGGCGGCTTGCAGGCCACGGAGACTCGCGATGGCGACCGGGAAGAACGTCAGGTACGACGCGATCACTGCAACGGAGACCCAGGCCGTCACGTGCACGGAGCCGAACCAGATCACGACCATCGGTGCGATCGCGAGAATCGGCACCGTCTGCGAGGCGACCACGTACGGCAGGAAGCCGCGTTGCAGGACGCGGGAGTGGGCGAGAATCGCACCGATCACGAACCCGCCGACCGCGCCCATCGCGAAGCCGAGCGCCGCCTCTTTCGCAGTGAACGCGGCCGCCTTCAGCAGTGTGACGATGAGCATCGGGGACGCTGCGTTCGGGTGCTGGAAGAGCGCCCAGATCATGTCGTGGATGTGCGGCATCGAGGTCGCGTCAACGGTGAACGGCCACGTCCACGCATAGTGGATCCCGAGTGCGCGGACGCCTTCCCAGAGTCCCCACAGCACCGCGAGTACGACGAGCAGGAGCGCCGCTCGCTTACCCGCTCGGTTGACCCCCACGTCCCGGACCACGGGCCGTTCAACTGCGACTGACGCCACCGCTTGGTTCTAACACAGTGGTTAGGCTCGCGCCATGGGCCTGGAACCGAAGAGAACCGTGGCGGAGCTCGAGGAGCTCCGCGAGTTGACAGGAGACGAGAACGGCGCCCAGCGGGTTGCCTGGACAGACACATGGGAGAGCGCCCGGGAGTGGCTGGGCGGCAAGGTCGTCGAGACCGGCGCTGTCGAGGAGATCGACGAGGCCGGGAACCAGTGGTTCACGCTTGCCGGCGCGTCTGAGAAGGCTCTGCTGATCGGCGGGCACATCGACTCCGTGCCGAACGGCGGCTGGCTCGACGGCTGCCTCAACGTCATGGCGGGCGTGGAGGTGCTGCGGCGGCTCGCCGCGGAGGGTACGCCGCCGCTCACCGTACGGCTCGTCAACTGGGCCGACGAGGAGGGCGCGCGTTTCGGCCGATCGCTCTTCGGCTCGTCTGCCGCCGCCGGCTCGATGGCTGACCAGGAGGAGCTGCGCGCGCGCCACGATGCGAACGGCATCGCGTTGCCGGACGCGCTGCGCGACCATGGTGTCGACCTCGATCGCGCAATCGAGGCGCGCTCCCAGCTCGCGAACGCCGTCGCCTATCTCGAGTTGCACATCGAGCAGGGGCCTGTGCTCGAGTCGATGGATATCCCGCTCGGCGTCGTGCTCGGGACGTTCGGCGTGGAGCGCCATCAGATCACGTGGCGCGGCCAGGCTGCGCATGCCGGCTCGACGCCGATGGACAAGCGGCGCGACGCGCTCGCGGGTGCCGCGAAGCTCGAGCTCGAGCTGCGCGAGATTGCGCAGCGTGTCGGCGGTGGCGCGGTCTGCACGATGGGCGGCGTCGTCACGAAGCCGGGCATCGTCACGTCCGTCGTCGAGACAGCCGAGTGCCTGCTCGACCAGCGCCATCTCGATGCGACGCAGCTCGCCGAGCTGCTGAGCAACGCGGAGGCCGCGTCGCGGCGCTTCGCCCACGAGGAGAACATCGACGTCGAGTGGGCGAAGATCTGGTCGATCGAGCCGATCCTTTTCGACGAGCGGCTGATCGAGCTCGCCGATGCGTCGATCCGCGAGCTCAGCGGAACGTCGCACCGCCTGCCGAGCGGGCCGCTCCATGACGCCGCCGAGGTGTCGAGGGCGGGAATCCCGACCGTCATGGTCTTCGTTCAATCACTCAGAGGCCTGTCGCACACGAAGCTCGAGGACACGAAGGTTGAGCACCTCGAGCTCTCGGTACAAGCCTTGGACCGGTTGACCACGAAGACGCTGGAGGCTTTTGCATGACGACGCTGTACGGGCAGGAGCACGTCCGCCGCTATCGCGAGACCGAGGGAGAAGAAGGGCACATCTGGAAGGAAGGATCGACGATCCTCCTGCTCACGACGACGGGGCGGAACACGGGCAAGGAGACGACGACGCCGCTCATCTACCAGATGGACCGCGACAATCCGGTGATCGTCGCGTCACAGGGCGGCGCCCCTGTGCATCCGGGGTGGTATCGCAACCTGTCGAAGAATCCCGAGGTCGGCGTGCAGATCCTCGGCGAGACGTTCCGCGCCCGCGCGCGCACCGCGGAAGGCGACGAGCGCGAGCGGCTGTGGCGCACGATGAACGAGATCTGGCCGCATTACGACGAGTACGCGCAACGGACCGACCGGGTGATTCCGGTCGTCGTGCTCGAGCGGCAGTAACGCTGTTAGCGTCGCTCGGTGGACCGCATCGGCGGCATCGGCGTCGGCATAGCCGTCGGCTGGAACATCGCCGTCATCGGGCCTGTCGCGACGCGGCTGTCGCACGTCTACGGCGTCAGCCTCACGGTCGTACTGCTCTTCGTGACCGTGCAGTTCGTCATGCACATGGTCATGCAACTGCCCGGCGGTCGCGCGGCCGACCGCATCGGTGCGCGCACGAGCGCACTGCTCGGCCTCGGTCTGGTCATCGCCGGGAACGCGCTTGCGCTCCCTGCGCCGCAGGCGTGGCTCGGCTTTCTCGGCCGCGCGGTCGTCGGCATCGGCACTGGCTTCGCGTTCGTCGGCGGCAGCGACTACATCCGCGCCCGCGGCGGCTCGCCTCTCCTGCAAGGTCTGTACGGCGGGGGCTCCGTCCTCGCACCCGGGATCGCCGTGGCCGTGATCCCGACGCTCACCGACCACATCGGCTGGCGCGCGCCGTATCTCAGCGCGATCGCCGTCGGCTCGGTCTGCGCCGTGCTTCTGGCGCTCGCACGCGCGACCGACCGTACCGCGCGCCACGCAGGAGAGCGTCTCGACGCGGAGTTCTTCCGCGACCGCAGGCTCTACCGGTTCGCCGCGATCCACGCGATGTCGTTCGGCTTCAGCGTCGTCATCGGAAACACGGTCGTCACGTTGCTCGAGCACCACGGCCACTCCAAGTCGAGCGCCGCAGTCGCGGGCTCGCTGACGCTCCTCCTCGGCTTCTTCACACGTGCCGCCGGCGGGCCGCTGCTGCGCCGCGCCGACGCACGGGCGTGGGTCGCTGCGAGCCTCGTGCTCGGCGGCACGGCCGCCGTCGCGCTCGCACTTCCGATCCCGTACGCGTTCCTCGTCGTCGCGGCCGCCGCCGTCGGGCTGGCCGCGGGCGTCCCGTTCGCGATGGCGTTCACCGGCGCGGCGAGCGCGCGCCCCGATGCGCCCGGCGCGGCCGTCGGCTTCATCAACGCCTGGGCCTCGCTCGTGATCGTTGCCGGCACGCCGCTCGTCGGGCGGACGTTCTCGCTGCCGGGCGACGGGCGCATCGGCTTCGTGGCGATCGGCATGCTCGCGGCAATCGCCGCGCTCGCAACGCCGCGATAGGCTCTCATCGTCGAGCGAGGAGGGCTCCAAACATGGATTTCGGCGTCACCGTTCTTCCCGATCCGCCGTTTTCGCGCTGGCTCGAGCTGATCCAGCTCGCCGAGCGCCGCGGCTTCGGCTACGCGTGGACGTACGACTCGCACGTCCTCTGGCAGGAGTCGATCCCGATGCTTGCAATCGCAGGACGCGAGACGTCGAAGATCAAGCTCGGTCACTTCGTGACGAACCCGGCGACGCGCGACCCGACCGTGCTCGCGAGTGCGTACGCGACGCTGCACGATCTCTCCGACGGCCGTATGGCGATGGGAGTCGGCCGCGGCGACTCCGCCGTGCGCTTCATCGGCCGCCAGCCGATGAAGGTGGCCGAGTTCGAACGCTCGTGCGCGATGGTCAAGGACTTCATGAACGGGCGCGAGGTGCACTGGAACGACAAGGCGCTGCAGCTCAAGTGGGTGCGGCCCGAGCTGCCGGAGATCCCGATGTGGGTCGCCGGCTACGGCCCGAAGGCGCTCGCCGTCGCGGGCCGCGTCGCTGACGGCGTGATCATCCAGCTCGCTGACCCGGAGATCATCTCGTGGATCATGGACACCGCCCGGAGGGCCGCGGAGGAAGCCGGCCGTGATCCGTCGCAGCTGAAATGCATCGTCGGCGCGCCGTCGCACGTCACCGACGACCTAGCCGATGCACGAGACCAAGTCCGCTGGTTCCCAGCGATGGTCTCGAACCACGTCATGGATCTGATCGAGCGGTACGGGACAGACGGCAGCTCGGTGCCGAAGGCGCTCACCGACTACGTGCAGGCGCGCAAGTTCTACGACTACAACGAGCACTCGCGCGTCGGCGCAAAGCACGGCGAGTTCGTCACCGACGAGATTTGCGACCGGTTCTGCGTGCTCGGCTCGACCGAGCAGATCAAGGCGAAGCTGCGCGAGCTCGAGGGAGTCGGCGTCGACCAGTTCAACATCTATCTCATGACACACGGTCAGGAAGAGACGTTGCAGGCGTACGGCGACGAGGTGATCCCGGAGCTCGCGGGCGTCACCGCTTGATCGATCTCCGCTCGCTGCTCGAGAGCCGGCAAGCGCTCCCGCTCGACTTCGACGGGACACGGCTGCTTGTCGGCTCCGACGCTCCGGGGACACAGCAGCTCTTCGTGGCCGCCGGACTAGGCGGCGAGCTCATGCAGGTCACCCGTGAGGACGAGCCGGTCAACGGGATCTTCCTGCCCGACGGCGACGTGCTCGTCGAGATGGACGACGGCGGGAACGAGCGATCACAGCTCTACCGCCTTTCAGGATCCGATCTCGTGCCGCTCGTCTCGGATCCTCGGTTCATACATGCGACGCCGCACGCTCGAGGCGACACGCTCGCGTACGCCACGAATCGCGGAAACGGCGTCGACTTCGAGGTAGTCGCTCGGAGCCTTTCGACCGGAGAGGAGCAGACATTCGACCTGCACGGCTACCTCGGCATCGAGGCGATCTCGCCAGACGGTCGTTGGATCGCAGCGGAGCGGCTCGGCGAGCGCAGCCGCGACAACGACCTGTTTCTCTGCAACGTCGACACGGGCGACGTCGTTCATGCAACGCCGCACGATGAGCCGGCCGAGTACTACACCCCGATCTGGCTCGACGGAGCGCTCGTCTATGCGTCGAACGAGGGCCGCGACACGCTTGCGATCATGCGTGACGGCGTCGTCGTCTACGAGACCGAGTGGGATGTCGTCTGCGCCGCCGACGAGGCCGGCCGCAACCTCCTCGTCGTTGAAAATGAGGACGGCTACTCACGTCTGAGGCTTCTCGACCCCAAGACGTTCCAGGTGCGAGAAGACGTCCCGCTTCCGGGCCGCGGCGTCGTCGAGCACGCGGTGTTCTCACCCGATGGCTCGCGTCTCGCGTTCTCGTTCTCGAGCGCAGTGGAGCGGCGAGACGTCTACATCTACAACGTTGATGACGGCGAGCTGACCCGGGTCACCGAAAGCCAGCACACGGTCGAGGCGGCACAGCTCATCGAACCGACGCTGCATCGCTTCGAGAGCTTCGACGGCGAGTCGATCCCGGTCTTCCTCTTCGAGCCGCCGGGCGACGGTCCGTTCCCGATCGTCGTGACGGTGCACGGCGGCCCCGAGTCGCAGTGGCTGCCGTGGTTCTCGCCGAGCTTCGCGCCGCTGACGCAGTACCTCGTGTCCCAGGGCTATGCCGTCGCGGCGCCGAACGTCCGCGGCTCGAGCGGCTACGGCAAGCGCTACCAGGCGCTCGACGACGTCGAGAAGCGTCTCGACTCCGTGCAGGATCTCGCGTCGCTGCACGACTGGCTGAGCGCGCGCCCGTCGATCGACGGCTCGCGCGCGGTCGTGTACGGCCGCTCCTACGGCGGCTACATGGTGCTGGCCGCGCTTGCGTTCCAGCCGGAGCGTTGGGCGGCTGGGCTCGAAGCGGTCGGGATCTCGAGCCTCGTCACCTTCCTCCAGAACACATCGGACTACCGGCGCGCGGCGCGCGAGCGCGAGTACGGCTCGCTTGCACACGACCTCGAGTTCCTCGAGCGCGCGTCGCCGATGACGCACATCGACGCGATTCGTGCGCCGCTCTTCATCCAGCACGGGCGGAACGATCCCCGCGTTCCGGTGTCCGAGTCCGAGCACATCCACGCGGTTCTGACGGAGAAGGGGATCGAGTGCGAGCTGCTGATCTTCGAGGACGAAGGGCACACGGTCGAGAAGCTTGGGAACCGGATCGAGACGTTCACCCGGATGACCGCGTTCCTCGATCGAGTGCTCGCGGCGTAGGCGGGTACCATGGCGGCGCCAAGGCGCCTTGGCCGAGTGGTTAGGCAGCGGCCTGCAAAGCCGTTTACAGCGGTTCGAGTCCGCTCGGCGCCTTGCTTCCCGCCCGGTCAGGCGCCACACTCTCCGCGCCGTCATGGAGGGTCCGACGATGTCCCACGAGATCGTCTTCGGGGGCGACCCCGAGGACGTGCTCGTCACGACGCGCGGGACGGTCTCGATCGACGGCCTCGACGCCGCCGCCCAGGAGGTGCTCGGGGACGAGCGCTACAAGCCCGGGATGCGGATCCTCATCGACCACCGCCAGCTCGACTGGCATGGCCTCGCGAGCGCCGACCTCCGGCGGCGGGTCGAGCTCGTCGTCCGCGACGCCGCCCGGATCGGGCCCAGCCGGATCGCTGTCGTGGTCAGCCAGCAGATCGCCTTCGGCTTCCAGCGCATGATGCAG
>JACXTT010013925.1_pt1 | contig 10558 bp, 16 predicted proteins | sample 9270951 | NCBI WGS metagenome assembly JACXTT01 (sample SAMN15532306, study PRJNA645909) | rock metagenome | isolation source: weathered quartz diorite | place: Puerto Rico | collected 2017-06-21
AAGAAAAGGAAGGGGTGGGGAAAGGGAAACACCGTGTGGGTTTTACTGAGTGCGGTCGGGGAGGGGGTGTTACCAGTCGTGGGGGGGCCGCCGGTTAACTACCACCCCCCGAAACCGCGGCCACAGCCCGGCCCCGCCACATCCAGTAAAGCAGCACGAGGAGCGGAGCGACCGCCAGTAACACGATCAGCGGACCGATCCGCAGCGGTCTGGGGATGAACTTCATCTGGCCGAGGAAAAACGACCCCGTGGCAATGAACAAACCGAAACACATGCGCCACAGGTGGCGTGCCAGGCGCCGGGCGCCGAGAATCGACCCGCCTGCGCGGAGCAGGCGCCAGTCGCCGATGCCGGCGAGGAGCGTGACGGTGGCGAGGAAGAAGACCATGCCGATGGGGACGCCTCCGAGCATTCCGGGACGGCCGAGCGCGATCACCCCGAAGCCAAACTGCCAGGATGCCAGCGCAAGCGCGAGGACCATCAGGGCGATGCTCCAGTCCCGCGTATGGGGACCGGTGAGGGGCCGCACCGTCGTGTAGGCCGTAAAGATGAGATACGCCGTGAAGATCCCGCCGATCACGCTGCTGAGCTTCCCTTCGTAGACGGCGATCACCGCGGCCAGGATCCCCGTCGCGATCATGGCGACCGTGAACACGGTGCCGGCCTTGCGGTGCCAGCGTCCTCCCTTGGTGGTGACAATGGCGAGGAATCCCGTCGCGATCGCCACGAGCCCTGCCCCGAAATGCAGAACCAGGGCCAGCCACACCGCCCCCGACGACGTGGCAATCGTCACGTGACTCACGGATTGGGTCATCTGACGGCCTCCTATGGTTTCCCCATACGAGGCCCGGTACGGAAGGTTTCAGCTACGACCCATCGCGTTCATCCCGACTCGCGCGGCGCGGGATTGCGTGTTCCGATCCAGCTCCCAGTTGACGGACGAGCGTCGTCTGGGTGTCTGCCAGGGCCGTCAGTTTTGCCGCCATGAAGTCCGTCGTCTGCTCAAGCGTGGCAAGGCGGTCGTTCAGGACCGCGGGATCAGGCAGGGCCGCCTCCAGACGCCGCAGCCTCCGGCGAGCCCGCCACCAGGCGATGCCGAAGCCAAGCGTTCCGATTGCCCCGACTTTGGCGGCCGCGAGCAGCAGGCCAAGGGCAAAGCCACTGAGCTGTGGATCCACATGGTCCTCCGAGCCAGGACCGGAAAGATACGCCAGCCCGGTAGCGCCGTTCTGCGCCGTCGCCTAAGCTCACCGTCATGCGCGACATCCGTGTGGCGACCGTCCAGTTTCAACACGCCGCAGGCGACAAGACCTACAACCTCGGCCGCGTCCGGCATTTCGTGACGGAGGCCACCCGCGCCGGCGTCGAGCTGATCACGTTCCCCGAGATGTGCCTCACCGGCTACTGGCACGTGCGCAAGCTCTCGCGCGCGGTGTTCCAAGCGCTGGCGGAGCCGGTCCCCGACGGCCCGTGCACCCAGGACCTGCTGCGGTTGTCGCGCGAACGTGGGATGACGATCGGCGCGGGGCTCCTCGAGCGCGCGACAGACGGCGGCGTCTACAATGCCTATGTCGTCGCCATGCCGGATGGGACGTGGGCGGTGCACCGCAAGCTTCATGTGTTCGAACATCCGAAAATCTGCGCTGGCAACCGCTACACCGTGTTCGACACGCCGCATGGTTGTCGGGTGGGCGTACTGATCTGCTACGACAACAACATCGTCGAGAACGCCCGCGCGACTGCCCTGCTCGGCGCCGAGGTGCTGCTCGCGCCGCACCAGACGGGCGGTTGCAATTCGGTGAGTCCGCGCGGCATGAAGCCGATCGATCCCGCCATCTGGGCCCGTCGCCACGAGGACCGCGCGGCGTGCGAGGCGGAGCTGTGCGGACCCAAGGGGCGTGGCTGGCTGATGCGCTGGCTGCCGAGCCGGGCGCACGACAACGGCATGTTTCTGCTGTTCTCGAACGGCATCGGCCCGGACGACGATGAGATTCGCACCGGGAACGCGATGGTGCTCGACCCCTATGGGGAGATCATCGCCGAGACGCGGGCGTTGGGAGACGACATGGTGGTGGCGGATCTCCACGCGGCGATCCTGCCGACGTCATCGGGACGGCGCTGGCTCAAGGCGCGGCGGCCCGAGCTGTATGCGTCGCTCGCGCAACCGACGGGTCAAGAGCTGGAGACGCGGCGCGTGCGATTTGGAGATTGAAGGGGATAACCGTCTTACGTCACGACGTCGAAGTGCCCCATCATCCCACTCGCGTGGTGTTCGAGGATGTGGCAATGATACATCCAGCTTCCCGGGCGATCGTCGGGAATCCAGGCGATCCGCACCGTCGCGCGCGGCGGGATATTCACGACGTCTTCCCAGGAGCGCCACTCGGGTGGCTTGCCGTTGACCGACAGCACCTGGAAGAAAAAGCCGTGCAGATGGAACGGATGATCCGTCAGGGTAGCGTTCTTGATATCCCACACTTGCAGCTCGCCCACCTTCACGGGCTTGTCGTAATGGTGTCGCTCACGGTTGATGACGAAATCGACCATGCGCCGCAGGCTCAACTTGACTCCGAGCTCTACTGTGCGGTTCGGGCTCGTGGTCGCCGGGGTGAGCGGCGTGATGCTCCGCAGACGCGCAGGAATGTGCGCCGATGACGAGCCGGGCGCTCCCACACGCACCGTGGCAAAGCGCTCAGTCTTTCGTCGTCTGATCGTCCGGCGATGGTACGGGAGCGCCTCGACGGCGTGGTCTTCGCCCTCGGTGAACGGGCCGACAGCGATATCCACACGGTCGGCCGTCGCGAGCAGGATCTCGGTCATCGTGACCGGCGCTTCGAGCAAGCCACCATCAGTCCCGAGAAGCGTGAACGGCTTGCCACCGATCGACAGTCGGATGTAGCGCGCACTCGACGAATTGACGACACGCCACCGTTCCACCTGCCCCGCGGCGATCTCCAGCACGCGCTCGGCCTTGCCGTTGACGAGCCGAGTATCGCCCTCGCGGCCGTCGTGATGCTCGACGATGCCTCCGAAAGGCGCGACCTGCCGTGCTTGTCGAGACGGACGTCGTCCAGCACGAGCACGCGCTCGGCGTCGACGCGCGGCTCGTCCGGACCGCGGACGATGAGCGCCCCAGAGAGTCCCATCTCGAGCTGCACGGTCTCGTTGGTGTGCGGGTGATACCAGAACGTCCCGGCGTCCGGCAGCCGGAAGCGGTACACGAAGGTTTCCCCCGGCGCCACCGAGGGCTGCACCATCTCGGTGCCGTCCATCGCGGCGGGCACGCGCAGACCGTGCCAGTGAATGTTGGTCGCTTGCGGCAGCCGATTCGTGAAACGGACCTCGAGGACATCGCCGACGTGTCCCTCGAGCACGGGGCCGGGGATCTGGCCGTCATAACCCCAGGCGCGAGTCCTGGTGCCGGGCACGAACTCCCAATCGATTTCGCGCGCCTCGAGTTCGACGGCAATCAACGCGGCGACCGGGATCCGGTCGCGCAGCATCGAACGCGCGTTGGTAGGCCTCCGCCGCATCGGCTGCCGGCACGTGAGCAACCTCACCGTGATGGTGAACGATGTGATCGTGTGGTGTCGACATGGTTTCTGGCTCTCTTTCCCGGATTGCCGCAGCTACAATCGAGACATCCATGGGTGACGCAAGTCCCACAGCTCAACGCGAGCTGGCGGCGCAGCGCTGCGTGAGCGCGATGCAGGCGCACCCCGACATTGTTCGGCGTGATACCCGCCTCCCGTGCGAACTCCGCCACGGACACGCCATCGAGATCGATGCGCTTGATCGCTGTCGCATACTCGGGTTTGAGCGTATCCACGAGCGCTGCCACGCACGTGCAGACCTCGTCGCGCAGCTCCTCATCTACTCCTGGCACTGACTCGTCCACGGTACCGGCCACGTACGCCAGAGCCCGATCCTCAGCACCGGCCCTCCGGTAGTGGTCCACCACCGCATTGCGCAGCAGCCGGTAGAACCACGGGATCACGGCGTCGGCGTCGCGCAGCGTGTCAGCGGTATCGATGCTCCGGGCGAACGCGTCCTGGAGAATGTCCTCAGCTGCCGCGCGAGACCCGACGCGCCGTTCGAGAAACGCCAGGAATCGCTGGTGATTCTCGACCAACACGTTCAGCACGCGGGGTGCGACGGGGGTCGTCGTCATGTGCGGGCAATATAGAACCCCGTCCGCGCGTTGCCTCTCGGACGGGGCCCTAGCTCACTGCACTAGCTCGCGCAGCCGCAAATGCACGGGGGCGCGCACTCACAACCGGACTGGCAGGCACACCCGCAGCTGCACGTCTCGGTAGCGCGATTGTCCTGGGCGTTCATGTTGCCTCCTGGATCGTGATGGGATAACAGCCTGTCATACCTGCTGACGGATGAGCCCATGAACCATTACACCTCGCCCAACCACGCCTTACGCCTGCCCGGCGTACTGCTCGTCGCGGGATAACTCCGCCAGCGATGTCGATCGTAATCGTGCTCAGCTGGGTCTGTGACACGGCGTGGATGATTTGGCTAGTCGTGGTCGCCTGGCGGGTGCCGGATGCGGAGGCCTCGTCAGCTACTTGAGTGTCGCCCCGACGAGCCCCGCCAGCGCCGCCAGCGTCGTCTGCGCCGCGTTCAAGCCCAGCAGAAAGTCCTTGTCGTTGTAGGTGGAGTAGCGGTCCGTCGGCTGATGCCAGTTGGGATCCCACCCAGCCCCGATTTGCGTGCCGCGCTCGTTTTCCCGCAGGCTGATCGCCGCGACGAGGTCCTGGAACGGTGCCGAATCGGTGTTCGTCATGTGCGCGCCGACGCTGGCCGGATAATCGGTCGCGTACTTTTCGTTCGCCGCCTGAAACACCCACGCCAGCTGCTGCGCCGCGTCGGCGAACTTCGCGCTCGACTGAAACTCGATGTTCACGTCGGCGTCCGGCCGCTGGTCGGGGCTGAGGGTCCCGTCAGCGCGCGGCATGCCGTGATCGAACAGCATCATGTCGTGCTGGATCATGCCCAGCCACATCGGCTCCGGATAGCGACCCGAGCCGGGAGGATCCTCCTTGCCCTGCAGCGCCTGGCGCTGCTCGACGTAGGCGCGCGCGCCGTTCAACCCCGTCTCTTCATTGTTCCAGAGCGCGAAGCGGATCGAGCGGTCGGTCGTCACGTCGGGCGACGACAAGATGCGGGCCAGCTCCAGCACCAGGGCGGTGCCGGAGCCGTCGTCGTTCGCCGCCTCGCCCCAGCCGATCCCGTCCAGGTGCGCGCCCACGATGTACATCTCGTTGGGATGCGTAGCGCCGATCTTGGTGCAGTACACCTCCTGGCGTTGCCCCGGCGTGCTCGGCTCGGCGTCGAGCGCGCGCAGCTTCGCATCGGGCTGGCGCAGCGAGTCGGTGTTGACGCCGGTGCGGGCCTGAGTCCCTCGATAGCGTCCCCCGCCCACCGCGCGGGTCGTGTCACGCGCCGGCCTCACCCCCTGTCCCCCTCTCCCTTCGGGAGAGGGGGGACTGTACTCGTAGGTGAGGCGCGCAACGTCGCTGCAGCCGTAGCTCACGAGCTGCTGCTCGATCCAGTCGACGGCGGCGCGGTTGCGCGCCGTGCCCTGCCGGCGATCGCCGAACTGGGTGAGAGCCTTGAGCGTCGCCTTGTAATGCTCGAGATCGAGTCGCGCGACGAGGGTGGCAATGGGATCGGGCGCCGTCTTCGCGGTGTCCTGGGATGCGACAGGAGCGGCCAGCACAACCAGGAGAGCGATGGAGCCGTGTAGAGTGGTCACCTAGCCTCCAATGCGACGCTCTTCACGTGCTTTCCCAAGCACCCGCTCCGCGAAGTCGAGCCGTTCCTGCGTTTCCGCGAGCTCTCCTTGGAGGCGCTGGACGTCACCTTCAAGTTCTTCCAGGCGCTGCGAGACATCGGCCGGTAGTCGTTCTGAACGCGCGTTGCGCAGACGAACAATCTTGATGACCGAGCCGGCAATGATCCCGATCGTCGCGAGAAAAGTGACTGGGGCAATGATATCAGAAGGGTCCAAGTGACCTTCCTTCGACCGACGTCAAGGTGATCCCTCGTCGCCAAACTAACATTGAATTCCCTGGAGTCTGGCGCCATCATGGCGACAAGAGAAAGGTGACGCGAGAACCGAGACAATGCGAACGCCCGCCATCATCGTAGCCTGTGCCGCCATCGCCGCCACTCCAGCATCGCTCGTGGCGCAAGGCAACCCCGATACGATTGCTCGGCACCTGATTGCGCTCGAGCAGCAGTGGAACGACGCCATTCTCAAGAACGACAGCGCCGCGGCCGGCGCGTTTATGGCGGCCGAGTGGACCGAAATCACGAGCGTCGGCTCGGTGCTCACCCGCTCCGAAGATCTCGACGAGCTGATCAATGGATACAGCGCCACCTCGCTGAGACTCTCTGACACCGCCGTGCACGTATACGACAATACGGCCGTCGTCTCCTGCATCACTGCTGAACAGAGCACCTATAGAGGAAAGGACACGAGCGGCAGGTTCCGCTGCATGGATGTATGCGTACGGCGCGCGGGACGGTGGTTCTGCGTCGTATCCACGGTCGCCAGGATGACGCCCGGGTGAGGACCACGGCGCACGAAACCGCGTGGCAGGTCGCGACGCTGCACGACACCACCCTGCTCAGCGCCCGCTGGGTGCGCCAGACATTTCCTCGCCACTTCCACGACATGTTCGTCGTGTGTGTGAACGAGCGCGGCGCGCATCGCTCGTGGTTCCGTGGGGCGAACGTGATCATCCCGGAACGCGCGGTGACGGTGGTGCCGCCGGGAGAAGTGCACACGGGCGAACCGGTGCCCGGCCGGCCGTGGCACTATCGCGCGATGTACCCTGCCGTGCAAGTGCTGACCGACCTGGCCGACGAGCTCCACTTCCCCCAGGGACAGGTCCCCGCGTTTGGGAGCCTGTGGCTCAACGATCCGGCGCTGGCCGACGCCTTCGTGCGCGCCCATCGCGCCGAAGAGGAGCGGATCGATCCACTCGCCGATAGCCGAGTGATTCTCCTCCTGGGCGATCTGCTGGCGCGCTACGCGTTGGGCCGCCGACGCGCGGTGGCCGCCGAGCCGCGCCGGTCGGATCCCGCAGTGAACCGCATGGTGGAATTCCTGAACGACAATTTCGCCCGGCGCATCACGCTCGAGCAGCTCGTGCAGTGCGCGGGCGCGACGCGCTATGTGGTCCTGCGTGCCTTCCGGCATGCGACCGGCATCCCGCCGCACGCATATCTCACGCAGCTACGCGTCGAACGCGCGAAGTCTCTCTTGCGCACGTCCCTGCCCCTCGCCATAGTCGCCGGACGAGTCGGCTTTGCGGACCAGAGCCATCTGACCCGTCAGTTCCGCCGGCTGGTCGGAGTGACGCCGGGAGTCTTTGCCCGCGGCCACCGCTAGACCGCATTTCGACAAGTATTGTTCAAGACGGCGGGTCAGCCGGATCGTACGCTCCTCCTGGTGGTCTGGCAGTCTGGGCAACTGCTTCGGGGGCACCATGGCCATGTCCGTAGCGTCTCGAGAACGCGCTCTGAGAATCGTCCTGGTGGTGTTGGGCCTGCCGCCGTTCGTCCTGACGATCATTCCCGTCGTGCAAGCCGCTCTGCACCCGCCGCGTTCCCCCTCTGCGGCAATGTTGAACGCCGTACTGGCGACGATGGGGGTGTTCATGGTGTTGGCGGCGAGGGCCCCGTCCGTGTATCGCACTTTTATCCTGTTCGCCGCGTGGTCGAGTCTTGCGCATGGGACGATCATGGCACTGATGGCGATCCAAGTGGTGGCCCAGCGCACCGAGCTGGTGCTCTCCGCGGTTGCCGCCGGGGTCGGTGCTGCACTGATGCTGGCGCTCGTTCCACCCAAGCCGCCGAGGTAGGCTGCGGTGCTCGGCGTTCCGGAGTGGGCGATCGGCATCGGCGTGATCGTCCTGTTCATGTCGGCGAGACTGTTGATGCTCGCCTGGTTGCACCCCAGAAACAGGGGTGTCGCCTCGCGATTCGGCCCAGCAACAGATGCCGGCGAGCGCGACCAGGAGATCGAGGAACTGACACAGCGGGTCAACGAACTGGAGGAGCGGGTGGATTTTAGGGAGCGGGTCCTCGCCAAGCAGCGCGAGGGACAATCATTGGCTCCGCCGAAGGACTAGCTATTTCCGATACAAGACGACAGTGCCGGACGTACCGCCCTCCACCCACGTCCCCTTGAGCTCGTCCGAACCCACGCGCTCGCCCTTGTAGGTCGCGACAAAACTGTTGTCGCCGCTGATGGTGAGCTGAAAGCTCGCGCCGGAGGTAGACCCCGTGACCGCGGCGGCTCCCGGCGCGCACGCGCGCCCGACGCCGCAGATCGTCCCGGTCCCGGTCACCGTCCCGCCTTGGTCGACCAGCGCGAAGGTGATGCTGGAGCCGGAGGGATTGCGGTTGAACGACCATTCCCATTGGCCGTCGATGCCGCTACCAAACGGGCCGACGCCTGATTGGCTGCAACCAGCTGCCGCCAAAAGAAGGACAGTGACGAGTAGCGTAAGACGCATGGAACCCTCTACGGGGTGGTTTGACGACACACCGGGCAGGCTGCCCGCAGGTACACTTCCACAATCGTGCCATCCGCAGGGCGCGGGTAGCTCAGCCGAAGGAGGCCGCCATTCTCGATCGTTGCGGTAACCCGCCAGACAAAAGCCGATTGGCCGCTATCCTGCCGCAAAGCCAGGTCGATGGTCGTGCCGACGATGTGGTACGTCCCGAGGGCGATGTCGTCGGTCACGGCATTGGTCGAATCCCGGTAGTAACTCACACGGCGCTCTGCCGCGCCCTCGGCGGTCAACACGAGAGACCCGCCGACGGGAGTCTCGAGTCTGCCGATCGTCCCTGTCGTGGAAGACAGCTCGTACGTACCCGCGACGTCGACTGGCGAAGCTGTGTCCTGGCAGGCGACGCAAAGCGCCGTCGCGGCGAGGATGACGAGAATGCGGGTCTGTCGGGAGTAGCGCATTCCGCCATGATATACCCAACCGCAAGGCTCACGGGTCACGAAGGGCGCTCCCGATGCGGGTCCTCAAGGCGCAGGGCGCACTGGGACACGGACACGCCATTGGCCCCATTCGAGCAGGAGACCTGACCCGATGCCGTCCCCGTCGGGCCGGATAGTGAATTGCTCGACGGAATCCCGGGCGCGTTCAACGTCTCCGTTGCCGGTGGCGACTCGCGTCAGATTCGCAAACATCTTCGCCGGTTCGGTGTCAGGCGTCGTGTAGAACACGAGCGTCCATCGCGTGAGCCCAGGAACGGCCAGGATCACGTAGCGCCCTGCGGCGAGAACTGCTCCACCGATGTCAAGTCGATTGACGACGGTGATGGTGGTCGGTTCATTCGCGCCCATGCGCCAGGCTAGACCCGGAGGCACCAGACTATCGACCGATCGGCCGCGCGCGTGCGGGCGACTGTAGCAAATCTTCGCGGTTGCACCAGACACGGTGACGAGAACCGAGTCGAGGGGACTCTGGCGCGTCGCCAGCCAGTTCTGGGATCCGCGGACGTGACACGCGAGCGTGAGACCGGGAGGTGCTTGACCGAGCGCCGGTCGAGAAAGAAGGTAGAGGAGGGGTAAGAAGAGCGCTGCTTGGGACCCGCCTGACGAACCGCGCATGGGCTTCATGCCGCAGTCATGCAGCGGCTCTCGTGGGCGAGCGCACGCACCAGTCGGGCCGAGATCCTTTCCCACGGAGAGATCCAGCGTAGGATCCTGCTCAAGACCCGCAAGAAAGGCATCCAGGAAATGTGCAACAGTCTGACTGGAAGTAAACCGAACGTGCCATTCGCGCTGTAATCTGTCCAACGCGGACGATGCGAACGCTCACCGTCGTCGTCACCTGTGCCGTCCTGGCCGCCCTTCCGGAATCGCTCGGGGCCCAGGCCCCTCCCGACACCGTCACGCGCCACCTGATGGCGCTCGAGCGGCACTGGAACGATGCCATTCTCCGCAACGACAGCGCCGCGGCCGGCGCGTTCATGGCGGCCGAGTGGACCGAGGTCACCAGTGACGGATCATTGCTCACCCGCGACGAGGATCTCGAGGAGCTGGTCGGGGGATACCACGCCACCTCCCTGCGCCCCTCCGCTATCACGGTTCACGTGTACAACAATGCGGCAGTCGTCTCCGGCATCAGCGATGAACAGAGCAGCTACAAAGGGAAAGACACGAGCGGCAAGTTCCGCTGGATGGATGTGTGGGTGCGACGCGCCGGAAGGTGGCAGTGCGTCGCATCCACGGTCGCCAGGATTACGCCAATGTAGGACTCCTCTCCAGCCAGCCGCCTCATCGCCATACAATTGTCAGCGGGCCGCGCTCTCCTGATTAAACAGGGCGCAACTCACGACCCGCATGACGCTGCGTTCCCCCCCTCCGCGCCCGCGCCCGGCCCGCGTGTCGACATCCACATGTCCTGGAGCCCCAGACCGCCGCGACCCGCCGCCGCGGTGAAGAACAGCGTCCTGCCATCCTGCCACAAGGTCGCCGAAAGCTCCGCGAACCCAGTTTTCACCGGCCGGCCGG
>JACXTT010013926.1_pt1 | contig 10558 bp, 6 predicted proteins | sample 9270951 | NCBI WGS metagenome assembly JACXTT01 (sample SAMN15532306, study PRJNA645909) | rock metagenome | isolation source: weathered quartz diorite | place: Puerto Rico | collected 2017-06-21
GAGCACCCGTACGTCGCGGTCACCGACGCCAACGGCGCCTTCAAGATCACCGACCTCCCGCCGGGCGACTACCAGGTCGAGCTCTGGCAGGAGAAGCTCGGCAAGAAGACGATGCCCGCGTCGATCAAGGCGAAGGAAGAGACGAAGGTGGCGTGGACGATGAAGTAGGGGCGTATCGAGGGGCCGCCGGCGCGGGGGTGGGTCCCCGGCTCACGGTCTCCGCGGGCGGCGCGCGGCATTACCACGGACGGTGGGCCGTGTCCCGCTCGCAGAGATCGCCTGGGACCCACCCCCGCGCCGGAGGCCCCTCGCTGCGCTCGGGCCACGGACCCCGCCCCGCCCCACCGGGGGAGGCGCCGTCAGGCTTTGCCGTTCGTGGGGCGGAGGCGTTTCAGGCGGCGGATTAGGAGGGCGAGGCGGGCGACGTCGGCGGCGCTGGCGCCGGTGGCGAGCGGGCCGATGTTCCAGATCACGACGTGCCGCATTCCGGCGTCGACGAGGGGGCGGAGCTCGGCCACGACGTCCTCGACGCTGCCGGCGAACACGCCCTCGGCGACCAGCTCGGGGGTGACCTGGCGGCGGGCGCTCTCGAGCTGGGCCGGCGTCACCTCCTCGGGGACGAAGTCGGGGAAGCCCTCGAAGTCGTCACCGAGCGGGTGGCGGAGGTTGTGGCGCGTCCAGAGCGCGCCGGGGAGGAGCATGGCGAGCGCACTGCCGGCGGGGATCGCGAGCAGTCGCTCGAGGACCGAGCGGCGGTCGCGGCCGAGCGCGAGCTGGATCTGGAGCGCGGGCTCGAAGTCCGCGACCGGGCGGCCCGCCTCGGCGACGGCGGCGTGGATGCGGAGCACGCGCTCGCGGTAGTCGGCCGCCGGCATCTTCATGGTGGGGTACCAGCCGTCCGCGAAGCGGCCGGTCACCCCGAGCATCCGCGGTGCGTGCGCCGCCACCCAGATCTTCGGCGGCCTCCCGCCGTGGAGCGGGGTCGTGAAGAGCGCGCGGCGGAGGCGCCAGATCGTGCCGTCGAAGTCGACCGGCTCGCCGCGACTCTCCCAAAGACCGCGGATGATCGCGAGCGCCTCCTCGAGCCGCGCGACGCGCTTCGTGAAGCGGAGGCCGTACGGCTCGGTGTTCTCGCGCTCGCCGTTCCCGATGCCGAGGATGGCGCGGCCGCGCGTCAGATGATCGAGCGTGACGAAGGCCTGGGCGAGCGTCGCCGGATGACGGCGGAAGGGCTCGGTCACGCCCGTTCCGATGCGCACCCCGCGGTGGCGGGCCGCCATCGCCCCCATCATGACGAACGGATCGAAGAAGGCGTCGGGCGACGGGACGAGCTTTGCCGCCGGCGTGAGGCCGGGGCCCCAGACCGAGCGCGGGACGAAGCCGCAGTAGTGATCGGGCAGGAAGAGCGAGTCGGCGCCGAAGAGTTTCGCCAGTCGGACGCTCGCCCGCTCGAGTGCGAGCGGCGCGGTGCAGTTCGTCTCGACCCCGACCGACAGGCGCTCGTTCATCGCGACGCGAGGTTGTAGCCGCGTCGGGCCCTCGCGGCCAGAGCCAGCGGCCGGAGGCGAATATCGGCTCGGACCGTATGCCGGCTAGGAGCGACAGTGACCGCCGCGCGGCCCCGGCGCACACGAGAACGTCACCGAGCCTTCGTCGTCGCCCACTTCGACCCGCACGGTGAAGGGCGGGGCGAGCGGCCGGAGTCCGCCGTGCGTCAGGTCCACGGCGGCCGAGGCCGCGTTCACCCGGACGCTGCTCTTTCCCACCAGCAGCTGGAGTCCGCTCAGGTCACTTGCGACGGCCGTCTTCTTCTTGCTGCGCGCCTTCTTCGACGCCTTCGGTGCGAAGCTCCACGAACGCCCCGCACCCTTCAGGTGCTTCGCCGGGACGGACGCAGACCAGAGCGTTCCCTGCGTGTCGCTCAGCGACACGGTCACGGCCTCCTTTGCCGGATGGACACCGTCGGACACGCGCCCGAGCGTCAGCACGGCGCGGAGGGCGACGCGGTCGTGCCCCTTCCCCTTGCTCAGCCGGAGCGCCAAGAGACGGGTTGCGAGCGTCGTCGGCGAGGCGACGAAGAGCGCGCTGCGCGCCTTCCCGCCGTTTACCTGCGCGCTGAAGGCCGCCTCGTCGTTCGCGTTGAACGACGGCTGCGCTCCGAACGCGGACAGCCGGCCACCGAGCGAGGACACTTCCCCGCGGAGCGTGTAGGGCTCGAGCGCGGCACCGTCGAAGAGGTAGAGGCCGGAGGTGCCGCCGGTCAACGCGTTGAAGGATCCGCGGAAAAGGACATGCCCGCTGGCGTTGATCGCGGGTTGCCCGAAGGCCTTGAACGTCCCACCGAGCGGACCCTTCGCGCCCTGCGTGGTGACGAGATCGAGCCCGCCGTCCCCGCGCCGGGTGAGGATCGCCGGTCCGAGGGGGGCGACCGCCGGTCCGCCCGGCGTGATCGGGCGGGCGCGCAGCGCCACGAACGCGACGTGACCGCCGGCGGCGACCGACGGGTCGCCCGAGAAGCTGGTGATGACGACACCGCCACCGAGGTCCTGCTGATCCATCGCGAGCGCCGAGGTCCCGGTCGCGTCCGCGAAGAAGATGCCATCGGACTGCTGCAGGCTCACGCCGAGCGGGGCGCGGAAGACGACCGTCGGCACGTCCATGAGGGCGGGGTCGCGGAGCTTCAGGAACGGCAGCCCTTCCGGCGACGGCTGGGCGGCATAGACCATGGCGTGGATGCCGTTGCCGTCCCGGATGAAGATGCCGTCGCGCTTCACGTTGACCCCGCTCACCGGATCACGGGCCGACGCCGTGCCACGGAAGGCGACGACGCCCGCGTCGTTGATCTGCGCGTTCGTCCCGAGGATGGTGAAGACGGCGCCCGCGTCTCCCGGCGCGTGGTCGCCGCGCAGCACGAGCGCGTGGATGCCGGTCTGGTCGGCGAGGTAGATGCCGCGACCCTGCACCGCCAGGTCGCCGGTGAACACGACGCTGCCGGCCGTATTGACGCTCGGTTCGCCGGGGAGATCGATGAAGGGCGGCCCGTTGCCGAGCGGGGCGGGGTCCCCGGTGCGGACCACCGCGCTCAACTTCCCGCCGCGCAGGCGGAAGACGCCAACGCTGCTCGGGCCGCTCGCGATGAACGAACGAAAGACGACGTCGCCGGCATCGTTCAGGTGCGGGGTCGAGAACGGCCGCCCGCCGAAGAAGCCGTCGTTCTGGCGCGGCGCCGCCTCGCCGATCACGATGGGAGAGTAGGTGCCGTCGGCGGCCCGGTAGATGATCGCTTGGCTGCTCGTCCCGCCCGCGATGCGCGCGAGGAACACCAGACCGCCGCCCGCGTCGAGCGCCGGCGCAGACTCGGTACCGGCGTACGTCCCGCCGACGGGCGTCGCGTCGGCTCCGTTGCCCCCCGAGAAGACGACGGGCAGGACGATGTGACCGTCCCAGCGGAGGATCGCCTCGCCATTCCCGCCGTTGAGCGCGGCGAAGAACGCGACCGTCCCGTCCGGCGCGATCGACGGGGTGGCAACCGCGGAGCCGCCGTTCGGCCCGAGGGTGACGCCCGTGATCTTGTCCCCGCCGATGTGCTCTCCGCCGTAGGCGAGCACCGTGACGGCGCCGGCGCTGTAGAGCAGCACTCCCGGCGTTTCCGGATCGATCGAGTTGTCGGAGGGGTCGGTCACCGGCCCGGCCAGGAACGCGACGTCGCCGCTGTCGTTCAGCGAGAGCGTGTCCTGGAACTCGGTCAGCGTGTTGCCCGCGGGCATCACCTGGAGGCCGTCGCGCACCACCGCGTTCAGGCCCGACGCGTCGGCGATGATGACGCCGTCGAGCAGGCCGTTGCTGTCGCTCGGATCGGTCGCGATGCCGTGGAAGGCGAGCACGCCGTGGTTGTTCAGGATCGGCGGCCCGAAGCTCTGGAACTTCCCGTCGCCGAACGGGCCGTCGATCCGCGCCACCTCCGTGTACCCGCCCGCCCGCGGCGCGACGACGACCGCACCACCGGCAGGGAGCCCCTGATCGGTGACGTAGCCGGTGAGAAACGCGACGTCACCCCCGTCGTTCATAGACGGGGAGCGGTCCGCGACGTCGATGTTCGGATTGCTGAAGACGTCGAGCACCGCCACCAGGTCGAGGATGCCGCCGGCGGTCGGCTGGCCCGAGCACGCGATCGGGACGAGCTGCCCGCCGCGGAGAGCGAAGATGCCGGCGGGGATGGGTCCGATCGTGCCCGTGCCGGTACCGGTGCTGGCTGGTGGCTCGATCAGCGCCATGAAGGCGACGTCCCCGTTCGCGTTCACCACTGGCTGGCCGAGGAACTGCTTCAGCTTGCCGGTGCACTTTCCGAAGATGCCCGCGCTCGGCGCGGGCTGGCCGAGACTCGCGACCGGCGATCGGCTCGCGGGCGCCGTCATGTGTGCGACGACGATCGCCTCGGTCGTCTGCCCGCCGGTGATCTGGCCGCGGAAGGCGACCCATCCGTTGCCCGCCGCCGACGGCCAGCCGGTGAACCCCGGACCGGCGAACACCCCACCGCCCGGGGCCGCGTCGCCGATCGCCGCGACGAGGGCCTTGGAGGCGGCGCTCGCGGGCCCGGGCAGCGCGAGCAGGAGGCCGACGATGACGGCCGGTACGCGAGCCGATCGGGGCGAGAGGCGGGGCACGACAGTCATGGGGGTCGACCGGGCATGCCCGGGCCGACTTTATGGAGCAATGACGGTGCCACCGGGGGATGGTCCGCCCCCCCAAGGACCCCGCGAGCGATCGCGCACGGATGCACGACCGGCGCACCCTCGCACGACGACGCGACCCGAGTGCTAGCCGGAAAAGTCCCGCCGCGGCGAGTGCGGACTCATGGACCCACGGCCTCGACCCAGCCCGCCGGCCAGGCCCGTGCGGCCGCGTCGCCCTCGACCCGGCAGGCGGCGAATTCGATGCGAGCCGCGGGAGTACGGGCGCGGATCACGGGGAGCCGGTGGATCGTCCGGGCGACGACGCGCAGGCGCTCGCCGTCGTCGAGCTCGAGCTCGAGCGTCACCCGCGCGAGGGCCGCCGTTTCGTCCGCGAATGTCGCGCGCGCGGTGGCGACGGGTACGTGCTCGCCGCCGCGGCACAGGAAGCCACTCGCGTCGGCCCCGTCGAGACCGACCGTCAGGGCGAGGCCGGCGCCGCCGACGAGCCGCATGGCGGTGCGGAGCCGCGGCCACGGCCCGGCCGCGCCGCCGCCGTCTTCCGCGAAGCCGTCCCCTTCGATCGCGTGACGGACGCCGTCGAGGAGAACCGTTCCCCGCACGCGGCCGAAGCCGCTGGGCGCGCAGCCCGGGTGGTCCGGGGTGAAGACGAGGTCGACGTCCGCCTCGACGAGCTCCGCGCGGGCGAGGCCGGCCTCGAGATCCAAGAACGGCGTCGTGTCGGGGAAGCGAAGGAGCGGCCCGCGGTGAGCGACCGCTCGGGCGCCGTCGGGAGCCGCCTGCATCGTGAGCCGGCTTACCGTCCCCGGCGACTCGAGACCGATCCGCTCACCGGTGAACAGCACGAGGCCGCCCTCGGGCGGAAAGAGAAGAAGGCGCCCACCGCGATCCCGGTCGATCGCGACCAGTCCGCAGAACGTCGGAGCGGTGAACTGGAGCCGCCCGGGTTGAATCGGGGACGGTGCGGGCACCGCCGGTGCGGCAGAAGCGGAGGAGGCCGCTCCGATCAGCGCGGGAAGTGCCTCGCGAACGGCGGCGACGAAGCGCGTCCGCCACGCGCCAGGCCAGCGGAGCGGGATGCCGAGCTCGAGCTGGACGGCGTCGACCCGCGAGGCGTGGGCCGCGAGGGCGCGGACGGCGGGCCGCGGATCGTCGCGGTAGCGTGCCGTGAAGAGCTGGATCAGGTTCTCGCGGTTGCGGGCTGGGTAGCGCGCGCCCACGGTCGCGCCGATGCCGCGTGCCGCGCAGGCGGCGACGAGTGCGGGGAGCGCGGTCGCCGCGAACTCTTGCGCGACGGCGGACGCGGTCCCGACGGTGAACGGATCGGGCCCGGGCCCGCAGCCGAGGCCGAGATCGACGACCGGCTGGACGACGTTCCAGCCGTGGAGCGCGAGCAGCGTGGCGCGGGCGTGATCCGCGAGCGTGGCCCCCAGGACGGCAGCGAGGCGCTCGAGGAACCACGGTGCGCGCTCGTGCGCCTCGACGATCCGGTTCAGATCGACGTCGTTCCGATCGTGAGCGTCGTTGATGACCGCGGCAGCGCCGAGGAGACCGGCGAGCTCCTCGGTGAGCGTGGCCGTGTGGAGGTCGTTCATGCGGAGCCGACCCGCGGCCCACGGCCTCCGGACCGCGTCGCGCCGGCCGCCGTGCGGCGCGACCAGCACCAGCGGGCTGTCGCCCGGGACCACGACCAGGCCCCCCGCGGCTGACACGCCCGGGCTTGTAGCTTTTCGTCCGGCGAGGGTCTACATCGCGCGCTCGATGCGTGCCCGCGTGCTCGTCCTGCTCTGCCTTCTCGCGGCGTGCGGGCGCGCGCCACGACCCGAGGCCACCGCCCGGGCGCACGTCTACCTCGTGATCGTCGACGGACTCGGCGCGCGCTTCGCGACGCGGGAACGCATGCCGGCCCTCTTCGCCACACTGGCCCACGAGCCGGAGCGGAGCACGTTCTTCCCGGACGCGCTCGGCGTGATGCCCGCGCGCACGAACCCGAACCACGTGACGCTGCTCACCGGGGTCCACGCCGACGTGCACGGCATCGTCGGCAACGCCTTCTGGAGCCGCGCTCGGGGGACCGGCCCCGAGAAGCTCGACGCCGCGGAACGGATCGAGGTGGAGACCCTGTACACGGTGGCCGAGACGACCGACCCGAGCTTCGTCACGCTGGGTGCCTTCGCGAAGCCGAAGCTCGCGCGCCTCTTCGGCGCGGTGCCCGGACGGCAACGTGCGCCCGACGTCCTGTGGTCACCGGAGCGGCTTCCCGCTCGGCGGCGCGATCCGGCCACCGGCTACGCGCCCGATGCGGAGACGGTACGCGCCGCGCTCGATGCCGTGGCGGGGGAGCCGGACCTCGCCGTCCTGAACCTGTCGGACGTCGACCGCGCCGGCCACGCGCACGGTCCGGACTCGCCGGAGTACGCGGCGGCGATCCGCGGCGCGGACGCTGCGATCGGCGTGCTCGTCGACGAGCTCCATCGCCGCGGCCGCTGGAGCCGGACGGTGTTGATCGTGACGGCGGACCACGGCATGACCGCGGTCGCGCCGACTCCGGAGCGACCACGCCCGCTCGTCTCGCTCGGTGCCGCGCTTCGCGCGGCGGGGGTCGACGGCGTCACGGTGGTGGCCGACGGCGGCGTCGATCACGTCTACGTGACCCCGGTCGATGCGGTCGTCGGCCGCGCCCGCGAGCCGACGATGGAGCGTGCGCGACGCGCCGCGGCCCGTGTCCCCGGCGTCGCCGAGGTTGCGAGGGTCGGTGCCGACCATCCCGACTGGCACGTCGACGACCAGCGTGCCGGCGACCTTCTCGCCATCGCCGTCCCCGGCTACCAGTTCGTCGATCCGCCCGACACCGTCGAGGCGGCCTTGCTCGGAAATCACGGCGGGCCGCAGGATCGTCACGTCCCGCTGATCGTGACCGGGGGGTGGCCAGGACTCCAGGCCGCGCCGCCGGGCACGGCCTCACCGGAACTGGTCGACGTCGCGCCGACCGTCGCCGCGCTACTCGGCCTCCGCCGGCCGCGCCGCGTCGACGGTTCGGCCTTGCCGGACGACGCGCTCGGTCGGCCGATCGCCGCCGTGCTCGGTCAGAGCCCGCACTGACTGAAGAACTCGGAGAACACCTTCTGCACGACGGTGCCGAGCCGGCGGACGTGCGTGCCGACGTCGGCGACCAGCGACTGGGGATCGACCCCCGCCTGCTCGATGTAGGCGCGAGAATCGGGTTCCGAGGCGAGACGCTGGATCATCGTGTCGGTGAACTCGAGGTGGAACTGGAGGCCGTAGACGAGATCGCCCCAGCGGAACGCCTGCTGCTCGTAGACCGCCGACCGGGCGAGGTTCTTCGCGTCGGCCGGCAGCTCGTAGGTGTCCCCGTGCATGTGGAAGACGGTGCACGTCGGCTCGATCAGGCCGAAGACCGCGTCGGCGCGGCCGTCTTCCGTGAGGGTGATCGGCGCCCAGCCCACCTCGCGGCGGTCGCCGGCGTAGACGCGCGCACCGAGCACGCTCGCGATGAGCTGCGCCCCGAGGCAGACGCCGAGCACCGGCCGGCCGGCGGTGAGCGCCCGTTCGACCAGGCCGTTCTCGACGCGAAGAAACTGGTGACGATCCGCCTCGTAGACCGCCATCGGGCCGCCGAGGACGATGAGCCCGCCAACGCCGCGCAGGTCCTTCGGCGGGGGATCGCCCCGTGGCAGATCCAGGTAGCGGTGGTGAATGCCGAGCTCGCGCAGTACGTTGGCGAGGAGCCCGAGGCCCTCGGCCTGCACGTGGCGAAGCACCAGCCACGCCGTCCCCTCGCCCGAGCTGTCCCCCTCCTCGCCCCGGCGCCCCATGCGACCCCTCTATTCCCATGCTCCCCGCCCCAGTCAAGGCGCGTGCGGTCTCCCGGGCACTCGAACTTCACGTGACCGTCACCTGGCCGTCACCCGGGCGGGATACCCTCGACGGGCTCGGGCGCCATGGCCGCCAAGAGGAACATCCTCGTCGTCGAGGACGAGAAGGACATCCGGGAACTGGTCCGCTTCCACCTGGAGCAGGACGGCTACGCGGTGCGCGAGACCGACACGGGCGAGAGTGCGCTCACCCTGGTCGAGGCGGAACGGCCGGCGCTGGTCGTGCTCGACCTGATGCTCCCGGGGATCGATGGTCTCGAGGTCTGCCGCCGGCTCCGCGCCACCGAGGCGAGCCGGACGCTCCCGATCATCGTCCTCACGGCGCGGGCGGCGGAGGTCGACCGCGTCCTCGGGCTCGAGTTCGGGGCGGACGACTACGTGACCAAGCCGTTCAGCCCGCGCGAGCTGGTGGCACGGGTGCGCGCGGTGCTTCGGCGAAGCCACGCCGAGGAGCCAAGCGCGCCCCACGAGGTGTTCGAGCGCGGGCGGCTCCGGCTCGACTTCGACACCTACGAGATCTTCCTCGACGGGGACCAGCTCGGGCTCTCGCTCCGGGAGTTCGAGCTCTTGAAGTTCTTCGTTCGCCACCCCCATCGGGTGTACGATCGGCTCCAGCTCCTCGACCTCGTATGGGGACCCGAGATGCACGTCGAACCGCGGACCGTCGACGTCCACGTCCGCCGGCTCCGCAAGCGGCTCGAGCGCGATGACGCCGATCCGAAGCTCATCGTCACGGTCCGTGGTGTCGGCTACAAGTTCAACCCCGACGCGCTCGAGTCGTAACCTCGTCTTCCAGTTCCTCGTGCCGACGCTGGTGGCGCTCGTCGGCGCGCTCCTGATCGCGATCCCCTACGTCGCGGTCACCGTGGAGCGCCACCAGATCGACACGCTGGCGGAGCGGCTCCTCGCCGAGGCCCGCGTCGCCGGCGAGACGCTGCCGTGGGCGGCGGGCCCGATGCTCGATGCTGCCTGCGCCCGCCTGGCCACCGACCTCGGCGTCCGCCTGACCGTGATCGGGGCCGACGGACGCGTGCTCGGCGAGTCGACCCGTTCCTCGGACTCGCTCGAGAACCACGGGACCCGCCCCGAGATCCGCCAGGCGCTCGCCGTCGGGACCGGCCGCGCGGTCCGCTTCAGCGCCACGATCGGCACGCAGCTCCTCTACACCGCCTGGCGGCAGACGCGCGGCGACGAGGTGCGCATCGTCCGCTCGGCGCTCCCGCTCGTCACCGTGGCGGCGAACGTCGCGCATCTTCGCCGCCTCCTCCTCGGCGGTCTCCTGGTCGCGGTCCTCCTCGGGCTGGCGGTCGCGCTCGCCGCCTCGCGCCGGCTCCTCCGGCGCGTGCAGCGCCTCGTCGCCTTCGCCCGGACGCTCGCGAGCGGAGAGCCGGCTCCGTACCTCGCGCCGGAGCGTCGGGACGACCTCGGGGTGCTGGAGGAGCAGCTCGCCGAGATGGCGAACGAGGTCGCTACCACGATCGACGCGCTGCGCGTCGAGCGCGAGCGTCTCGAGGCGATCCTGCGGGGCATGGTCGAGGGCGTCGTGGTGACGGATCTCGCGGGGCGGATCGTCCTCCTGAACGCCCGCGCCCGGGAGCTGCTCGGCGTCCCGCCCACCCTCGACGGCCGCAGCCACCCGCTCATCGAGCTCGCGCGCGAGCCGCAGGTGGCCGAGATCCTCCGCCAGCTCGTGGGCGGGACGTCGACGCTGTCGCGTGACGTGACCCTCGGCGGTGGCGACGGCCGGACGCTCCAGGTGAACGGCGCCCGTCTCTGCGACCCCGACGGGGCACCCTTCGGCCTCGTGATCGTACTGCACGATGTGAGCGAGCTCCGCCGCCTCGAGGTGATCCGGCGCGACTTCGTCGCGAACGTGTCGCACGAGCTGCGCACGCCGCTCACGGCGATCAAGGGCTACGCCGAGACGCTGCTCGGCCCGGCGGGCGCCGACGTCGAGACCCGGCAGCGGTT
>JACXTT010013927.1_pt1 | contig 10557 bp, 12 predicted proteins | sample 9270951 | NCBI WGS metagenome assembly JACXTT01 (sample SAMN15532306, study PRJNA645909) | rock metagenome | isolation source: weathered quartz diorite | place: Puerto Rico | collected 2017-06-21
ACGGCTGGCCGAGATGTAGCCAAGTCCGGCCAGGATGGCCAGCGGGACGGCCAGGAGCAGGAAGGGAATCAGGAGGGCTCGGGCAAACCGAGGCACCTCTTTATTTTCGGTCCGCCCGCGGTCTATTTATATCAGGATTTTCGGGGAGCTAGAGCCCGAGATAGGCCTGCTTGACGTGCCCGCTCGACAGGAGCTCCCGCCCGGCCCCGGAGAGGGTCACTCGGCCATTTTCGAGGACATAGGCCCGGTGGGCCAGGTTGAGGGAGCGGAGAACGTTCTGTTCGACCAGAAGAATCGTCAATCCCTGCACGTTGATCCGGATCAGATCCTCGAAGATCACTTTGACCATGACCGGGGCCAGCCCGAGGCTCGGCTCGTCCAGCATGAGCAGCCGCGGGCAGGCCATGAGCCCCCGCCCGATCGCGCACATCTGCTGCTCGCCTCCCGAGAGGGTCCCGCCGAGCTGGGCCTGCCGCTCGCGCAGCCGGGGGAACAGGTCGAAGACCCGCTCCAGGCTCTCGCCGATTCGGCGCCGGGCCGCTCGGGTCCGGGCTCCCAGCTCGAGGTTCTCGAGCACGGTCATGGACGGGAAGAGCTGGCGGCCCTCGGGCACGTGCGCGATGCCACGGGCGACGACCTCGGCCGGGGTGAGCCCGTCGAGGCGCTGCCCCTCGAACTCGATGCGGCCACGGCGCAGGGGCAGGAGCCCCGAGATCGCGCGCAGGGTCGTCGTCTTGCCGGCCCCGTTGGCCCCGATCAGCGCCACCGTCTCGCCCTCGCGCACCTCGAGCGAGACGTCGCCGACCGCGGTCAGCTCCCCGTAGCCGGCCTCGATGCCGTCAACGCGCAGGAGCGACATATTCCTCGCCGAGGTAGGCCTCGATCACGCGCGGGTGGTTGGCCACCGCGGCCGGCTCGCCCTCGACGATCTTCTCGCCGAAGTTCAGCACCACGATGCGGTGGGAGAGGGTCATGACCGCGCGCATGTTGTGCTCGATGAGCAGGATGGAGACGCCGTCCGCGTTGATGCGCTTGATGAGCGCCACGATCGCCTCGATCTCGGTGGGGTTGAGCCCCGCCATCACCTCGTCGAGGAGCAGCAGAGTCGGCTCGGTGGCCAGCGCGCGCGCCAGCTCGAGCCGCTTGCGCTCGGGCAGCGTGAGCCCCGCGGCCGGTTGCTCGGCCTTGGCCCCCAGCCCGACCCGGTCGATCACCGCCCGCGCCTGGCCGCGCGCGTCGGCCATCCGGGGCCTGCGGGCGAGCGCGCCCACGCGCACGTTATCCAGCACCGACAGGCGCGGGAACGGGCGCACGATCTGGAACGTGCGGGCGAGGCCGAGGCGGCAGATCGCGTGGGGCTTGAGCCCCACCACCGAGCGGCCGTCGAAGCGGATCTGGCCGGCGTCGGGGGCGAGGAAGCCCGACACCAGGTTGAACGCGGTGGTCTTGCCGGCGCCGTTCGGCCCGATGAGCCCGAGCACCTCGCCGCGCGCCATCTCGAGCGAGAGATCGCGCACCGCCTGGAGCCCTCCGAAGCGCTTCGAGAGCCCCGCGACCTCGAGGAGCGGCGCGGTCACGAGGCGGACCGGGCCGCCGAGCGCAGCCAGAGACGGCGCAGGGCCGGATACGCGCCCTGGGGCAGGAACAGCACCACCGCGATCAGCAGGAGGCCGTAGGCGATCAGGTGCGCGCCCGACCACCCGCCCTGCCCGAAGTAGATGCGGGCGACCTCGGCGAGCGGGCTCAGGATGAACGAGCCGAGGATGGGCCCCAGCACCGTTCCGGCGCCACCCACGATGGGCCGGATGACGATCTCCACCGAGAGTGGGATCCCGAACACCGCGTTGGGCTGGAGCGAGAACAGATAGAACGCGTAGAACGTCCCGCCCACGCCGGTGAGGAACGAGGACACCACCATCGCGAGCATCTTGTAGCGGAAGGTGTCGACGCCGAGGGCCGCGCAGGCGCTCTCGTCCTCGCGGATCGCGATGAGATACGCCCCGAAGCGGCGGCGCTCGATGGCGGCGACCACCGCGGTCGCGACCAGCATCAGCCCGAGGGCGATGTAGTAGTAGGCGCGGTTGTCCTGGAACTGGAACTGCCGCGGGTTGCCGGTGAACGTGATGTAGTACCCGAGGGCGCCGCCCACCACGTCGGTGTTGAGCGCCACGATGCGGCAGACCTCCGCGAACGCGACGGTGAGCAGCACGAAGTAGAAGCCGCGCAGCCCGAAGCGGAAGCCCAGGTAGCCCACCACCGTGCCGAGCGCCGCCGACAGCACGCCGCCGATCAGCATGCCGATCCACGGCGTGAGGCCGACCTGCGTGGAGAGGACCGCGGAGGTGTAGGCCCCGATGCCAACGAAGGCGGCGTGCCCGGCCGAGAGCTGCCCCGCGTAGCCGCCCACGATGTTCCAGGCCTGGCCGAGGAACGCGTAGAAGAAGATGAAGATGAACACGGTGACCGCATAGGAGTTGAGCACCGTGGGCAGCAGCAGCAGGATCGCGAGCGCCGCCGCGATGAGCCACCTCACGACGCGGTCCGCCCGAAGAGCCCGGCCGGTCGGACGATCAGGATCACGATGAGCAGCGAGAAGCTCACCAGCTCCTTCATCGAGGGGCTCAGGAACACCGCGCCGAGGGACTCCGCCACCGAGACGAGCAGGCCACCCAGGAAGGCGCCGGGCAGGCTCCCCATCCCTCCGATGATCACGATGTTGAACGAGGCCACCGACAGCGAGAGGCCGCCCGCGGGCTGGAACGGCAGGATCGGCGATACCAGGGCCCCGGCCGCCCCCACGCACGCCGCGCCGATCCCGAAGGCGGCCGCGTAGACGCGCCGCACGTCGGTGCCGATCACCAGCGCCCCGTACGCGTTGTCGGCGGCCGCGCGCATGGTGCGCCCCAGGTCGGTGCGGGTCAGGAAGAGGTAGAGCGCGAGGGTCAGCACCATGGCGACCACGAAGGTCACGAGCCGCGCCACGTCCACGAACACCGGCCCGAGCCAGAGCGTCGCCGCGCTCAGCGGAGACCGCACGCGCTGGGGATCGGGGCCGAAGGCGACCAGGGCGCTGTTCTCCAGCACGAGGGCGACACCCAGCATCAACAAGATCTGCATCTCGTGCGGCGCCTCGACGATGCGGTCGACCAGCAGTCGCTGCACCAGCATGCCGAGGGCGAACAGCACGAGCGCGCAGGCCACGAAGCCCAGGTAGGGATCGACCCCGGCCCGCGTCGAGAGGACCCAGGCGAGGTACATGCCCCAGACCATCATGTCCCCGTGGGCGAAGTTCACCACCCGCATCACCCCGAAGATCAGGGTGAGCCCGACGGCCATGAGGCTGTAGACGCCTCCGAAGAGGAGGCCGCTCAGCAGGCCCTGGACGACGAGCGCCGGATCCAGAGCCCGCTACGCCTTGGGGCGTGGGAACACGAACTTCTGCAGCGCCGCTTCCTTCGGCCACACCGCGACGGGCTTCTGGCCGAGGATCTGGAGCAAGGTAGTCACCGCGTTCGGATTGTCGCCGAGCTCGTTGAAGCTCACGGGGCCGGCGTACTGCATGAGCCCCGCCGTCCAGTTGGACTTCCGGATCGCGTCCACGATCATGTCGGGATCGGTGGACTTGGCCCGCTCGAGTACGTCGGCGATCAGGGAGACCGCGTCGTAGGAGTATCCGGAGTTGGTGTCGAACGTCTTGCCCCCGGACCGCTTCAGGTACTCCTCGGCGACCTTCTGGGTTCGCGGATTCTTGAAGTTTGCCCACGGGGTGCTGTTCAGCACGTATTCCAGATCGTCCCTGAGCACCGCGATCTGCCCCGCCTCGTAGAGGCCCGGGCTCCCCGGCCCCACGATGCCCATGATCTCGATCCGCTGCTTGCGGATCTCGGGGAGCAGGAGCTGCGCGCTCGCCGGCCGCGTGATCGGCGCGATCACGTCGGGCTTGGCCGCCTTGGCCCGCGAGACCTCGGTGGACAGATCCTGAGGCGGCTCCGGCCAGGAGATCACCTCCACGATGTCCCAGCCGGGCTTGACCACGGCGTGGGCCGCCTGGAAGCCCTTGGCGTTGTTCTGGCCGAACAGGTCGTTGCAGTACATCAGGACCACGCGTTTCGGCGAGACGCCCGCCTCCTTGAACAGCTCGCTGAAGTACTGCACCGCCTTGCGGCCGAACGAGGAGCTGGTCGGGAAGTTGCGGTAGACGTACTGGACCTTCTGCTGCCCTTCCTTCACCGCCTTCGCCACGTTCGCGGTGATCGGATCGGCGGCCGCGATGTCGACCAGGAACGGGATCCGCCGCTGCTGGGCCACCGGCACCATCGCCTGCGTGGAGCCGGAGTCGAAGGAGCCCATCAGCATCTGGGCTCCCTGGTTGATCACCCGCTCGGCCTCGGTGCGCCCGACGTCGGGCTTGGTCTGGGTGTCGCCCACCAGCAGCTCGAGCTTCGCGCCATTGAGCGCCTTGATGCCGCCCGCCGCGTTGATCGCCTCGGCCGCCATCTGGGCCCCGAGCCGGCAGGCCTGGCCGGGCTCGGCCAGCGGGCCGGTCACCGGGTGCACCACGCCCACCTTGAAGGTCGGCGCCTGGGCGCGCAGCACGGCCGGAAAGCCGAGGACCGCGGCGCCGGCGGCGGTCCCGGCGGCCTTCAGACCCGCTTTCAGAACGGTCCGACGGTGCACACGGGGCCGGCTGGGTCGATCACTCATCGGGTCCTCCGTGAAATCGGGCTCAGAGCTTGCCCAGCAGGTGCTGGGCGATGACCATGCGCTGGATCTGGTTGGTCCCTTCGTAGATCTGGGTGATCTTGGCGTCGCGCATGAAGCGCTCCACCGGGAACTCGCGGGTGTACCCGTAGCCCCCGAAGATCTGGACCGCGTCCGTGCTCACCTTCATCGCGGTGTCGGAGGCCAGGCACTTGGCCGCCGAGGCCTCGAGCGCGGTGCCGGTGATCCCGTGGTCGATCAGGGCCGCCGCGTGGTGGACGACCAGGCGCGAGGCGTGTACCGCCATCGCCATGTCGGCCAGCATGAACTGGATGCCCTGAAACGCGGCGATGGGCTGATCGAACGCGCGGCGCTCCTTGGCGTAGGCAACCGACGCATCGAGGGCGGCCTGGGCGATCCCGACGGCCTGGGCTCCGATGGTGGGACGCGATTGCTCGAGCGTACGCATCGCCACCCTGAAGCCCTCCCCCTCCTCGCCGAGCCGGTTCTCCACCGGCACCTCGCAGTCGCTGAAGTGCAAGGCGACCGTCGGCGAGCCGTGGATGCCGAGCTTGCGCTCGCTCTTGCCGACCGTGAAGCCCTTCATCCCCGGCTCGACCAGGAGCGCGGTCACGCCCTTGGCCCGCTTGCCCGGCTCGGTGGTCACGAACACCGTGATGACGCCGGCGTGGGAGCCGTTCGTCACCCACATCTTCGACCCGTTGAGCACGTAGCGATCGCCCTTGCGCACCGCGCGGCACTGCATGGCGGCCGCGTCCGAGCCCGAGCCGGGCTCGGAGAGCGAGAAGGCCGCGGTCATCTCGCCGGTGGCCAGCCGCGGCAGGTAGCGACGCTTCTGCTCGTCGTTGCCCGCGAAGATGATCGGGTAGCCGCCCAGGTTCTGGACCAGGAAGATGGTCGAGGTCGACGCGCACGCCCAGGCCACTTCCTCCGCGGCCAGGCAGAAGGCCAGCGAGCCCGCCGCGCTGCCGCCGTAGGCCTCCGGAATGTGGAGCCCCATCAGGCCCTGCTGCCCCAGCAGCTTGAGCTGCTCGTGCGGGTACTCGCCGGTCTCGTCGACGTGGGCCGCGAGCGGCGCGATGCGCTCGCGCGCGATCTCTCGCGCGAGATCGCGAATCGCCTTCTGGTCGTCGCTCAGGTAGTAGAGGTTCTGCATGCGGTCGGGCCGGTCGTGTTACTTGCGGCTGTAGTCATAGAAACCCTTGCCGGACTTGCGACCGAGCTGTCCCGCCATCACCATGCGCTTCAGCAACGGCGGAGGGGCGTAGCGGGGTTCCCGGTACTCGTCGAACATCACCTCGGCCACGTACATGGTGGTGTCGAGCCCGACCAGATCGAGCAGCGTGAAGGGCCCCATCGGGTAGCCGCAGCCGAGCTTCATCGCCTGGTCGATGTCCTCGAGCGAGGCGAGCCCGCCCTCGTACACGCGAACGGCGTCCAGCAGGTAGGGCACCAGCAGCCGATTGACGATGAAGGCGGTCGAGTCCTTGGCCCTGACCGGCACCTTGCCCACCGCCTGCACCCACTCGTAGGCCGCGAGCACGCTCTTCTCGTCGGTGAGGATGGTCTGCACGACCTCCACCAGCTTCATCAGTGGCACCGGGTTGAAGAAGTGCAGGCCGAGCACCTGGGCCGGCCGCTTGGTCGCGGCGGCCATGGCGGTGATGTTGCACGACGAGGTGTTCGACGCCAGCAGCGCGTGCGGCGGGCAGATCCGGTCGAGCTTCGCGAAGGTCTCGTTCTTGAGCGGCTGGTTCTCGGTGATGGCCTCGACGACCAGGTCGCAGTCCCGGAAGCCCTCGAGCCCGACCACGCCCTTGATCCGACCCATGGTCTCGTCACGGGTCTTGTCGTCGATCTTGGCCTTGGCGACCAGGGCGTCGAGGCTCTTGCGGAGCCCGCCCAGGCCGCGCTCGAGCAGCTCCGGGGTTGCCTCGGCCACCACGGTGGGAAACCCCGCCTGCGCTGTCACCTGCGCGATGCCCGACCCCATCAGCCCGCAGCCCAGCACTCCGACGCTTCGAATTGCCATGCCCGGTCTCTCCTGATAGCAGCCGCCTCCGGTCACCCCGGAGCGGCGTCAGCCTCGAACGGAAGGGGTCGGCTCGGTGTTCAGCGGCGGGACTTCGCCCGATTGTAGGCGGCCAGCGCGAACTCGTGGTCCATGTCACCCGCCGGGCACGGGTTCATGACCCGCATGCTGATCCCGGTCCTCTTGTTGCGCATGGAGCCGTCCTGCTGGAGCTCCCAATCGTCGGCCGGGGACGGCCTGGGCGCGAGGGCCTCGCGCTTGACCTCTTCGCTGAAGGCCTTCTCGCGAGACTCGACCGGCCGGTTCATCAAATTCAAGATGATAGGCGCCGGCTGCTGAGGAGCCTCTCCAGCTCCCGTCGCCGCCGGAAGGATGAGCCCCGCCGCCATCGCCAGCACGCCAGCCGTCAACGCTCGCTCGATCATGCGCCGCCTCCCGGCCCCCATCATACAACCACTCCCGGCCACCTAGTCGTAGACGATCAAGGAGTCGATCCGCTGGCCCCTGAGCCGCTCGCGCCCCTTCAGGAACGCGAGCTCGATCAGGAACGCCGTCCCCACCACGTTGGCGCGGAGCCGGGCAAGGAGCCGGAGCGTCGCCGCCATGGTTCCCCCGGTGGCGAGCAGGTCGTCCACGACCAGGACCCGCTGGCCGGGCTGGACCGCGTCCTCGTGGATGGCCAGCACGTCCCGGCCGTACTCGAGCTCGTACTCCTCCTCGATCGTGCGCGCGGGCAGCTTGCCCCGCTTGCGGACCGGCACGAAGCCCGCCTTGAGCTGATGCGCGAGCGCGCCGCCGAAGATGAAGCCCCGCGACTCCACGCCCACCACCACGTCCACCCGCGAGGTGTGATACCGCGCGGCGAGGTGATCGATGACCGCGGCCCACGCCGGGCCGTCCTTGAGCAGCGTCGTGATGTCCTTGAACAGGATGCCTTCGGTGGGAAAGTCCTTGATGTCACGGATCTTTGCGCGCAGCTCGTCGACGTTCATCGCGGCAGGATGTTACGCGCCGGCTTTTCGTGACGCAATACGAAAAACCTCGTCGGCCAGCATGCCGAGGTCCGCGACGACCAGGTCGGCGGTCTCACACGCCGAGCGATAGCCCGCGGTGTAGTGCGCGGCCCGCATGCCGACGGCCTGGGCGCCCACCACGTCGGCCTCGGGATTGTCGCCGATGTGCACCGCCTCCGACGGCCCGACCCCCGCGCGCGCGAGGGTGGCGCGGAAGATCTCCGGCTCCGGCTTGCGCACCCCGACCTCGTCCGAGTAGGAGATGGTTCCGAAGTAGTCGAGCAGACCGTGGCGCTCGAGAACTCTTCGCAGAACGACTCCCGGTGTGCGGCCGGTGTTGGAGACGATACCGAGGCTCAGTCCGCGGTCCGCCAGCTCCCGCACCGCGCGCGCCGCTCCGGGGCTCAGGGCCGGCGGATGGGCCAGGACCGGCGACGTGTAGGCCTCGAGTGCCGCGTCGAAGGCGTCGGCGCTGAGCCGCGCGGCGATGCCCGGCGCCCCCGTCTCCAGCACGAGCCGAAGCTGCTCCTCGCGGCTCGGATCGCGATTGCGGCTCCAGAACTGCTCGGCCAGCAGCACCCCGGAGCGCTCGTGGATCTCCTCCGCGTCGACTTCGCTCACCGGGACCCCCGCGTCGTGGAGCGCGCGCCGGATCCCGGCGACCCGCAGCGTCCGCTGCGCGCGCAGGTTCTCCGCGGAGTCGGTGACGAGCGTGTCCCAGAAGTCGAACGTGACGAGGCGGATCACGGAGCGAAGTGCGGCTTGCGCTTGCCGAGGTACGCGTCCATCGCCTCCCGCGGCTCGCCGGTGGCGAACGACTGCGCGAAGGCGTTGACGCCGTACTCCACCGCGGTGCGCTGATCGGTGTTCCGCCATCGCACGATCAGCTCCTTCTGCAGCCGCACCGCGGTCGGGGCGCACGCGAGCAGGCGCCCGGCCAGCTCGGCGGTGACCGCGCGCAATTCCCCCGGAGGCGCCACGCGGTTCACGAGGCCCCACTCGAGGGCCTGGGTCGCGGCGACGCTCTCGCCGGTCAACAGGATCTCGGCCGCGCGGCCGGGCCCGACGAGGCCCGGCAGCAGGGCCGCCTCGATCACCGAGGGGATCCCGACCCGGATCTCGGGCAGGCCCATCACCGCCGAGTCGGCGGCGGTTCGCAGATCGCAGGCCATGGCCAGCTCGAAGCCGGCGCCGAGGCAGGCCCCGTTGATCATGCAGAGCGTGGGGAAGGGCGCGTCGTGCACGAGGCCGATGGCCTCGTGCAGGCTCGCGATGAAGGCCTTGGCACTCGCCGGCGTGAGGTCCCGCAGGATTTGGAGCTGCATGCCGCCGGTGGTCGCGCGGCCGGCACCGGTGATCACCGCGGCGCGCACGCTCGGGTCCCGGCGCAGCGTCTCGAACGTGCTCCGGATCCCCTCCACCATCTCGGGCACGATCAGGTTGAGCGGCGGCCGGTCGAGAGTCACCCAGGCGAGCGCGCCCTCGCGCTCGATCCGCACGAAGCCCGGGGCGCTGGCCATGTCCGGCCTAGTAGCGCGTCATGCGCGGATCGATCGATCGCGCCCACTGGTCCAGGCCGCCCGCGAGATTCACGGCCCGGAAGCCCTGCTGGCGGAGGAAGTCGGCGACCGCCGCGCTGCGCACTCCGTGATGGCAGTAGACGACGATCTCGTCGGCGGGATCGAGCTCGGTGGTCCGGAGCTCGACCTCCTCGATCGGGATGTGGGTCGCGTTCTCGAGCCGACACAGCGCGGTCTCCCACTCGTCACGCACGTCGAGGAGCACGATCGGGTCGTGGCGGTCGAGCCGAGCCTTGAGGTCGTGCGGGCTGATGTCGCTCATGGTGGGGTCTCCCGGGCGAACATTAGCACGTCAAGGCTCGGGCGGCAGGAGCACCGAGGTCTCGGGCGCGATCTCGACCTTCACGTCGTCGCCCGGCTTGAACCCGCGCCCCTGCTGGGCGGAGGTGATCATCTCCACGCGCACCGCGCCGCCCGAGATCTCCACGTCGTAGACCTGGCGCGAGCCCTCGAAGACGTGGCCCACCACCTTGCCGCGAATCCCCCCCGCCGCGCGCTCCGCCTCCTCGAGCCGTAGCGCCTCCGGCCGCAGGCAGAGGAGCCCGCTCGCCCCCACCGTCCACTCGTGCCCGCCGGAGGCCACCGGGATGCGCGAGCGGCCCTCGGTCTCGACGACCACGCCCAGGTCGCGCACCTCCACCACCCGCACCGGCACCAGGTTGGCCGCGCCCACGAGCTCGGCCACCGCCCGGCGGCGCGGGCGCCAGTAGATCTCCTCGGGCCGGCCCTCCTGCACGATCCGTCCGTCCTGGAGGACGGCGATGCGGGTGGAGATGGCGAGCGCCTCCGTGTGATCACGCGTGGCGTACAGCGTGGTGATGCCCACGTCGCGGTGGAGCCGCTCCAGCTCGAGCCGCCCCGCCCCCCGCAGCGCCGGATCGAGGCCGGCCAGCGGCTCGTCGAGCAGGAGCAGCCGGGGCTGGATCGCCAGCGCGCGCGCGAGCGCCAGCCGCAGCGGCTCGGTGCCGGAGAGCTCCGAGGGGCGGCGCGCCTCGAGCCCGGTCAGCCCCGTCAGGCGAAGCGCGGCCGCGACCTTCTGCGCGATGACGGCCGCCGCGATGCCCCGCTCGCGGAGGCCGAAGGCCACGTGCTCGAGCACGGTGAGATGCGGCCACAGGGCGTAGCCCGGGAACACCATGCCGAGGCCCCGCTTCGCCGGCCCCACCGAGTCGAACGGCTGTTCGTCGCCCCGGATGCCCCCGCCGTCGGG
>JACXTT010013928.1_pt1 | contig 10556 bp, 7 predicted proteins | sample 9270951 | NCBI WGS metagenome assembly JACXTT01 (sample SAMN15532306, study PRJNA645909) | rock metagenome | isolation source: weathered quartz diorite | place: Puerto Rico | collected 2017-06-21
TTGAAAAATGAGTTCGATTGCGGGGAGCAATTGAACCGCGGCAAGTGTGGCCACCGCTAGATTGGCCGCCGCAAGCCACGCCAAAACTTTCCACCTCCTTCTAACCCCCTCTTTTCCCCCGAGTGCAAGGCCGTCGACCATCAACAGAACCATACTCATGATGTAGATCTCCGGCGAGCCAGCGAGAAATTGCATTAGAAATCCCGCAATCATGATCATGAAGTTGCGCCAGGAATTTCTGACTAGAAAACGTTCCCAAAAGAGAATCGTCCATGGTAGCCACACCGCTGCTTGGAAGTGATTGAGCAAATTGATCAGCGAAACGGTGGTGCCGCCGAGGGTGAAGAGAAGCGCGCCGATAACGGCCTGATACCTAGGATAATGCCAGTGACGACAGAGGAGATAACTGCCAATCGCCGCCACCAGATAGTGAAAAAAGTAAATCCAACGGATCGCTTGAATGAACGATAGTGCTAAAAACAACAGGTGAGGAGGATAAAAAACTCCGGATTGAAAATCCGCCAGCATCGGAAACCCCATCGCAAAATGGGGATCCCAGAGCGGTAGTTCTCCAGCTCTGAATGCTTCCGTCAGGCTAAATCGCAGCGGATAGAAGTAGGTGTTGAGATCGCGAAAGAACGGTATCTGACCATCCCAGATCATCCCACGAGCGAACCAAAAGATGAACGCTACGAGAACCAACAGTGCGCCGAAGTCAGGGAAATAACCTCGGACGGGACGGGAAATATTCATCCGCGATTGAAAATACTTGGGGGAATTTTATGCAGATTTAAAAAAAAGAGGGAGATTGGCTAAGCCCATCTCCCTCTGCTGCTTTTTGGTCTCTTACAATCGCACTTAAGGACAGGCCGGACCCGTTGCAATACCGGTCGTACTGTCGTAAGTCCAAGTAATGCCGGCGCAGTTGGTATGGGTTCCCGTAAGCTGGAACGTGTTTGTGCCAACAGCCGAATTCATGCCGCTGATGGTCGCGGTCTGGTTGTAACCCTGAGGCGTGCCACTGACAAGGGCGCCAGACTTGTAGGTATTGTTTTGCGTAAAGTAAGCCTCTTCGGAAGTCGCGGCGTTTCTTAAATCCGACTTTAATGCTGCCTCGTAGCCCCGCTTCCGATAGGCCGAGAACTGTGGAATAGCGATGGCTGCCAAGATACCGATGATGGCCACCACGACGAGTAATTCGATCAGTGTAAAACCTGACTCACTGCGTAATCTAAGTCTCTCCATAAACACTTCCTTTCTATTTCTATCTAGCCTGATGCACTTTTAGTAATTTTTCTCTTCTCCGGTTGGCTGAAAGTAACGCGCTACCCCATTATTCCAAGCTCACCCCCTTTGTCACTCTTTACAAATATTGAAATGTCGGAGTTGCCTAAAGCAAAGTGGAGGCCAGGGTGTTCATCATCCTTGCGTGACAGCGTGCAGAGACACAAAAGCGGTGGGTTTTCTGCACCTTAAAGACCTTCGAAAGCAGCTTTCTCTATTTGTCAACGCTTCTGTGAGGTAAACCGCTTTGAACAATTACAGAAATGATCAACAAGTGCTATGACGAAATTTGTCACTGCCCCCCAGGGGAATCTTCGAGCAGATTATAATTTTTGGAGCCTAACAAACCGTATTTTTCGAGTCGGTGACGCAGTGATCGGTAATTGATTCCGAGTATTTCAGCAGCCCGTTTCTGTACTCCGTTTGCCCGTTTAAGGGCCCCCAAAAGGATGCATTTCTCGTGTGTTTCCAATTCCGCGTCGAGAGACAAACCTTTGTTGAAAAACAGATCCGCTCCTCCCGGCGCTGTTTTCTCGAAAAGATCGACCTCCTCCCTCATAGGAATACCTTTCACGTGGGAAGGCATGTCGTCCTCAGTGATAGTGTTTCTGTTGGTAACCGTCACTGCATGTTCGATGATGTTCTCAAGTTCGCGCACGTTGCCTGGATACGAATAGTTCATCAGGTGCATGAGTGCGCTGCTGGAAATTTCCTCAACCTCTTTGTCATGTTCGGTAGCAAATTTCCGCAGAAAGTAATGCGTCAGACCGGGAATATCCTCTTTTCTATTGCGTAGAGGCGGCATGACCATCTGGACAACGTTAAGGCGATAGAAGAGATCCTCACGGAATCTTCCCTCTTCCATTTCTTTGCGCAAATCCCTGTTCGTCGCAGAAATGACTCGGACGTCGACTTTTATTGTCTTGCTTGCGCCCACGGGACTGAAGGTCTTTTCCTGAAGGACTCGAAGCAGCTTGACCTGAAGATGCAGCGGTAAATCTCCAACCTCATCAAGGAAGATTGTTCCTTGGTCCGCTTGTCTAAAAAGTCCCACGTGGTCCGAGACAGCTCCGGTAAAAGCCCCCCGGACGTGACCGAAGAGCTCGCTCTCTATAAGAGTTTCTGGAATCGCGCCGCAATTCACGGCGACAAACGGTTTGTCTCTGCGCGGACCGTTGAAATGGATCGCGCGTGCCACCAGTTCCTTCCCTGTTCCGCTTTCTCCGGTAATCAGCACGTTGGTATTGCCGGTTGCTACTTTTTCAACGAGCCGGTAAATTCCTGCCATGCCGGCGCTCTTGCCGATGACGCCTTCGAAATGAAACTCTGAGTCCCCAAGGTTCTTCGAGCGGCTTTGTAGTTCGACCTCTCGCGCTTGTCGTAATTCCTCCTGCAGCCTGAGCTTTTCTTCAAACTCTTTCTGTTTGGTGATGTCTTCGAAAATAGATATATATCCAATCAGTTGTTGGTTCACATCGCTCAAAGGCGCCAGTGTTAGCCGTAATTGCTTGGGGAGGCCCTGAGAGTTTGCGAGTTGAATTTCGTCGGCGATAACTCGACTATCGCTCTTTGGACCTTCGAAGTCGTGGCTGATACCGGGGAAGATTTCATCTAATCGCTTGCCCTTGACGGTTCCTTCCTGAAGCGATGTCAGATGTTGTGCTTGTGCATTAAAGTAGTTGATATACCCACCAGCATCGGTAATGGCCACGCCGCTTCCTATACCTTGCAAAAGAGCATCCTTGAGTGCGTCCAATTGTTGATAATCGATCTGCTTCTCCTTCAAAAGTTTTTCGGTCTCGCCGAGCTGCCTCGCGAGAAAGCCAGCGAGCCAAGCGATAACAAAAAAACTGCCGATGTTGAAGACAATGGGCATCAGGAGCGCCCACGAGACAGTAACTCCACTTGCGTGATTGGTGGCACCGGCGGCCACAAGGAGCGCCGCATAACATAAACTAGAAAAACCCGCGGTGAAGAAAGCGCCACGGTAAAAGAGTAAGATGGCCCCATTCATCACGGCCAAATTGTATAGAAACGAAAACGGGCTGGCGATATCCCCCGTGATCCAGATAATCCCCGTGATCAAAAGAACATCGAAGTCAACCTGAAAGTGCGCAAACATCCTCAAATCACGCATGCGCGGCAGAAGCAGGACCGATCCGATGGAAATTACATACGCGACCAGCAACGGAACCAGGAGCGTATAGAAGAATCGCGGATCACCCTCTTGCTTAAAAAAATGGAATAGCGCGGCGGCGCCCAAAAAGAATGACAAAGTGACTACTCGCAGAAGGAGCAGCCACCTAATCTTCACCGCCAGATCTTTATGTTCGTCCCTCACAGAAGAACCCAATGAAAAATGAGTAGTGCTTGAAACATTTACTGGACCAGAGATCCCAACTGGAAGATGGGCAAATACATGGAGATTACAAGGCCGCCAAGAATAACGCCTAAAACGACCATGATCATCGGTTCCATAAGAGCAGTCAGATTATTGACAGCGTCGTCGACCTCTTCTTCATACAGCTCGGCAACTTTTTTTAGCATGTTATCCAGTGCTCCAGTGTTCTCACCCACCGCGACCATTTGGCATACCATCGGGGGAAAAATCTTGCTTTCCTTCAGAGGGTCGGCCACGGTTTTTCCCTGGCTAATGCTCACCCGGGCGTCCATGATAGCCTTCTCTATGACTTTGTTCCCAGCGGTTCTCGCGGTAATCGCCAACCCGTCCAAGATGGGTACACCCGAGCTCAATAAAATTCCCATATTTTGCGTGAAGCGAGCCACCGCAACCTTACGCAGCAGTGCTCCAACGATCGCAAATCGCAGAAGAAATCGGTCAACATTCATTCTTACATGTTCGTACCTATAATACATGGTGATCGACACGATCACGGCTATCAATCCGAACGCCATGTATTACCAATAAGCCACAAACCAATTACTAATATTGATCGTGATCTGAGTAGGTGCGGGAAGGGCCTTTCCCATACTGCTATAAAGTTCAGCGAATACCGGAATAACAAAGATGAGCAAAATCGTAACGACGATGACGGCCACACTTACAATCGCGGTCGGATAGATCATCGCGCCTTTGACCTTTTTTTTGAGCTTGGCGGCTTTCTCGATGAATAGAGCAACCCGATTCAAAATGGTGTTTAACACTCCTCCCATCTCGCCGGCTTCGACCATGTTAACGTATAAATCATCAAAAACTTTCGGATGTTTCCGAAGAGCTTCGGCGAGTGTGGCTCCGCCTTCCACATCTTTCCTGATCGCTTGGACGGTTTTGCGCAACGCTTTATTATCTGCCTGGTCACTAAGAATACTTAAACACTGAACAATGGGCAGCCCCGCATCGATCATAGTAGCGAATTGACGGGTAAAAACGGACAGGTCACGCGGTTTAACTTTGTCACCGAGTCCAGGAAACTTTATTTCCTTTTCCAGCCCGGCTCCCTTTTCACGAACCCGTTCTGGGATAGGCCGGATTCTTCGTTCTCGAAGTACCCCGAATACGGCTTCCAGATTGGGAGCTTCGATCTCTCCTCGCAAAACTTTTCCTTGAGCCGTTTTGCCTTCCCAAAGGAATGTAGCCATATCTATCTCCTTCTTTCTCCGCACACAGTCGTGAATGTCGCAATCATAGGATAAGAATTAAAGTCGCTAACGAGTGGTTCGTAACTAACCTACCCAAGCGGTGAAATACGACGATGCTAGAATCCTAACGAAAAGACCGACCCGAAACCCTTATCGGCGTCCGTTACGCGGACGGTTTCTTCTATAGTCGTCAAGCCATCGCGGACTTTCTGCAACGCGCTCATCCGCAGCGTACTCATTCCCAACTTCACCGCCTCTCGCTTCATCTCAACGGTGGATGCACCCCTTAAAACCAGCTCCTTTAGCGCTTCGTGCATCACCATGATCTCGTAAATGGCCAATCGCCCTCGATAGCCGGTTTCGTTGCAATTAGCACACCCCTTTCCGTGAAGCGGCAAAAAAGCGCTGCCCGCTTCGGCAGGGTCAACACCCAGATTGATTAATGCTTCGGCGCTAATATTCGCGGGCTCCTTGCAGTTTTCGCAGATTCGGCGGACCAATCTCTGGGCCGCAATGAGATTGATGGACGAGGTGAGTAAAAAGGTTTCCACTCCCATATTCATCAACCGGTCCACGGTCGAAGGAGCATCATTCGTGTGGAGAGTGCTGAGAACCAAGTGCCCTGTGAGTGATGCCTTGACCGCGATCTGCGCGGTTTCCAGGTCGCGGATTTCTCCCACCATGATGATGTCCGGATCTTGTCGCAAGAATGATCTTAAACAAGCAGCAAAATTCAATCCGATCTGATCTTTAACTTGTACTTGATTGATTCCCATTAAGTTATATTCGACCGGATCCTCGGCCGTTGAGATATTCACATCGGGCTTGTTGAGTTCGGACAGCGCGGAATACAACGTTGTTGACTTTCCACTTCCCGTCGGGCCGGTTATCAGTATCATCCCGTATGGCTTGTGTATGGCGTCTTGAAAATCCTTGAGGGTTTGAGCGTCGAAGCCCAGTTTGGACATGTCAAGTTGCAGATTGGACTTGTCCAACAATCTCATGACGACTTTTTCGCCAAAAAGTGTGGGCAACACTGATACGCGAATATCCATTTCGCCGCTCAAGCCCATTTTCAATTTGATCCGGCCGTCCTGCGTGAGGCGTCGTTCCGCGATATCAAGACCTGCCATCACTTTGAGGCGCGATACCAGCGGGTTTTTCAGTCGAAGTGGAGGACTCATGATTTCGTGAAGAACCCCATCGACGCGAAAGCGAACCCGGAATACTTTCTCGTATGGCTCGATATGAATATCGCTGGCTCTTCGCTTTGCAGCATCAGCTAAGATGGCATTCACGAGCGTTACCACCGGGGCTTCCATGGTGGCTTGCTGTAGCTCCTGGAGATTCACGTCCTCGTGGTCGTGAATAACTTCCATGTCGCCGTCGCCGAACTTTCTTAGCACTTCGTCATAGCTCACGCCGCCGAAGCGGTGCTCCAGCGTCTTTTTGATGGCCGAAGGCGTTGCCACCACGACCCTGACACCATAGCCAGTGATAAACTTGACCTCGTTAATGGCAATTAGATCCGTCGGATCCGCCATGACGACTGTGAGTGTAGATCCTAACAACTTTAGGGGGATGATTTGGTGCTTTTGAATAAGATGAGGCGGCACTAAACTAAAAACTGCATCTTCAATTTCTGCGGGATTGGGCTCGACTATATCAATGCCAAATTGCTTGGCGATAAATTGGGTGAGGTTATTCTCGGTAGTGAAACCAAGTCTGACCAGCTCTTTTGTTACAGTCGAGCCGTTATTACGTTCTTTTTCTTGGGCTTGGGCGAGTTGTTCACGGGTAACTATACCACCCCGGACCAACAGCTCCGCGATGCGTTGTTCCATGCGAAATTAGCAATCGGAAAAAGCCCAATTATCTTAAAGGATAGCCAACCTGTCAATGCAAGCAATGAAACCACGCCGTGCTGTTTGACTGGAAATAGCCTTGAAGTAGCTGGAAAAATTATGGTTTTTCGCGCAGGGCGGCCTGGGCGGCTGCCAGTTTCGCAATCGGCACACGGTAAGGAGAGCAACTCACATAGTCGAGACCAATTTCATGGCAAAAGGCGACTGATTTGGGATCACCACCATGTTCTCCGCAGATACCCATCTCAAGATCGTGCCGTACTTTCCGACCCTTGTTCACAGCGATGCGCATGAGCGCTCCGACTCCGTCTCGATCGATACTGACAAAAGGGTCTTCGGGTAAAAGGCCAGAGAGTACGTAGCTGGGCAGAAATTTTCCCGCGTCGTCGCGTGAGAGGCCAAGGCAGGTTTGTGTCAGATCATTAGTACCAAAGGAGAAAAATTCCGCTTCTTTCGCAATCTCATTAGCCACGAGGCATGCCCGCGGCAGCTCGATCATCGTTCCGATGAGATAGCGAACTTTAACTCCCCAATCCCTCATGGTTTTTTGGGCAACGTCTTCGACAATCTCTCGTTGCATCGATAGCTCCTGGAGGGATCCCACCAAGGGAATCATCACTTCTGGAAAGGGATTCTTTCCTTCCTTGCGTAAATCGCATGCCGCCTCAAAGATGGCGCGCGCTTGCATCTCAGTAATCTCTGGATAAGAGATTCCCAATCGGCAACCACGGTGTCCCAGCATGGGATTGAATTCGTGCAGGACCTTTACTTTATCACGCAGTCTTTGTACGGGCACACCCATGACCTGTGCAAGTTCCGCGATCTCCTCTTCTCGAGTAGGAAGGAATTCGTGCAGTGGCGGATCCAACGTGCGAATCGTCACAGGCAAACTGCCCATGATTTCTAAGATGCCTTTAAAGTCTTCACGCTGCATAGGGAGTAATTTGGCTAGAGCCCGCCGCCGCCCCGCTTCGTCATCCGCCAAGATCATTTCCCGCACGGCTTGAATCCGATCGGCCTGAAAAAACATATGCTCAGTCCGGCACAAACCGATGCCTTCCGCTCCGAAGGCTTTGGCTACTCGCGCTTGATCTGGCTGGTCGGTATTGGTGCGCACGCCGAGCTTGCGTGTCTCGTCGGCCCACTTCATCAGCTTTGCATATTGTTGATAGACTAAAGATTTGCTGTCCGGCAAAGCTCCCCCTTGCAACAACTGAAGGACTTCCGATGGAAGAGTGCGAATTTCACCCTGGATGACTTCTCCCGTACTGCCGTCCACGGAGATCCAGTCACCTTCTTTCAGAGTCGTCTCACCGACGCGCATCATCCCTGCAGCATAATCGATGTTTAAAGCTTCACAACCAGCCACGCACACCTTGCCCATTTGACGCGCCACCAGGGCTGCGTGGGACGTCATGCCGCCTCTTGCCGTGAGAATTCCTTCCGCCGCTTCCATTCCGCGGATATCATCCGGGCTGGTTTCGGTTCGGCACAGCACCACCCGTTCGCCGTTCTTCTTCCATCTCACGGCATCCTCTGCGTGAAACACTATCCGTCCTGTAGCCGCTCCGGGGCCTGCCGGTAGCCCTTTCGCGAGGATGCGTCCCTCGTTAGCAGCTTGATTCTTATCTTTACTGTCAAAAATCGGTCGCAAAAGTTGGTTGAGATGATCCGCTTCGATCCTGAGAAGTGCTTCTTTTTTGCTTATGATCCGTTCGCCCACCATATCAACGGCAGTTCTCACGGCGGCAAATCCGGTTCGCTTTCCTGTCCGCGTCTGAAGCATCCACAATTTATCGTTCTCGATGGTAAACTCGATGTCTTGCATGTCTTGGTAATGCTTCTCCAGTAGATTAGCCACTTTCTGGAGCGAGGCATACGGTTTAGGCATGATCCTTTTGAGCTCGCCAATGGACATAGGTGTGCGAATGCCCGCGACTACGTCCTCTCCCTGGGCATTGATAAGAAACTCACCATAGAAATCTCTCTCGCCGGTGGAAGGGTTACGGGTGAATGCGACTCCTGTCGCGCAATTTTCTCCCAGGTTGCCGAAGACCATAGCCTGAATATTTACAGCCGTCCCCCATTGCTGCGGGATGTGATAGAGTTCCCGGTAGGCGACGGCGCGATCGTTGTTCCATGATCCAAAAACGGCACCGATAGCGCCCCAAAGCTGCTCGTAGACGTCCTCGGGAAATTCTTTTCCCGAGCGGGTCTTAACTTCAGCTTTGAAGTTTGCCACGACCTCTTTTAGATCGTCGGCCATAAGTTCGGTATCGAAGCGAACGCGGCGATCATTTCTTTTACGGTTCAGGATAGTTTCGAAAGGATCGTGTTCGGTCTTATCTTTGGGCTTGAGTCCTAAAACAACATCGGCATACATCTGCACGAAGCGACGATAAGAGTCGTAGGCAAACCTGGGATCTTCTGTTCTACGGATCACTCCTTCAACGGTCTGGTCGTTAAGACCTAAGTTTAGAACCGTATCCATCATCCCGGGCATCGATTCTCGTGCCCCTGACCGAAACGAAACCAGCAGTGGATTGTCGGAATCGCCGAAGCGGCGGCCGAGCAGTTTTTCAATTCTGCCGAGCGCCTCCCGCACAGCAGGTTCCAATCCTTTGGGATAGCGACGATCATGCGCGTAATAGTAGCTGCAAACATCGGTGGTAATCGTAAACCCTGGCGGAACAGGGACTCCGATGCGGGTCATTTCATGCAAGCCGGCACCTTTCCCCCCCAACTGTTCGCGCTTTGTTGCCGAGCCTTCCGCTTTCCCGTCACCAAAGAAATAGATGTATTTTCTCTTGACCGGCATGATTGATCATCCTCACGATTCCGGGTGGACTCCGAATGTCTTCAACTCGGGCGACACGTAACGCCGACTAGAGCGCACAGAATTTAACAAGAAAAGGAGCTGATTTAAGCTCTCTACCGATTTGAAACTGAATGAATCGCAACAGGACACGACGAATTTCTCCCAACACGGACGAGGGCATGGAAGCGCCGGACAACATCTCGCCCTTGTGCAGATCTGCTAACGCCGCAAGCGCTGCCGCGCCAACCGGGAGGCCGTCTCTCGTTGATCGACAACAGCGATCACAAAGAATTCCACCTTCCGTCGGATTAAAATGCCATTGGACTGTTAAACCGCTTTCACGTTCTTTGCCACAGCTCTTGCAACCAACCAGAACTGGTTGATAGCCCGTCAGACGAAGCAGCTTGAGCTCAAATGAAGTAAGAAATAAAAGCGAAGTGCCTTGCTCCGCCAAGAAACTAAGACCGCTTTTTAGGTGATGAAAGACTAGAGCATTGTCGTCACGGTCGCCGATAAGTCCATCGGTAATTTCAACCATATAAGAAGCAAAAGCGATTCTCTCCAAGGAGGAAATCAAATTGTTGAACCCCAATAACAAATCGGCAGCCACTATAAAAACTAAATTACTATGAGGCCGGTCTTGAAAGCGCAAGTCAACCAGGGAAAAAGGCTCGAGGGAATTCACAAACCGCTTGCGTGAACGCTTGGCGCCTTTTGCAATGCCAGTAATCTTTCCGTGTTTCTCGGTCAAAAATGAAACTATGCTGTCAGACTCTCCATAAGGGTGGGCGCGCAAAACAATAGCCGGTGTGACAAGGCTGAGAGGCATAGTCGATACTTATTCCATAGGGGAGATTTATCATTTTTTATCGGTATAGACAAGTTGCTAGAATTACAGCACTTTCTTTGAAATCCAGCTTGACAAGAGAAATGCTCGTGATTAGATTTTTTCGAAGTCATCGTGTGGGAGAAATTTGGCATGAGCGAGG